>Ga0209091_10000108_pt1 | contig 78689 bp, 83 predicted proteins | sample ArcticOcean_MG_C_6_FD_187438 | JGI IMG/M metagenome (GOLD analysis project Ga0209091, IMG submission 187438) | Marine microbial communities from western Arctic Ocean - ArcticOcean_MG_CB8_128 (SPAdes) (version 2) | ecosystem: Environmental > Aquatic > Marine > Oceanic | place: Arctic Ocean...
CAAGCTCACTATCATCTATGTTAATATCTCGAATCTCGAACGGAATTGTAGCAACCAAAACGAAAATAAAACGTTGAATACCCAAAATAACATTTTGATTGAACTCAAGAATATTCATCTGACTTGTTAGAGAAACATAGCTTACCAAAGTCCATGAAAAAGCAACTAAAAAAATCTTAACACCATTTGAATTTCTCAAATTTATTTTTGAAGAAGGATTTGGAATAATATAAAAAATTACTAAAATAAAACTCAGTATAAAAACAACTTGTGTTAACAAATGAGTATAAAAAAAACACCATATACCAATTAATAATGACGAAAAAGTGATAAAAATTATTTCTTTTGAAACCAGTGTTTTGTTTTTTAAAAACATTGATCCATACTTTATTACATTATATCCAACAACTGATGAAGTAAACACAAGTCCATCTAGATAAAGGTTTTCAGTTGAATTAAAATAAATAAAAGACACTTTATATAAGGCCCAAACTGCAAAAGAAACATGTAAACTGCTTAGCAAGTAAAAAGAATAAAGGGTTTTAAGTAGTTTCATTTTGTAAAACTAAACAAAGTGCTTTTTTATTTTATTTTTTTAGTTGAAAAATTTTTAAAATAGATGTACATATCTAAATAATACAATTAAATTTTGAACTATTTTTGAAAAAAAAAGAATGAACACAGATCTTTTTGAATCAAGACATATTGGGCCTAGTTCAGATGAAGTAAATAAAATGTTGAAATCACTAGGGGTTAAAAATTTAAATGACTTAATTGATGAAACAATTCCAAAAAGTATTCAATTAAAAAAACCCCTGAATCTTCCTGACGGAATAAGTGAAAATTATTTTTTAAAACATATAAAAGAAGTAGGTGAAAAAAATAAAATTTTTCAAACATACATAGGGCTTGGATATAATCCTTCCATTACACCAGCTGTAATTCAAAGAAATATTCTGGAAAACCCTGGATGGTACACTGCATACACTCCATATCAAGCTGAAATTGCTCAAGGCAGATTAGAAGCTTTATTTAATTTTCAAACAGTCATTTGTGATCTTACGTGTATGGAAATAGCAAATGCTTCTTTATTAGATGAAAGCACATCTGCAGCAGAGGGAATGACTATGTTACATAGTTTTTTTAATTCAAAAATTAAAAAACTTGGTGCAAATAAATTTTTTGTCCATGATCAAATTCTTCCTCAAACATTATCGGTTTTAAAAACAAGAGCAACACCTTTAGAAATAGAACTAATTGTTGGTAATCCTGAAACCTTTGAATTTAATGAAAATTTTTATGGAGCTTTAATTCAATATCCAGGAAAACATGGTGAAATAGTAAATCTTCCGGAGATTACAGAAAAACTCAAATTAAAAGATATTAAATGTATTGTAGCTGCTGATATTCAAAGCTTAGTTTTGTTAGAGGGACCTGGATCTTATGATGTAGATGTAGTTGTTGGAACTACTCAGCGTTTTGGAATTCCGCTTGGCTATGGAGGTCCTCATGCAGCATTTTTTGCTACAAAAAAAATATATAAAAGAAGCATACCTGGAAGAATTATTGGGCAAACCAAAGACACGGATGGTAATCCCGCTTTAAGAATGGCTTTACAAACAAGAGAACAACATATAAAAAGAGATAGGGCTACTTCAAATATATGTACAGCTCAAGTTCTTTTAGCTGTAATGGCAGGAATGTATGCTGTTTATCATGGGCCCGAGGGGTTAAAGTATATTGCAAATAAAATACATGATAATGCAAAAAAATTGGAAAAAATGCTAAATAATATTGGTATTAATCAATTAAATAAGTTTTATTTTGACACCCTTAAAGTTAATGTTGAATCTGAAGAAATTAGACTAATTGCAGAAAAAGCTAAAATTAACTTAAATTATATTGATAATAATACTGTGTCTATTTCATTAAATGAGACAACAGATAAAATTGAATTGGAGGCTTTATTCAAAATATTTAGTATTTATGCAAATAATTTAAATAAGAAAGAAAAAGAAAATCATATTTCTCTAATTAGAATCCCTAAATCAACGACTAGAGTAAAAAGTTTTATGACTCATTCTGTTTTTAATTCTTATCATTCTGAGACAGCGTTAATGAGATATATTAAAAGTCTTGAATTAAAAGATTTAGCTTTAAATCATTCTATGATTTCACTTGGATCATGTACAATGAAGCTAAATGCAGCAGCAGAAATGCTTCCTTTAAGCTCACCTAATTGGAACAGTATTCATCCTTTTGTTCCAGTTAATCAAGCTAAAGGGTATCATAAAATTTTAAAAGCTTTAATTTCTCAACTAAATGAGATAACTGGATTTCACGCAACTTCAATTCAACCAAACTCTGGAGCTCAAGGAGAGTATGCCGGTTTAATGGTTATAAGAGCATATCATCTTTCAAGAGACAATAGACATCGTAATATCTGTTTAATCCCAGCTTCAGCTCATGGAACTAACCCAGCTTCAGCTGTAATGGCAGGAATGAAAGTTGTTGTTATAAATACAGATAAAAATGGAAATATTGATTGGAATGATATTAAAGAAAAGGCTGAGCTTTACAAAGAAAATTTAGCAGCTTTAATGATCACATATCCATCAACTCATGGAGTTTTTGAGAGTCATATTCAAAAGATAACAAGACTTATTCATGATAGTGGTGGACAAGTTTATATGGATGGCGCTAATATGAATGCACAGGTTGGTTTAACTAGTCCTGCTATTATTGGTGCTGATGTATGTCACCTAAACTTACACAAAACCTTTGCAATTCCTCATGGAGGAGGTGGGCCTGGAGTTGGACCCATATGTGTAGCAAAACATTTAGCATCATTTCTTCCATCTAATCCTATTATAAAAACAGGAGGTAATAAAGGAATAAACGCTATTGCTGGGGCCCCATGGGGGTCTGCATTAGCTTGTATTATATCTTATGGCTATATAAAAATGCTTGGGAAAAATGGATTGAAAAATTCTACTAAAATAGCCATCTTAAATGCAAATTATATAAAAAAGTCGCTCGAAGGTGCTTATGAAATTTTATATACTGGAGAAAATGGAAGGGCTGCTCATGAGCTAATAATAGATTGCAGGAGCTTCAAGAAAAAAGGCGTTGAAGTTGTTGATATAGCAAAAAGACTAATGGACTATGGTTTTCATGCTCCTACTGTATCATTCCCTGTAGCAGGAACAATGATGATTGAGCCTACAGAAAGCGAAAACTTGAATGAAATTGACCGTTTTTGTAAAGCGATGATTTCTATTAGGTTAGAAATTGAAAGTGATAACCCAGATGGAATAGAAATTCTTAAAAATGCACCTCATACTTTATCAATGATTACTAATGATTCCTGGCCATTCAAATACAGCCGAAAGAAGGCAGCTTTCCCTTTAGATTTTGTAAAAGAAAATAAGTTTTGGCCAAGAGTTAGAAGAGTTGATGAAGCATTTGGGGATCGTAATTTAATTTGTAGCTGCACTCCATTAAATGAATATCAAAATATTGATAATCAATGATTTATAAACATATTTTGTAATCTATTATAATTTTAAAAAAAAATGAACATTACAGTTAATTTAGTTTTTATTGTTAATAGAAATGTAAATATTAATAGTATTGTCAATATATGATGAATTCAAAAATAATTGGGACCGGAAGCTATATTCCATCTGAAGTTAAAAATAATAATGCTTTTCTAGATCATTCATTTTTAGATATTGAAGGAAATAAAATTCAATCTGAAAATGAGGAAATCATTGATAAATTTGAATCAATTACAGGGATAAAAGAAAGAAAATATGTAACTAACGGCATGAAATCTTCTGATATAGCTACAGAAGCATCCATAAGCGCTATTAAATCATCATCTGTTAACCCAGAAACTATTGATTACATAATTTTAGCTCATAATATTGGAGACATAACTCAAGGATCAAATCAATTAGACGCTATGCCTTCACTGGCATCTAGAGTGAAGTCAAAACTTGGAATAGAAAACCCTAATTGTGTCGCTTACGACATCTTATTTGGCTGTCCAGGTTGGCTAGAAGGAGTTATTCAAGCTAATGCCTTTATAAAAGCAGGAATTGCAAATAGATGTCTAGTTATAGGATCTGAAACTTTATCTCGAGTCATTGATTCAAATGATAGAGATGGAATGATTTTTGCCGATGGAGCTGGAGCTGTAATTATTGAATCTTCAAATAAGAGTGATGGAGTTCTAAGTCATAAAACTGTTACTTACTCTAATAATGATGAAGCAAACTATATATGCTATGGAAAATCAAATAACTTAAACTCCGATGATACTAAGTACATTAAAATGCAAGGGAGAAAAGTATATGAATTCGCATTAAACAAAGTCCCTAATGCTATGAAAAAATGTTTTGACGAATGTGGTCATGATATAAAAGATTTGAAAAAAATATTTATTCATCAGGCAAATCTAAAAATGGATGAAGCTATTGTTAAACGTTTTTATAAACTATATGACCTAAAAGCTCCTAAAGATGTTTTACCGATGAATATTGAAGTGTTTGGTAATAGCTCTACTGCAACAATTCCAACACTTCTAGACTTAGTTATAAAAAAAAAGTATAATGGTCATGAAATAAAAAAAGGAGATATAATTCTTTTTGCTAGTGTAGGAGCCGGAATGAACATAAATGCCGTTTCTTATCAATACTAATTTTTATTTCACATATAGTTTTTTCCTTTTTGTATTTTTACAAAAGACATGAAGGTTTTAATAAATATTGGAAGTTACTTTTTAATGCTTCAAAAAGTTTTTGGAAAGTTTACTAAATGGTCTGTACTTAGAACTCTGATTTTTAAGGATATAGAAGTGCTAATTATTGGGTCTCTTGGCATTGTTAGTGTTATTTCTTTTTTTGTGGGTGGTGTGGTTGCGATACAAACAGCTCTAAACTTGAGCAATCCTTTAATTCCTAGAAATCTTATAGGTTATGCTACGAGACAATCTGTTATTTTAGAATTTGCCCCTACTTTTATGTCTATAATTATGGCTGGAAAGGTAGGTTCATATATAACATCAAGTATTGGAACGATGAGAGTTACAGAGCAAATTGATGCTTTGGAGGTCATGGGGATTAACACTTATAACTATCTTATTTTTCCTAAAATAATTGCTTTATTACTATATCCATTTGTTATAACACTTTCAATGTTTTTAGGAATTTTGGGGGGTTATGTAGCAAGCGTAACAGGTGGCCTTTGTTCTAGTGCTATATTTATTGAAGGACTTCAACTTGATTTTAACCCTTTTCATATACAATATGCTTTTATTAAGACTACTCTATTCTCATTTTTTTTAGCAACAGTTCCTGCATTTCATGGATATTATCTCAAGGGCGGAGCTCTTCAAGTCGGAAAAGCAAGTACCACTTCTTTTGTTTGGACTAGTGTGGTAATAATTTTAGCCAATTTTATAATAACTCAATTAATTCTTGCTTAATGATAACTGTAAAAAACATTTTTAAGGTTTTTGACAAAACAACTATACTAAATAATATTAGTGCTTCTTTTAAAAAAGGAAAGACAAATCTAATTATTGGTCAGAGTGGATCTGGAAAAACAGTTTTATTAAAATGTTTATTGGGATTGCATGTTCCTGAAAAAGGAGAAATATTTTTTGGAGATGAGTCATTAATTGATATGAAAGAAAAACAAAGGAGGATGCTTAGACAGGAAATGGGAATTGTTTTTCAGGGAAGTGCTCTTTTTGATTCAATGAATGTTGAGGAAAATATTATGTTTCCATTAAAAATGTTTACTAATAATAATGATGAGGAAATATTAGATCGAGTAAATGAAGTTATTAAAAGAGTAAATTTAACTAATTCAAATTATAAAATGCCTTCAGAGCTTTCGGGGGGTATGCAAAAAAGAGTAGCCATCGCTAGAGCTATTGTTATGAATCCAAAATTTTTATTCTGCGATGAGCCCAATTCTGGATTAGATCCAAAAACTTCAATACTAATTGATAATTTAATTCAAGAAATAACAAAAGAGTATAACATAACAACGGTAATTAATACTCACGACATGAATTCTGTTATGGAAATTGGAGAAAATATTATTTTTCTTCAGAATGGAAAAAAAGAATGGGAAGGTTCAAACCTAGATATTTTTGATACTGATAATAAACCGTTTATTGACTTTGTTTATTCATCAGAAATATTAAAGAAGGCGAGAAAAGCTTTAAAAAATAGTAAAGCTGATTTATAATGTTACTTCAGCTATTGGATTGAATAGATATTTCCTTCCTGATGATTTCTCTTCACATTCAAAACGTTTTCTAAGTTTTGGTCCTTTTTTAAAAACTCGACCGTTATATATTTTAAAATACTCTCCTTCAGGAATTTTAAAAACATATAATTTATCATCTTTTTCATAGGTATGCAATGCTGTTACTAATTCTATATCAGAGTCTGAAGACGCTTTGGGGTTTATAAAATGTTTTCTTAAAACTGGCAGAAGTTTTTCAGGAAAAATACTTGAATTTAAAAATGGAGTCATTAGGTTTATATATGTTTTTTTCCATTCAATTCCGTGTGGTTTTATATTTTTACTATGAAATTTATATGTGACTAAATGAGCTATCTCGTGAATTAAAGTTATTAAAAATCTAAACGGGCTAAGATTAGAATTAATTGTAATCTGTTCAGAGCCATTAAAATAAATTCTGTAATCTCCGTGCTTAGTATATCTTTTTTTTGATATTTTAAATTTAACCGGATATTCCTTTATGTATTTTGCTAAAATGGAGTGAGCCTGAACTGGCGTGTAGTCAAATATCGTTTTAAAATGATTATCCATTATGGAGTGGATAAAGAAACTGGAATCAATTTTCCATTATACAATTCATGTCCTGAAATTGAGAACTCTAAAATATAAGAGGCCATTTTTTTAGCTGAAACATTTGATTTATATCCAGGAAAAGCCTTTTCTAACATTTCGGTTTGTACAGCTCCAAGGGCTAGAACATTAAATGAAGGGCCTGTTTCATTGTATTCCTCAGCAAGTAATTCAGTTAATGTTATTAAAGCTCCTTTACTACTTGAATAGGCAGAAAGTCCTGGAAACTTTGAGCTACCCTGAACTCCCCCCATACTACTAATATTTAAAACATGGCTTTTTTTATTCATTATTGGTAAACACATACGAATAACGGATACAACCCCAAAGACATTAACATTATATACATTTTTAAAAGTTTTAATAGAAGTTTCTTCAAAAGGCATGTTTACCAGTAATCCTGCATTGTTTATTAAAATATCTAATTTGATTTTTTTTTGAATTAGATTTTTAACAAAAGATTCTATTAAGGAATCATTAGTTATATCAACAGAATATGAGTCAACATTTATAAGAGGTTTTAAATTAGTTATGTCTCTAGAAATAGCTATTACTTTATGCCCTAAAGAAGCGGCTGTTTTAGCTATCTCAAAACCAATACCGTTACTAGCTCCTGTAATTAAAATAGTTTTTTTGTTTATCATAGACTATAATAAGAGTCCTATCGGATTTTCTATAAAATTTCTTAAAGTTTTAAGAAATGCTGAGCCAGTAGCACCATCAACTGATCTATGATCGCACGCCAATGTAAGTTTCATTGTGTTTCCTACTACAATCTTACCCTCTTTGACAATTGGTTTTTGAATTATTGCACCAACAGATAAAATAGCTGAATTAGGCTGATTAATAATGGATGTAAATTCAGAAATACCAAACATACCAAGATTGGAAATTGTAAAAGTACTTCCATCCATTTCGGCTGGCGTTATCTTTTTAGACCTTGCTCGAATTGCTAACTCTTTAACTAGCTCACCAATTTGTAATAAGCTTTTTTCGTTTGCAAATTTAACAACAGGGACTACAAGCCCTTCGTCGACTGCGACAGCAACTCCCACATGAACATGATTAAAGTGAACTATTTTCTCATCATACCATCTAGAATTAACTTCAGGATGAAGCTTCAAAGCTTTTGCTGATGCTTTTATAATTAAATCATTAAATGAAATCTTTGAATCTGTTGAGTTATTATGCTGAATTCTAAATGAAATTAGATTTTCCATGTCAAATTCAACTCCTAAATAATAATGGGGTGCTGAAAATTTTGATTGAGAAAGTCTTTTAGCAATAGCTTTTCGCATTTGGCTGTTTGCAAATTCAGATAAAGACTCTTCTCTATTTAAAGTTGAATTTTCTTTTGAAACGATATTACTAGAATTAAAGTTTTCAATATCTCTTTTTATAATTCTACCATTATCTCCAGTCCCACTTACTTGTGAAATTTTTATTCCTTTTTCAGTAGCAATCTTTTTAGCTAATGGAGAAGCAAAAATTCTATCATTATTTATTATTTCAGATTTAATATTTTTAATTGGTTTTTCTGACTCCTTAGGTTTCTCTTTTAAAGATTCCTCTTTTTTAGTTGTATTACTTGATTCATTTATAGTACTAGATTCTTTACTTGAATTTAATGAAAGTAGCACTTCATCAACATCAGTATCTTTATCTCCAATAATCGCTAAAACACTATCAACCAAAGCTGATTCGCCCTCTTTTACCCCTATATAAATTAAATGTCCAGAATAAAAAGATTCAAACTCCATAGTGGCCTTGTCTGTCTCAATTTCGGCTAAAATATCTCCCTCTTTAACAATATCACCAACTTTTTTATTCCATGAAGCTACGACCCCTTCTTCCATTGTGTCACTTAATCTTGGCATATTAATAACCTCTAAATTTTTATTGATATTAGTAATGGGTTTCGTTTCTTTAACTACTCTATTTTCTGATTTCACATCAGATTTTTTAGAAAGTGAATCTTTGGAAGGTTCATCTATATATTTTGAAATATTTTCATCTTTTTCACCAATAATAGCAAGCAAGCTATCTACCGGTGCAGTTTCACCTTCATTCACACCAATGTGAAGTAGTTCGCCTTCATAAAAAGCTTCAAACTCCATTGTAGCCTTATCCGTCTCAATTTCAGCTAAAATATCTCCCTCTTTAATGCTATCACCAACTTTTTTAAACCACTTAGCAACTGTGCCTTCTTCCATCGTATCGCTCAAGCGGGGCATGTTTATAATTTCAGGCATATTAATCTAATTTATGTTTCAAAAAAGGATAATCTTTTTGTTCATATACTGCATCGTACATTAAGCTTTTATCAGGATATGGAGATTCATTTGCAAATTTTTCACACTCAAGCACTCGCTCTTTGATAGATACATCTATTTTATCTAACTGAGATTGTGTTGCATATTTCTTTTTCACTATAACATCTTTAACCTGAATAATTGGATCTATCTTACGGTATTCAACTACCTCATCTTTAGTTCGGTACTGTTGAGCATCTGACATTGAATGGCCACGATATCTGTATGTTTTCATTTCTAAAAATGAAGGACCTTTTCCGGATCTAGCGTGTTTAATTGCCTTATCTAATGATTTTGCAACTTCAACAGGGTTCATTCCGTCTACAGGCTCACATGGCATTTCATAACCAAGACCTAGTTTCCAAATATCTTGATGACTTGCAGTTCTCGCTACAGAAGTACCCATAGCATATCCATTATTTTCAACGACAAAGACAACAGGTAAGCCCCATAGAGTAGCTAGGTTTAATGTTTCATGTAAAGTTCCTTGTCTTACTGCTCCATCTCCCAAAAAACATAAAGTAACATTATCCCTGTTAAAATATTTATCACCAAATGCCATACCGGCTCCTAAAGGAATTTGACCACCAACAATTCCATGTCCTCCATGAAATTTAAATTCTTTAGAAAAAATATGCATTGAACCGCCCAAACCAGATGATGTTCCCGTGGCTTTCCCAAATAATTCAGCCATAACTCTCCTTGGATCTTCTCCCATTCCTATAGGTTGAACATGATTCCTGTAAGCTGTTATCATCCTATCCTTTCCGAGCTGCATAACATGTAGCGCACCTGCTAAAACAGCTTCTTGACCGTTATACAAATGTAAAAAGCCTCTTACCTTTTGTTGGATATAAACAGAGGCTAATTTGTCTTCAAACTTTCTCCAAAAAAGCATGTTTTCATACCAATTAAGATATGTCTCCTTGGTGATTTTTTTCATAAAACCTATATGATATGTGTTTAATTAAGCAAAACAAAAATACTGAATTCTTGTGGATTTTTAAATGCTTTCTAGAATATTAAAAGCTAAAGAAAATCTCAATGTGTTTTCTAATGGACTTCTTACATTTGAAGTAGAGAATAAATAAGATACATTAAAGTTCATTTGATTAATTAAAAACCCTGTTCCAAAAGTCACATAACGTCTAGCACCTTTTTCTATGCTTTCATTAAAATATCCTGTTCTTAATGAAAAAGCTTCCTGAAAAACGTATTCAAAACCTAATGCCCATGTAATTTCTTTTAGCTCTTCTTTGAATCCATCAGGAGCATCATTAAAAGATTGCATGATCCCTTTTAAAAACCCTATATCTGGTTGCTTATATCCTAAAAATTTATTTGAATCATCATAACTAGCTATAGGAGTAGGAACTAATAATTTATTTAATTCTAAATTAAAATTCAAAGTGTTATCATCATCAAAAGAAATCTCAAGTCCAGTTCCAAGCTTAAGATTTGTCGGAATGAAATTTTGTTTTCCCCCTACGTCATATTTTAATCTAGGGCCTATATTAGATATGTTAAAACCAGATCTAAAAATTGTATTCATACCATTTATATCAAAAGATTTACTTTGATAAAAACCTGCAATATCAACACCTAAAGAATTTGCTGAATTATTATCTGAATCACTGGAAAGTTTTAAATCAGATCTAATATACCTCACAGCGACAGCCATTGAAAAAAACTCACTTAGCTTCAAAGAATATGATAAGTCAAGAGTTAATTCGTTTGGGCGCTCAACCCCTTGATCTATAATTGATCCAGCAATAACCTGATTAAACTGTACGTCACCCAAACTGAAATACTTAAAACTTGTAGCCCACGAACTCCTCTCATTAAGTTTTCTGTAATAAGTTACATTTCCTAAAAAAATATCATTTACTAGCTTACTTAGGTAAGGAGTATAACTTATCCCAAAACCTCCTGATGTTTTTACAAAAGAATATTTAGCAGGGTTCCATTGCTGAGAAAAAGCATCTGAACTAGTTGCTACTCCAATATCTCCCATTCCTGCCGCTCTTGCGTCTGAGGTTATTAATAAAAAAGGAACCCCTGTAGTAATAACTCTATCTTGAGCATTTATTTTAAAGATAAACATGATCAAGACAGATACTCCAAAAAATAGAATTTTACTTTTTATCATTTTGCATATTTATAACGAATAGATATCGTTTTTGGTATTTTTTTTAAAAAAAAATACTAAAAATTTATTTTAAACGTTCTAGGATTGAATGTTTTAATGAGTCTGTTATTTAATAAATAACAATGAGAGTGTTAAAATTATTATATTTGTTTAAGTTTTACAAACATAAAGTATTTATATGAGCATAAAAATTGTATATCGTTTACCTCTTTTGGTTCTAATATTATTAATAGTTACTGGTTGTGGTAAAAATAATACGTCAAGAGGAACTGGTTGGGGTATAAATGCAAAGGATAAAGGTTTTCAATATAATACTGACTTTGAAGATCAAGAAACTGGTCCTGGATTAGTATTTATCGAAGGAGGTACTTTTACAAAAGGCCAAGTTCAAGATGATGTTCTTCATGACTGGAATAATAGTCCATCTCAACAACATGTAATGTCTTTTTACATTGATGAAACTGAGGTTACTAATATCATGTATATGGAGTATTTAGACTGGTTAGAAACTGTTTTTCCTCAAACTAATAATATATATAGACAAGTTTACCGTCAAGCCCTTCCTGATACTCTTGTTTGGAGAAACGCTCTTGGATACGTTGAGGAGCTTACCACTAATTATCTTCGCCATCCGGCTTATGCTGAATACCCAGTTGTTGGAGTTACTTGGGTTCAGGCAGTTCAATATGCAGAGTGGAGAACAGATAGAGTAAATGAATTTTTACTAGAAAGAGAATCATATGTTAAAAAAGATGTTCGTTTTGAAAGTATAGATCCAAATAGCACATTTAATACTCAAGCATACTTAAGTAGGCCTGAAACAGCATACGGTTCAAAAATTGATAGCCTTGATGGAGGAGAAATACCCCTTATTAATTCTGGGAAAAGGGGTACTACTAAAAAAGATACAACAACAGTAAATGTATATGCTGGCGTAGGCAGTGGGCTTCTTCTACCATCCTATAGACTTCCAACAGAAACAGAATGGGAGTATGCAGCTTTAGCTTTAGTAGGGGATAGAGAGTATAACAATTACAGAGGTAAGAAAAAATATCCTTGGCAGGGAGAATACACAAGATCTCAAGATCGAAAAATGGAAGGTGATCAGTTAGCAAACTTCAAGTTTGGTAAGGGTGATTATGGAGGAATTGCTGGATGGTCAGACGATGGAGCAGATATAACAATTCAGGTTAAGTCTTATCCTCCAAATGACTTTGGATTATATGATATGGGTGGTAATGTAGCCGAGTGGGTTGCCGACGTTTACAGACCTATAATAGATGACGAATACAATGATTTTAATTATTACAGAGGAAACATCTACTATAAGAAAAGAATTGGAGAGGATGGAAAAGCTATTGTTATTGCAAGGGATGAATTGATTTACGATACTCTACCGAATGGGAGAGTAATACTAAAAAAAATACCAGGACAATTAGATCAATTAGCAATTGATGAGGAAGAAACATTTTTAAGACAAAACTTTTCAGAAAGTGATAATCGTAACTTTCGTGATGGAGATAGAGAGTCTTCTAGAGAGTTTGTTAAAGGACCACCTGAAGAAGGAGAAATGGAAACCCGCACTGAAACCTCAGGCATGTACAATGCCCCTAAGTCTCCATCGATAGTAACAAATGAAGAAACTGGAAAAAAAGAATATAAGAAAGATGATTCTAGTAAAAGAAGTTCATTAATTACTGATGAAACTAGAGTTTATAAAGGTGGGTCATGGAAAGATAGAGCTTATTGGCTGGACCCGTCTCAACGTAGATTTCTACCTCAATATATAGCTACAGAATATATAGGCTTTAGGTGTGCTATGTCTCGAGTTGGATCCAAAAGCAAAAATAAAAAATCAGCACGTCATCGACGTGGTGGACGTTAAATTCTTTTAAGGCATCCTAATGGATGCCTTTTTTTTTATGAGTGAAATAGAAAAAATATATAAAATTTTTAAGAAAGCATCAGGGGTATACACTGACACAAGAAAACGATTAATTAATGGAGTTTTTATAGCTCTTAAGGGGTCTTCATTTGACGGAAACACATATGCGTCAAAAGCAATTCAACAGGGTGCTTGTATTGCTATTGTTGACGATTTTGAAACATCTAAGAGAAATGAAAAAATTATATATGTAAAAGACACCTATTCTACATTAAAAAATCTAGCTAATTACCATAGAAAGAAGTTGACTTGCCCAGTAGTTGCTATAACTGGTAGTAATGGTAAAACTACTACAAAAGACCTTCTAAAGGTAGTGTTGGAAGAAGGCTATGAAACTCATGCAACTCAAGGAAATTTGAATAATCATATTGGTGTTCCTTTAACTATATTAAATTTACCACTATCGGCTGAATTATCCATAATTGAAATGGGTGCTAACCATCTAAAAGAAATTGAAGAATTATGTAAAATTGCTGAACCAACTCATGGGTTTATTACAAATTTTGGAAAGGCTCACATTGAAGGTTTTGGGAGTGAAAATGGAGTTGTGAATGGTAAATCAGAGCTATATACCTATTTGACAATTTCGAAAGGAACTGTATTTGTAAATTTGGACAATAAGAACCAAGTAAAAAAATTAGGTGAGGCTCCCTTTATTTCTTTTGGTCAAGATGAAAAATCAGATTACCAAGTATCATATCAAAATAGAAATAACAAGTTAGAGATAAGCTTCAAAGGATTTAAATTTAAAAGTTCACTTCACGGTGAATACAACCTTAAAAATATTGCAGCAGCAATTGTTATTGGGAATTACTTTAAAGTTCCGATAAATAAAATTCAAAAAGCAATTGAATCTTACAAATCAAGCAACAATAGGTCTCAATTAATAAAACTAAAAAACTATAAAATTATATTAGATGCTTATAATGCTAATCCTTCAAGCATGGAGCTAGCTGTCAAAAGTTTTAAAAAAAGTTATTCTAATATGAATATTTTAATTTTAGGGGATATGTTGGAGCTTGGAGATTATACTTTAACTGCACATAAAGAAATAATTCGGTTAGCAAAAAAATTATCGTTCTCTAAAATAATTACAGTCGGTGAAAATTTTAAAAAAACTGGAATATTATTATCTAATCTAGAACAATTCAGTACTACAAAAGAATTAATAGTTCATCTTGAAAATAAACCTATTAAGGAAGAAAATATTTTAATTAAAGGTTCTAGATCTATGGAATTAGAAAAAATATTAACTATTCTCTAAAAGAAGATCTGACACTTCTTTCCCTACTAAACTTCCTAATGCAACCCCCATTCCTCCGAGTCTAACACCCATTACAGCATTCTTGTGTATTTTTTTTATTATAGGTTGCTTAGTGTCACCAAAAGCCATTATACCTGACCATTCCATGTCTAGTTCATAATTAGTATCAGGCAAAATAATGGAATCTAAATCATTAAGAAGTGATTTTTTAATTATTTTATTTATTCCAAATTCTGTGGTATTTTCATTTTTTAAATCTAACTGTCTTCCTCCACCGAACAGTACTCTATTTTGAAAGTCTCTGAAATAATAGTACCCTTTATTGTAATGGAAACATCCCTTTAATTTTAAATTTTTTATTGGTTTAGTTATTAACACCATTCCTCTTCCAGGATTAATATCATAATCAGGAAACCATTGCTTTGTAAAAGCATTAGAACAAATAGCCAAATACTTTGATTTAAATGAAATTTTTGAATTAAAATTTGAAACATGAATTTCATGATCAAAAGAGTTTAGATCAAAATTTTCTACATTAGCTCCTGTAATTATTTTAATTCCCTTTTGATTAGCTAATTTTTGAAGCTCATAAATAGTAGTTCCTGTATTAATTTGAGCCTCAAAAGGATTAAAAATTAGTTGCTTAACTATTTTTTTTGAAAAACCCAAACTTTCAATTTTCTCATTTTTTAATGAAAATATATTTTTATTAAATATTGGGAAAAGTAGTTTATTATATTTTTCTATTGATCTTTCAAGATTTTGATTTTGAGTAAAAAAAAGCTCATAACCTCCATTATTTATTAAATCAAGATTTTTTTGAGAAATAGTTTTTTTAAGAAGCTCTAAACCTCTAACACGTTTTTCTACCAAATTAAGTAAAGAAAGTTCAGACATTTTAATACTGTCTTCGATTAACTCTGAAATAGATCCAAAACATGCAAAACCAGCATTTTTAGTACTCGCTCCATTTGGAAAAATATCTCGTTCCAAAATCGCAATTCTTGCGTTAGGTTTTTTTTTATTAAAAGACAATGCTGAAAATAGACCTGAAATTCCCCCTCCAATGACAATTAAATCATAGTTAGTAAATGCTATTTTTTCCCAATAACTTATCATTAGTAAGCTAATTAATATTAACTAAAGTAATTAAATTGAAAGATTGGTATTAAGGTACTTTATTAGACTTATTATTAATGATTTTTTTTAAATTTTATCATCTTCATAATCTAAAGAAGCACTAACAAATGATTAATCCTTAAAGCCTCCAAACAAGACAATAAAAAATAATAACACAAAAAATATCTCTGAAATATGTAGTTAAACTCTATGTCAATCACAATTTAACCAAAAAGTGCGATTTATTAAAATAATTTAAAAATTAGAATTTTTAAAAACTTAATTTTAACTACTTTAGATTTTAAATATTATATTTTTTAAATGAAAAAAATTATATTACTTCTATTGCTCACCTCTAATGCTTTATTCTCGCAGGATTGGCTTGTAATAGAACAGCATACCGAAAATAGATATAAAAATGGGAAGATGAAGGTTGTTATAGATGATGGAAAATCATTAAACACTATTGAGCTAGAAGATCCTTCGTTTGCCAACCTAATCAAGACTCTTCAAGGAGAGGATTTCGAATTAAAATTTATAGACTCTTCTTTTATTCTTGAAGGAAAAACTCAAAAACCAATCACACGATATTACTTTATCAGAAAGGATTTATAACTATTTTATTTAAAAGTATGAGAACCTTAAAGGTGCTTTTGTTTTGTTTATTGTTTTTTAATTGTCAAAAAAATGATGATTGCATAACTATTATTGAAAAAAAATATATAGAAAATAAATATTATTTTTTATTTGAAGCAAATAATATAACTAACAACACCAACAATCTTCAATCTACAAATATTCCTGACCAATACTCTTCGGGACAGGTTGATGATAAGACTTATCAAAGTTATAACGTTGGTGATGTATATTGTAACAATTAATTATAAATGCAGAGCTTTAAAAAAACAGACATTAATAAAATGTCAAAAATTTATAGGTTAAACCTTATTAATAGTATTACTGGCTACAAATCTGCAAACCTGATTGGAACCAAAACAAATGATAATATTAATAATGTTGCTGTGTTTAGCTCTGTTATACATTTGGGTAGTAATCCTCCATTAATTGGTTTTATTCTTAGACCTACCAAAGTTCCAAGGCACACATATGAAAATATACATAAATATGGTTGCTTTACACTAAATCAAATAAGTAAATCTCAAATCAAATCAGCTCATCAGACAAGTGCGAAATATTCAAAAGAAAATTCCGAGTTTAAAGAAACAGGATTAAAATATGATTTTAAAGACGGAATTGAAGCCCCTTTTGTTAAAAATTCTCCTATTCAAGTTGGTTGTTCTTATATAAATGAATATGATATAAAAGAAAATAATACGATTTTTATTATTGGGAAAATAGAGGTTATATACGTAAATAAAAATCTTTTATTAGATGATGGATTAGTTCAACTCGATAAGGGTGCAATTGTTGCAATTAACGGTTTGGATGCATATGCCTTACCTAAATTAATCGAAAGATTTTCATATGCAAGACCATAAAGTAATTTTTAAATTTATTATTTATGGAATTTATTGATGAAGCTCTCATTGAATATGCAATTAAAAACAGTAGTGAGGAGTCTGATTTACTAAAAATATTAAGAAAAGAAACCAATCAAAAAATTCTTCATCCAAGAATGCTTAGTAGTACTATTCAGGGAAGATTTTTAAGTTTTATTTCTAAATTAATTATGCCTAAAAACATTCTTGAAATTGGAACTTATACAGGTTATGGAACTCTTTGTCTTTCTGAAGGACTTCAAAAAAATGGTAAAATTCATACTATAGAGATCAATGAGGAGTTAAAAGATTTTCAAAATCACTTTTTTAGACAAAGTGATAAAAAAAATCAAATCAATCAACATGTTGGAAATGCAATGTATATAATTGAACAAATAAATGAAGAATTTGATATTGTTTTTTTAGATGCAGATAAAAGTAATTATGTGAATTATATGAATTTAATAGTACCTAGACTAAAGAAGGGGGGAGTTCTAATTTCTGATAATGTGTTATGGAGCGGTAAAGTACTACAAAAACCAGAAAAAAACGATTTAGACACAAAAGCCCTTCAAAAATTCAATACTACTTTAAAAAATCATTCTGAATTAGAAACAATCTTACTGCCAATAAGAGACGGCCTTAGTCTAAGTAGAAAACTTTAAAGATTACGTTTAACTGAATCGGATAATTCATCTAAATCTTTTTTAGCACTTTTAATTTCCTTATTTAACTTTTTCACAACTGAGGCTGAAGAATCCTCGATGTCTGATGATTTTTGAATTTCAGTTTTAATTTCATTTGTTGCATGTCGAATTTGAGTAATTCCCTTAGCCATTCCTCTTGCGATAGATGGAATTTTATCTGCACCAAAAACCAACAAAACAATAAAAAAAATTAAAGCTATTTCAGCTCCACTTATAAATAGAAACATTATCTAATTTTTAACAAATATAAAAAAACCAGAATGAACTATAATAGCAGTTTAAATTCATTTTTATAAAAATAAAAATCTACCCTTTGATTTTTGCTTTAAATTTTTCAAAATCAGAAGAAGATTTTTCTTTTGGCCAACTGTTATTCGAATTGTCAATATCTGCTGTCTCCATGTCAGGATCAACTTTCACTCCAATCAATTCTTTATTTGTAGCTAATACTTTTCTAACTGAATTATCATTTTTTCTCCATACCTGTACAGGATATTTTATTCTATCCTTAGTTCCATCTTTATATGAATACTCTACAATTAGAGGCATAACTAGTCCACCTGGTTTTTCGAATTCAATTTCATAAAAATATTTTGGAAGATTATTTTTTTCAGTTGAATTATCACCAAAACTTTCGTCAATATATTTTTTTAAGGGAATTGAATTATTAAAATCTACTTCCCCATTATTTTCTCCATTTTCAGGAGACATAAATACATAATCTGGAGCAAGATCATTTGCTGTCATTCCATAAGCTGATAATATTTTATCTACCTCTGGTCCGGGTTTAGATGATATTTTATATTTCTTAACACCTTTTACTCCAATATCCACATAATCCGTTGAATAAAACCATCCCCTCCAAAACCAATCTAAATCAACGGCAGAAGCATCTTCCATAGTTCTAAAAAAATCTTCAGGCGTTGGATGTTTAAACATCCATCGTTGAGAATACGTTTTAAATGCGTGATCAAACAACTCTCTTCCCATGATAGTTTCTCTTAGTATATTCAGTGCAGTTGCAGGTTTTGCATATGCATTTGGTCCTAATTGAAAAACATTTTCAGGATTTGACATTATAGCCGAAATATTATCTTGATTTCCTGACATATAAGGAGTTATCTTAGAAGGCTCACCTCTTCTTGAAGGATATTTGCTAAGAGGGTTAATTGCTTCTTTAAAATTCTCACCAAACTCTTGTTCGGTCAAATACTGCATAAAAGTATCTAACCCTTCATCCATCCAGCCCCATTGACGTTCATCTGAATTAACAATCATAGGAAAGTAATTGTGACCCACTTCATGAATAATAACACTTATCATTCCAAACTTTACTCGATCTGAATACTTTCCATCTTCATCAGGACGACCGTAATTCCAACATATCATCGGATACTCCATTCCTTGATTTTTAGCATGAACTGAGACTGCTTTAGGATATGGATAATCAAACGTGTATTTTGAATACGTGTCTAATGTTTGCGCAACAGCTATGGTTGAATATTTTTCCCACAAAGGATTTCCTTCTTTAGGATAAAGTGAAACAGCCATAACTTTTCTTGGACCAACCTTAACTGCCATCATATCCCAAATAAATTTTCTTGAACTAGCAAAGGCAAAATCACGTACATTTTTAGCTATATACTTCCAGGTTTTTTTCTTTTCTGAAAATTTAGATTCTTTTTCAACTACTTCTTCTTGATTTACAATAATGACTGGCTTATCGAATGAATTTTGAGCTTTTTTATATCTTTTAAATTCTTCATTTGTTAAAACTTCACGAGGATTTTTCAAGTCTCCAGTTGCCTCTACTACATGATCCGCTGGGACAGTCAAGTTAACTTCATAATTTCCAAAGTTTAAAGCAAACTCTCCGTTACCCCAAAATTGATAATTCTGCCATCCCTCAACATCATTATAAACAGCTAGTCTAGGAAAAAATTGAGCGATAACATAGGCTCTATTTCCATCCGTAGGAAAAAATTCATACCCTGATCTTGCACGATTTGTTACATGATTATTGATTTTATACCACCACTTTATTTTAAAAGAATAACTTTCACCACTCTCAATAGGATTTGGTAAATCAACTCGCATCATGGTGTTGTTTATAGTGTATTTTAACGGTAAGCCTGAATTAGATTTAACCCAGTTTATATTAAAACCTCCGTCAAAAGGCTTGTCAAAATATTTAGCAGCGAAAGCTTCAACAGGAATAAGTGGATCAGCTCCTCCTCCATTTTTTTCAAGTGCTGGAGCATCTTTTTTTCTAATGTTTTGGTCTAATTGAATCCATAAATAATCTAATTGATCTGGTGAATTGTTTTTATAAATAATTGTTTCTTCTCCATATAATTTTGTGTTTTTATCATCAAGCTCAATATCCATAATATAATCAACTTGTTGTTGATAATAATCTGAACCTGGTGCTCCAGAAGCAGTTCTATATCGATTTGGAGTCGAAAACTCTTCATATAATTGCTTAAATTTGTTATTGTTACCATGTCCTGGTTTAGGTAATGAAGAAACACCTTCTTGAGCACTAGTATTGAAGCTAATAAAAATTATAAGGGATATAGAGTAAATAAATTTTTTCATTATAACTTGATTTAAAGTTATCGAATATAATATTATTTTTTTTAAAAATAATATTTAACTAATCAAGGAATAAAGTAGCTTTTGGATTATTTACATCAAGTAAAAAGCTTTTTCTGAATTTATCAATTTTAAAATGAATAATATTCTGTTGATTTTTAAAAAAATCAAATAAAATATAATTTTCAAAAGACACACTTTTAATCTTTTCAAATAATTTAACCTCATAATAAACTTGTAGCATGTCTGTTTTATACTCCTTTCCAATAAAATCAAGAATCATTGGCTCTTGGTTAGCTAATATTTTAAATTTTTCAATTATATATTGATTCAATTGTTTGTTTATTTCGATAGAATTCGAATCTGGATCAAGTTTTAAATTATTGTTTTTTGTAATTACATCCTCAAAATCATTAATAAACATTCTAATTGTAATCTGAAGAATATTTTTTTTCTTTATATAATCAACTTGAGTTGTCGAAACGTAATAGTCATGAAACTCAAGTTCAACATTTTCTCCTTGAGAAAGCATCATGATAAATAAGACTATTATACTCATATAAAAAATAAGTTATTCATTACTTAATACTCTTATGTGATTTTGATCAAAATACTCCATTACTTTATTATGCTCATTTCTTTTAAAACTTTGTTTTAAAGGAAAGTTCTCATAAGTTCCAGAAACAAATTCATAAACTTTATCTTCTGTCACTTCATAAGTTTCAATAAAATAATCTATTCCATAAAATTTAATCAAGTTTGCAACAACATCAAACTCAATATCTAGTTTGCGTTTCTTTTTTAAACGTTTATAGTACCCTGAAACATGCTTATATACAGCCTCAATATCAACTGGCGCTCCTAAAGGAAGGAAAATAGTGCTCATTATTAAACTTTTACTAGAAACTATCTTTTCTTTTCTTTTCCCTTTAAACCCAGGAATACCCATATTGTAAAAATTGATTGCCTTAACTCCTGAATTCTCAAAATCTTTAAACAAATCTCCAGATAAATTGTGTGGTTTTACTATTACTTCAGACAATTGATTTATAAATTCCTCCAAAGGAATTACTATCTCTTTGCTCTCAAGCATTTCATTATTTATCACAATGATTTTTACGCTAAATTGAATAGCAGATATAATTATTGTGTCTTTTACTGTGCTAAAAATTTCAAAATACCCATCATCATTAGTGATAGTTGCACTACCTCTAGTTTTATTTATTATATGAATGGAGGATATTGATATTGAGTCGTTGGTTGAAACTCTACCTTTCAATAAAGATGAATTATTAATTTGAGCATTAACATTTAATATTCCTAAAATGAAAAATAAGAATAAGAATCGATTCATTTAAGATTTGTTTTTATAATCTTCTACTACACTATACAAATAGTCAATTAATAAGAATTGTTTAGATTTTTGAAGTAGCTGATTTGAAGTTAATTCTTTATCTAAAAATTTCAAAAAATCAGTTATTTGATCTTTTTTAATTCCCAGTTCATCGGTAAAAAACTTGTCTTCAAAAACAAAAGGAAGCACTTTACTTGGAATAAGCTTTTTTTTCTGCTCTTCAGAGCTGTTCAAAATTAATTTTGATATCAATTTAGCTACATTTATAAAGTCAATACCGTTGTATAATTGGCCTTGTCTCAATATTGTATTTTCAAGTCTTGTAGATTTATCCTGAACATAATCAAAGCCTTTAAATTGCTCTTCAATAAGGTCTAAAAACTTTTCTGTATTTTCAGGACTTATAACTATTTCGTCAAGAATATTAACTCTTTCAGTTATATTAACAACCAGTCTGTTTTTATTTAATATTTCATCAGTTATCACTATACTTTTAATTTTAAATTCTACAGATGAAAAAATAATTTCATCACCTTTACTAACATCAATTTGAAACTCTCCATCACTATCTGTTATAGTATTAAATTGGGATGAATTGTTAATTACATTAGCTGCAATAACATTATTATTTCTGTACAAAAGTTTACCATTTATGAGTCTTCTTTGCTGAGCAGATAAAAAAATTGATGTTAGGAATAATAAATTAAAAAAAATACGCTTCATAAATAAAATTAAAATAATATTCAAAACTTTTGAGCGGGAGACCGGGTTCGAACCGGCGACATTCAGCTTGGAAGGCTGACGCTCTACCAACTGAGCTACTCCCGCAATATAACAAAGATATAAATTTGGTTTTAGTAAAAGACTTTAAGATAAACAATGATTATAATAAGGTTATATATTAGTATGATTTAATTTATTTATGAAAAAATTATTATTATTATTAATTTGTTTCTCAATGTCTTATGGACAAAAAAATAATCTATTATCTAACACTCAATTAACTGGACAATCAGAAGTCTACATGATAAAAAAAGTAGATTACCAATTACTTCCTGAAGCTGCAAAGTCTTTCGAATTAATGAAAATTGCAGCACTAAAAGATAATATTAAAATAAAAATTATATCTAGTTTTCGGTCTTTCTATCAACAAGAAAAAATATGGAACCGAAAGTTTAAAAAAAATGATTCTATGGGTTTTTCGATAAATGAAAATATTTTAAAAATAATTGAATATTCAACAATACCTGGAACCTCAAGGCATCATTGGGGAACAGACATAGATGTTGTTGATGATAACATTAATCCTGAAGGAGATGTTTTGTTAACTGAAAAATTTTATAAAAACGGTCCTTATGTGAAGCTAAAAAAGTGGTTAGATGAAAATTCGGAAAAGTTTGGGTTTTATCTAGTTTACACAAAAAACGATAAACGAAAAGGTTTTGAACATGAACCATGGCATTATAGTTATGCTCCGATATCAAAAAATATTTTAAAAGAATTGTTAAAATTAGATCTCACCAAATTATTTATTGAAAATAAAGTTCTAGGATCAAAATATTTAACAGTTGAATTTATCAAGAATTATAAAGAAAACTTTTTATTAGGCATCAATTCAGAGCTAAAGCATTAGCAATCTCAACGAATGAAAATCGGAGTATTTTTATCATTGGTATCAACCTCACTGTAAGCATACCCATCCTCAGAAAACTTTAAAATATCATTAATTGAATTAGCGTCTTTTTCTATTAAAAATCTAGACATAGCACCTCTAGCCTTTTTAGCATAAAAAGAAATTATTTTTAATTTTCCGTTTTTAAAATCTTTAAAAACTGGGGATATAACACTGTTTTTAATTGACTTAAAATTAATAGCTAAAGAGTATTCTTTACTTGCCAAATCAACTATAACCTCATCGTGATTTATCTCCTTAATAATATGATTTGTGATTTTTTTCTTCCAGAATTCATAAAGGTTATTATTCTTTCCAATTCTTAGTGATGTTCCCATTTCCAGTCTATATGGTTGAATAAGATCAAATGGACGTAATATTCCATATAAGCCAGATATTATTCTTAAGTTTTTTTGAAGAGTGTCTAATTTTTTATTTGAAAATGAGTATGGATCTAATCCAGAATAAACATCACCATTAAATGTAAAAATAGCTGGCCGAGAATCACCCGTTATAAAATTTTGATTCCGCTCCCAATTTAGTTGACTTAATTTTTCTGATAAATTCATTAAATCAATTAAATTATTAACTGTTTTATTTTTTAATATTCTGTTTAAACTATTAGCCTCATTTAAAAAATAAGGTTGAGATTCTTGAACAGCTGGTGGTTTAGAAATCAAATCCAAAGACTTTGCTGGAGAAATAAAAATTTTCATGATAAAACAAATTAAGATTTAAATCAAAAATAATAGATTTATGATTAAATTAAACCAAAGGATTTAAAAATTAAATCGATTATTAATTTTGACTGTTTTTAGAATAATTATCCCATTTAGTAATAACGCTTTTAAAGTCTTCAGGTAGCTCAGAGTCAAAAGAGACATAATCATTACTCTTTGGGTGAATAAAACCTAAGGTTTTTGCGTGAAGAGCTTGCCTTGGCATAATCTTAAAACAATTATCAACAAATTGTTTGTATTTAGTAAAGTTAGTTCCTTTTAAGATTTGATTTCCACCATATCTTTCATCATTAAATATTGTATGTCCAATATATTTCATGTGAACTCTAATCTGATGAGTTCTTCCTGTTTCTAATCTGCAGCTAACCAGGGTTACATAACCATATCGTTTTAATACTTTATAGTGAGTAATTGCTGTTTTACCATTATCATTTTCAGGAAAAACTTTCATTTGTAAACGATTTTTTGGGTTACGCCCTATATTTCCCTCTATCTCACCTGTATCCTTTTCAACGTTACCCCAAACTAAGGCAAAATACTCCCTAGTTGTACTTTTATCATAAAACTGTTTAGCTAAAAATGTCATTGAAGACTCTGATTTAGCAATAACTAAAAGACCTGAGGTGTCTTTGTCAATCCTATGAACTAATCCCGGCCTATGATTATTATTTACAGGTAGTTTTTCAAATTTATATAAAAGCGCATTTATCATCGTGCCTGAATAATTACCATGTCCAGGGTGAACAACCATCCCGGGAGGTTTATTAATTATAATAAGAAAATCATCTTCATATTCTATATCTATTGGAATATTTTCAGGGATCAGAAGATTTTCATGCGGGGGGTGTGTAAATAAAACTCGAATATTGTCACCCCCTTTTACTTTATAATTAGACTTTACAATAGATCCATTTACGAAGATACTTCCGGACTTGGCTGCCTGTTGAATTTTACTTCTAGTTGAATTTTCAATCCTATTCATCAAAAATTTATCTACACGAAGAGGGTCTTGTCCTTTGTCTGCTTTAAAGTTAAAGTGCTCATGTAAATTTTCGTCAATAGCTATTGGTTCATTTTTCATTAGCGAATACCATTGCCTAAAATTAAATCTATTTTTGTTGTCTTGGGTAAAACAGATCCTGGGGCTATTGCTTTTCCTTGATACCTGATTTCTAAAACCATGTCTTTTCCTATGTTGTTTCTGTACATTATTTTCCCAATATCAAACCCTACCGCCCTTAGCATAGATTCAGCATTTCGACGTGTAATTTGAATAATATTTGGAATACTAATTTTCCTATATCCGGAAGGGTTTAATGTTAAATAAATTTTACGATCTTTTTTAACTTCACTTAACGGTACTGGAAATACTTCTATTACAGCATAAGGTGGAAGTTTAGGATTAAATTTAGCAGAATCAATTACTTCATATCGTAAATAATTTTCATTAAGAATCTTAATTGCATCATTTAATTCAATTCCAGAAATATCAGGGACTAGCTCATGCTTTTCATGATAGGTGATTAGTTCTAGAGCTTTTAAGGTCAAAATAATGAAAAAAGTTAAAAAAACAATTGACTTAATTATCAGTTTCACAAAAGTACCTGAAATTAAAAATTTTAGAAAACTCATATAGAAATTTGTAGCAAATATAACACTTTTGCAATGCTATTAAATCTGCTACCTTTGTAGTAATGTTAAATAAAAGTAAAAGTATTATTGGTGTTGCTTGCGGAGGCTATGGTTCAGAGAGAAATATCTCCCTGAAAAGTGGAACACTAGTTTTAGAAACTTTAAAAAAATCAGGTTGGAATGCTTTTCTTCTAGTTCTTGATTTTCAAAATTGGTTTATTAAAATATCTGAAACTGAAAAAATATCTTTTTCGAAAAATAATTTCTCATTTTTTTTTGAAGATGTTCAACATGATTTTGATGTGATTTTCAATGCACTTCATGGTCCACCTGGAGAAGATGGTCAATTAGCAGCCAAACTTGATTTTCAAAAAATCCCACACACAAGCTGTGACTATTCTCCTGCAGCTTTAACATATAACAAAAGAGATTGCCTCTCTGTTGTTAAGAAATATAATATTCCAACTGCAAAGTCAATTCACCTTAATGAAGGTGAATTATTTAAAGAAAAAGAAATTGTTAAAAAGCTTGGTCTTCCTTGTTTTGTTAAAGCAAACAGAGCAGGAAGTAGTTTTGGAGTATATAGAATAACCGACATAAGAGATCTTAATTTAGGTATTAAAAACGCCTTTAAAGAAGATAGTCAAATTATAATTGAATCTGAATTGAAAGGTAGAGAAGTGTCTGTTGGAGTTTACAGAAATAAAAACGATGTTATTTGTCTTCCGATTACTGAAATCATTTCTGAAAATGATTTTTTTGATTATGAAGCGAAATATCAAGGTAAGGCTGAAGAAATTACACCTGCTAAAATTTCATATGAAATGCTCAAAAAGGTAAGTGAAATGGCTAAATTTCTATATAATAAATTGGAATTAAAAGGTATCTGTCGAAGTGAGTTTATCTTTATAAAAAACATCCCTCACTTACTAGAAATAAATACTGTGCCAGGATTAACAAGTGAAAGTATCATTCCCAAACAATGTAAAGCTGCTGGAATTGAACTTCATGAGTTATTTGAAGACCTATTAAATGAAGCAATGATTAAAAATTCATAATTTTAATAAAAATACCTTAAAATGAAACGTGCTCTTTTTCCCGGATCTTTTGACCCAATAACAAATGGTCATGAAGACATCATTCTTCGTGCTCTCCCACTTTTTGATGAAATAATAATTGGTGTAGGAATAAATAGTGAGAAAAAATATATGTTTTCAATTGAAAAAAGAATGGCTTTTATCGATAGTGTTTTTAGTAAATACAAAAAGATTAAAGTCCACTTTTATGAGGGTTTAACAATAAAATATTGTAAATCAATTGATGCTGATTTTATTTTAAGAGGATTAAGAAATCCTGCTGATTTTGAGTTTGAAAAAGCAATAGCACATACAAATAGAAAATTATCAGGTATAGAAACTGTTTTTCTTCTAACTTCATCTAAAACCTCATTTATAAGTAGCAGTATTGTTAGAGATATTATTAAAAATAAGGGGGATTACAAATCTTTAGTTCCATCAGCTGTGAACTTCTCATCAAAATAAAAATTAAAAAGCAGCATTATATTTGAATACATGTTTTTCATTGCATTTTTAATTTCATCTTTATTTTTCCAAACAGCTTTTTCAATATTTTCTTGAATTTGGGGCTTTAAATTTCCTTTATAAAAAGTATCCATTAAAAACCAATAAGTTTTTTTCAACATGTATTGTCCATTTTTTTTATATATATGATATGTTGTAGGTAAAATTGATCTTGAAACTAAATCAAGAGCTCCTGTTTCTTCTATCACTTCTCTTATTGCGCCATCAACTATCATTTCTTTTTTAGTCAGATGACCTTTAGGTAAATCCCATTTTCCATTTCTGTAAATTAATAAAAATTGATCCTTATTGTTTTTAACCATTCCACCCGCAGCTTCTATAATAGGAAAATGGTTTTGCAGATGTTTCATTAGTTTTTCTGAATCTGAATTGTAATAATAAACACATTTGGTTTTTTTTGACTTTAATGCTTTAATTATAATTGAAGAGTCCGAAAATTTAGAATGAATTAGTGGAGTTATATCTGTATTTTTAACAATGGAGGTTGTTAAAATAAGGGGCTTATGATTTAAAAAAACTTTATACATTTGCATATGATTTTTGATCAACAAACCGCAGTAGAAACTGCAAATTATCTTTTACAAATTAATGCAATTAAATTGAATCCTGAAAATCCCTTTTTGTGGGCTAGTGGATGGAAGTCTCCAATTTACTGTGATAATCGAATAACATTATCTTATCCTGAAATTAGAAATTATTTATGTAATCAGCTAGCGATTCAAGCTAAATCTATTTATAAAAATGAAAAATTTATAATAGCTGGAGTTGCTACTGGTGCAATAGGAATAGGGGTTTTAGTTGCTCAAAAGCTGAATTTACCATTCATATACGTTAGGCCAGAACAGAAAAAACATGGCAGAAAAAATCAAATAGAAGGCTATTTACCTGACAACTCAAAAGTAGTTGTGATTGAAGATTTGATTTCTACTGGAAAAAGCAGTCTAATTGCTGTTGAGGCACTTAAGAATAAAGGAGCAAGTGTTATAGGCATGTTAGGTCTTTTCACTTATGGCTTTAAAATTGCTGATGAAAATTTTAAAAAATTAAAATTAAAATTAAATACTTTAAGTGATTATGACACCTTAATTAATGAAGCACTAAATCAAAATATGATTAACTCCGATTCATTATCTAAATTAAGTGAATGGAGAAAATCTCCAGATATTTGGAGTTCTCAGTAAATCATTTTAATTTCCTTAGGCTGGAAACTTTTAACTTCTCTGTTTTTAAATTCTAATTCTAGTAATCCATTTATATGAACTTTATTAATTCTAGCATTTACAAGTTCGCCGTTAATTTCAAAAAGAATCTTTTGTTTTAAAAAAAATAGTTTTTCATTAAACATTTTACTTAAACTTTCAGCTAAAGAATTAGTACACATAGCTGTATAAATAATTAGATTTTTTGATAATTTATCAATAAAAAAATCTGAGGAAAGCTTTTTTTGCGTTTCAATATAAACGCTTGTAGCGTTTGGTAATTTTAAAAATGTCTTTTCATATAAATTGATTCCAATACCAATTATTGATTTTATTTCATTACTTTTTATTTGATTTTCTGCCAATATTCCACAAATTTTTTTATTTCCTGACAAAATGTCGTTAGGCCATTTTATCGATAGATCTGGCACATTGAATTGGGCAAGTGTTTTAAGTACAGCTAGTGCAGAAGCGCAATTAATAGAGTAAATCCATTTTGGATTTAAATCTTCGAATTTTTTATATAAGCTAAAAGCCAGATGACTATTAGCCTCTCCTTCCCACACAGAGCCAAGTTGTCCAAATCCATCTGTTTGATTTAAGGTCCAAATACCATCACCGGACTTTAAATTATTTAATTTAAGTAGATCTTTTAATTCTTTGTTTGTTGAGCTACTGGCACTAAGTTTGCGTAAGTTTAGTTGATACATAAAATCTAACGTTTAAGAAATAATAAATTTGTACAAAATTAAATATTTTAATGATTAAAGATATCCCAAATACAGAAACTCTAATATCAAAAATTATTGGAGGGATAGATGACGTAAAAGGTGTTAAAGTTAATATACTGGATCTTCGAGAGATTCAAAATACAGTGTGTAGTTATTTTATAATTTGTAATGGCACATCGAACACCCACGTTAATGCAATAGTCAACTCTGTTCAAAAAAACGTAAGTAAAAACCTTAAAGAAAAACCTTATCATACAGAAGGTCAAGAAAACTCAGAATGGGTTTTAATTGATTATATTGATGTAGTTGTTCACGTCTTTCAAAAACAAATAAGAGATCGTTATAATTTAGAAAATCTTTGGGGTGATGCCCGGTCTATTCAAATTGCATCAAATTATTAATAATTATGGAAAACAATAAAGATAAAAAAACTAAAAAACCTAAAGTTAATATATATTGGGTATATGGAATCGTGATAACTATTTTATTAGGAATGAGTTTCTTTAGTGGTGATTCAAATTTTAATAATATTGGAAAAACAAATATTAGTGAGTTTGAAAAATACCTTAATGCTGGAGATGTAAAAGAGATAATAGTTATCAATAAAAATTTAGCTCAAATTTCTTTAAAAGAAGATGTTTTATCCAAGGCTGAACATCAAAGAGTTAAATCTGAAAACTTCTTAGGGCAAGAAAACATAAAAGGACCTCATTATCAATTCGAAGTTGGCAACCTTGAGCTTTTTCAAAGAAAACTTGAAAAAGCTGAAGAAAAAGGAATAGATTTTAAATATGAATTTAATACTGTCGAGAATAAATGGTTAGATATAATTATTGGCTTTCTTCCAATTATAATTATCGTTGGTGTTTGGATTTTTCTAATGAGAAGAATGTCAGGAGGGGGAGCTGGAGGAGCAGGAAGTCAAATTTTTAATATCGGAAAATCTAAAGCTAAACTTTTTGATCAAAATTCAGATATAAAGACAACTTTTAAAGATGTTGCAGGACTTGAAGGAGCAAAAGAAGAAGTTCAAGAAATTGTAGACTTTTTAAAAAATCCGGGAAAATATACTGCTTTAGGGGGTAAAATTCCAAAAGGAGCCTTGTTAGTAGGAATGCCTGGAACTGGAAAAACTCTTTTAGCTAAAGCGGTTGCGGGTGAAGCAAAAGTTCCATTTTTTTCTCTTTCTGGATCAGATTTTGTAGAAATGTTTGTTGGAGTTGGAGCATCTAGAGTTAGAGATCTATTTAAACAAGCAAAAGATAAGTCTCCTGCAATCATTTTTATTGACGAAATAGATGCTATTGGAAGAGCAAGAGGGAAAAGTAATTTCACAGGTTCAAATGATGAAAGAGAAAATACTCTTAATCAATTATTAACCGAAATGGATGGATTTGGAACCAATTCAAATGTTATTGTTTTAGCCGCTACAAACAGGGCAGATGTATTAGATAAAGCTTTAATGAGGGCAGGAAGATTTGATCGTCAAATTTATGTAGATCTTCCTGATCTTAATGAAAGAAGAGAAATATTTAAAGTTCACTTAAAACCACTAAAAACGATTAAAGCCTTAGACGTTGATTTTTTAGCTAAACAAACTCCAGGTTTTTCTGGAGCAGACATTGCAAATGTTTGTAATGAAGCCGCTCTAATTGCTGCAAGAAAAAATAAAAAAGCTGTAGGAAAACAAGATTTTTTAGATGCTGTTGATAGAATTGTTGGTGGCCTAGAAAAAAAGAATAAAATAATAACAAAAGATGAGAAAAAAACTATTGCTTATCACGAAGCTGGTCATGCTGCAGTAAGTTGGTTTCTTGAATTTGCTGCACCTTTAGTCAAAGTGACTATAGTCCCTAGAGGACAATCCTTAGGAGCCGCATGGTATTTGCCTGAGGAAAGGATGATAGTTAGGACAGAACAAATGCTTGATGAAATGTGTGCAACTTTAGGAGGAAGAGCTGCTGAAAAGGTAATGTTTAACAAAATTTCAACCGGCGCTTTAAGTGATTTAGAAAAAGTTACACGTCAAGCTAGGGCTATGGTTTCTATTTATGGTTTAAGTGAGAATCTTGGAAATATTACTTATTACGATTCGTCAGGGCAAGGGGATTATAACTTCACAAAACCTTACTCTGAAGACACTGCAAGAAAAATTGATAGTGAAATATCAAAACTAATCGAAAAGCAATATCAAAGAGCTTGTGAGCTCCTTAGTTCAAATAAAGAAAAATTGACAGCACTTGCTGAGCGTCTTTTAGAAAAAGAAGTTATCTTTAAAAATGATTTAGTTAAAATTTTAGGAGATCGTCCTTATGATGAAAAGTCTAAAGAAAGTTTACTTAAATCCAATGAATAAAAATTAAATAACTAGAAATTGTGAGTTTTTGGAAAAGTTTTTTTGGCCAAAAAAAAGTTACTCAAGGGATTAAAAAATCTGAGAGTCCTTTTATGCCAGAAAAAAAAGATCCAGTTGAAATAGCATTTGCTCATAATTTTACAGAAAAAGGAGGTCGTTTTTTATTTTCTGATTCTGATTCTGATTTTGAAAAATTTTTCAAGAATATACTCCATGAGAATAATTGGATAAAATCAGATGTATTTGCATTAGATTCAGAAATTGCAAAAAATTTTGATTTGGAAATCAATAAAGAAACCACAATCGTTAAAGAAAAAAAAGTAGCATTTATAAATTGTGAGTTTCTTATTGCAAATACAGGTGGGATTTTAATTTCAAGTAATCAAATCAAAAACTTAAATTTAACCCAGTTACCAGAAAACATTATAGTAAAAGCAAGAATAGCTCAATTTGCCAGAGATGTCAGTGAAGGAATGAGTAAATTAAAAGCGTTTTATTCTAAAAATTTACCATCAAATATAACTACACTAAATGCTAAAAATACAGATAAAGAATCTGATTTTTTATCTCAAGGAAATAGTGCAAAAAAAATTTATTTACTACTTCAAGAGTGAAAAATGAATAACATAATTATTCGATCATTTACTGGAATTGCATATGCTTCAATAATAATGGTCTCTTTGTTTTATGATGTAAGATTGTTTTCATTTATTATATTCTGCTTTTCTTGTTTAGCAATTTTTGAATTTCAAAAATTATTACAGTTAAATTATATCACCCCATATATTTTACTAGGCTTTATGTGCTTTTATTTTTTAAGAGAAAAATTTAACAAAAATACAATTTCAATTATACTCTATGTTACTCTAGCCTCTCATTTTTTAATGCTAAAATGGTTGTTTCAAGATGCATATAAGAAAAAATTGATAATTATCTTTTTGACATATGGATATGTAGTTTTTAGTTGTTTTTTTATAATAGTAATACCTTTTTCAAAAGGAACTTTTAATCCTGAAATATTATTATTTGTTTTTGTTTTAAATTGGACAAATAACTCTTTCGCATACTTGTTTGGGAAAAAATTTGGAAAAACCAAATTACTATTAAGAATTTCACCAAATAAATCATGGGAAGGATTTTGGAGTGGATTTGTTTTTACTTGTTTTGCAGCTCTAATATTCTATACTTTAAAAATAGATCTAAAACCTATTCAAATTATTATTTGTTCTATTTTAATTCCAGTTTTAGCTACACTAGGAGACCTAGTTCAGTCTAAAATAAAGCGTGATGCTGGGGTTAAAGACTCAGGTAATATTTTACCAGGTCATGGAGGTTTTTATGACAGAATGGATAGTATTATTTTTATTGCTCCATGGAGTTTTTATATTTTAAATCAATTTTAAATGTTTCACAAAGAAGGGTTTTTTATTATTACCACTAGCTTCATAATAACTGTTTTTGTTTCTGTTTTTTCAGAATACATTATTACAAATTCATTATTGAAAAATTTTATTCAATTTTCAGCAATCTTTGTGTTAATAATAATTTTACAATTTTTTAGAAATCCAAAAAGATTTATTAATCCAGATAGTAAAAAAGTTCTTTCCCCTGCTGACGGAAAAGTAGTTGTAATTGAGTCTGTTTTTGAAAAGGAATATTTTAAGGACAATCGAAGACAAATTTCTATTTTTATGTCTCCATTAAATGTACATGTGACGAGATATCCTATAAGTGGAATGGTTACCTATAGTAAATACCATCCTGGGAGATATTTAGTCGCTTGGCATCCTAAATCATCAGAAGAAAATGAAAGAACTACAATTGTGATTAAATCTTCTGAGTATGGAGAGATTCTTTATAGACAAGTTGCGGGTGCATTAGCTAGACGTATAGTGAATTACGCTAAAGAAGGCGATAAAGTGACTCAAGGTGATGATGCTGGTTTTATAAAGTTTGGTTCAAGAGTAGATTTATTGCTACCAATTGACGTCCCTATAAATGTCATTTTAGATCAAGTTGCAAAAGGTGCTAAAACTATAATATCTTCTATTTAAATTTAGTAAGAAGAGTTTGATAATTAAGCGGAAATTCTGTTTTAATTTAAACTTTCTAGTCTACTTTGAAGGTTTTCAATCTTTTCTCTGGAGTCATTAGCTTTTTTCATCTCTAACTCTATTACATCATTTGGAGCATTTTCAACAAAACGAGAATTCGATAATTTATTCATTATTGAACCAAGAAATTTTTCTAAATGTTTTAGTTCGTCATTAATTTTAATTGATTCTTTTTTTGAATCTATTTTTATTTCTAAAGGAATAAAAAATTCATTTACTCCTACTCTAAATACACCTCCTTTTTCTTTTATTTTTTTATTAGAAAATTCGATTTTATCAAGTTGTGCAAGCCTCAAAATAACTTCTGTAAATTTAATGGAGTTAGTTTTATAGTAAAAAAGACTTAGTGGAAATTTTTGTTTTAAACTATTTTCTTTTCGAAAATGCCTTACAGATCCAACAATTTGCTTTAAAGTATCATAATTTTTCAAAACTGAGTTACTATATTTTTTTTGAACCGGCCATGAACTAATAACTAAAGATTCTTTTTTGCTTCTTGATTTAATTATATGCCATATTTCTTCTGAAATAAAAGGCATAAAAGGATGAATTAATTTTAATATTTTTTGAAATTGAATCTTAATTTGATTAATTGATGTTTCATCAATTGAAGATCCATAATCAGGTTTGGTAATCTCTAGTAGCCAGGAACAAAAATCATCCCATATCAGTTTATAAACAGTCATTAATGCATCTGACATTCTATACTTTTCAAAATGATCGTCAACAGTTTCTAGAGCTTTATTAAATGCATGTTCAAAACATAATATTGCGTCTTTAGAAGAAATGGGTTGATCAATTTTTGAATCTACGTTCCAGCTATCAATTAGACGATATGCATTCCAAATTTTATTAGTAAAATTTTTACCCTGTTTACACAAACTTTCATCAAATAACAAATCATTTCCAGCTGCAGAGCTAAGCATGAGTCCTACTCTTACAGCATCTGCCCCATATTCATTAATCAAACCTAATGCCTCTGGAGAATTACCCAATTGCTTAGACATTTTTCGTCCTTTTTGATCACGAACTATTCCTGTTAAATACACTTTTGAGAAAGGAAATTTATCTCTAAATGCATAACCTGCCATTATCATTCTAGCTACCCAAAAAAATAATATATCTGGACCGGTTACCAAGTCTTGAGTTGGATAATAATAATTCACCTCTTCATTGTTAGGCTTATTTATTCCATCAAAAACTGAAATTGGCCATAACCACGAAGAAAACCATGTGTCTAAAACATCAGCATCTTGCCTTAAGTCTGAAATTAAAATATTTGGGTTTCCAAATTTAATTATTGCTAATTCTAAAGCTTTTTCTTTTGACTCGGCAACTACATAATGATCATTATTCTTTCCATAATAATATACTGGAATTCTGTGACCCCACCATAATTGCCTAGATATATTCCAATCTGTAATATTTTCCATCCAATTACGGTAAGTGTTTTTAAATTTTTTCGGAATTAATTGAACTTCATTTGCTTCTAAAACAGCCCCTATAGCAGGTTTTGCTAAATTTTTCATCTTCAAAAACCATTGTTCAGAAACTCGAGGTTCTATTATTGCGTTGGTTCTTTCTGATGTGCCTACTTTACTTGTATGATTTTCTTTTTTCACAAGACATCCAAGACCTTCCATGTCTTTAACTATAGATTTTCTAACTGCAAATCTATCTTGCCCTTCATATTGCAAACCAAATGAATTTAGTGAACCATCAGGGTTTAAAATATCTATAAAATCTAATTTATGTTTTTCTCCTAAGCTTTTATCATTTGGGTCATGAGCTGGAGTAACTTTTAAACAACCCGTTCCAAATTCAACATCAACATATTCATCGAGTATTATAGGTATAGATCTTCCACATATTGGTACTATTGCATTTTTTCCATGAAGATGTTTGTATCGATCGTCTTTTGGGTTAACACATATTGCTGTATCACCTAGTATAGTTTCTGGTCTAGTTGTGGCGATTACAAGTGATTCATCATAACCATCAACCTTGTAAGAAATATAAAATAAACTACCTGTTTTTTCTTTATGTATAACTTCCTCGTCTGACAAAGTAGTTTGAGCTTGTGGATCCCAATTCACCATTCTATATCCTTTGTATATCAATCCTTTATTATACAAATCAATAAAAACAGTAATTACTGATTTTGACATTTCAGGGTCTAATGTGAATTTGGTTCTATCCCAATCACAAGAACATCCAATTTTTTTTAACTGTTCAAGGATAACTCCACCGTACTCATCGGTCCACTCCCAAGCATGCTTTAAAAATTCGTCACGTGAAAGATCTTTTTTTAAAATTCCTTTTTTTTTGAGTTTTTCAACAACTTTTGCTTCAGTAGCTATTGAGGCATGATCTGTACCTGGAACCCAACAAGCGTTAAAGCCTCGCATTCTAGCTCTTCGGATAAGTATATCTTGTAAAGAATTATTCATCATATGTCCCATATGTAAAACTCCAGTAACGTTAGGAGGGGGAATTACAATTGTATATGGCTTACGATTATCAGGAGTAGATTTAAAGAAATCATTTTCTAACCAATATTTGTACCATTTATCTTCAACTGCCGATGGAACAAACTTTGTGGGAATTGACATGTTTTTATCTAATTTATGCAATACAAAAGTAACAAGGCTGTTTGTATTTAAAAAACTTAATGATAAATGAATAAATCTAAAAAACAAAATAAAGCCTCTAAAGATTAATAAGTCTTTTCTATCTTAGATAAATGATTCAATTAGAAGAAAATAAATCAATTGAAAATTTGACTACTATAGGAGTTAAAGGCACTACCTATCGATACTGCAAAATAGAGAAAACATCAAATTTGATTAGTATTCTTAAATCTAATTCTCTACCTATAAAAGTTTTGGGAGGTGGAAGTAATATTTTGTGGACTAAAAAATTTAATGGATTAACTATACATATAAACACAAAGGGTATTTCAGTTGAAAAAGAAACCAACTCGCATGTAATAGTTAATATTAATGCAGGCGAAAACTGGCATGAATTTGTGATTTGGTCAATAAGAAATAATTATGGAGGAGTTGAAAACCTAGCGCTAATTCCAGGAAATATTGGTGCTGCACCTATTCAAAATATAGGAGCTTATGGGGTAGAATTAAAAGAAGTGTTTGTGGAATGTTTAGCTATTAATATTAAAACTTTAAAATCTAAAGTATTTTCAGTTGAAGAATGTGAATTTGGATACAGAGATTCCATTTTTAAAAATCAAGAAAAAAACAATTATATAATAACCTCAGTTAAGGTTAAACTATCAAAAAAAGGTCACCATAAGTTTGCTACAAAATATGGGGATATTGAAAAAATAGTTAAAAAAAATTCTCTTAGTCCATCAAAAATTGCAAAAGCTGTAATAGAAATTAGGACCTCAAAACTTCCTGACCCAAAGCAAATTGGAAATTGCGGTAGCTTTTTTAAAAATCCAATAATTGATGAGGTTCTGTTTGAGGTTTTACTAAAAAAATATCCTGAAATACCCAATTATCCATCTAAAAACAAATATAAAATTCCAGCTGCTTGGTTAATTGAAAAATTAAACTACAAAGGTTATCGAGATGGAGATGCGGGAGTTCATAAGGATCAAGCTTTAATACTAGTTAATTATGGTAATTCTTCAGGACTCGAAATTTTCAATTTATCTAAAAAAATAAGGAAAGAAGTACTCGATGTTTTTGAAATTAATCTCACTCCAGAGGTTAATATCTGGTAGCTACCACCCCTACTGCTTATCCTTAGAATCCATCCATATGGTAACGGGTCCATCATTAACTAGCTCAACTTTCATGTTTGCTCTAAAAATACCAGTCTGAATTAGCTTTCCTAATGAAAACTCTAACTCTGTAATAAGTTTTTTATACATTAAATTAGCATGGTTTTGACCTGAAGCTTTTATATACGAAGGTCTATTTCCTTTTTTCAAAGAAGCCATTAAAGTAAACTGACTCACGACTAAAACTTCCCCCTCTATATCTTTGACTGATAAGTTCATTGCATTATTTGAATCATTAAATATTCTCAAATTAATAACCTTATTTACTAACCAATTAATATCATCATGATTATCAAAATCTTCAACTCCTTGAAAAACCAACAATCCTTTGTCAATTTTTCCAACTATTTCATTTGACACTAAAACTTGCGCTTTTTCAACTCTTTGAATTAAAAGTCTCATAAGTTCCTATAAGTTCTATCATCCTCTAAAAGTTGAATATAGCTTTTGTAACGAGAAGATGAAATCAACATATTATCAATAGCACTTTTAACTTCACAACCTGGCTCCTTGACATGGAGACAATCCTTGAATTTACATTTTTGAGAAAATTTATTAAATTCGGGAAAATATTTACTTATTTCATTTTTTTCCATATCTACCAATCCAAAACCTTTTATACCTGGAGTGTCTATCAACTTAGCTCCATTTCCTAAATCAAACATTTCGGCAAATGTTGTTGTATGCTGACCTTGCTGATGTTGTTGAGAAATTGAAGAAGTACGAAGATTAAGGTTAGGAGATAAAGCATTTATTAGTGTTGATTTTCCAACTCCAGAGTGTCCTGAAAACATACAAACTTTATTTGAAATTACGTTCTGTAATTTGTTCACGTTTTGTCTCTTTAATGCTGAGATTTTTATACAATTATAGCCAATATTTTCATATATTTTTACCAATTCGTTAGTTTTAGATTTTATATTGGAATCATAAGTGTCAATTTTATTAAATATTAAAGTTGAATTAACTTTATATGCCTCGGCTGTAACTAAGAATCTATCAATAAAAGCACATGAAGTTGGAGGATTATTGACTGTTATTAATAAAAATGCATGATCAATGTTTGCAGCAATAATGTGAGTTTGTTTAGATAGATTTACAGATTTTCTTACTATATAATTTTCTCGTGGTTTAATTTCAACAATTAATCCGTTATTCTCCCCAAATGATGGATCTTCCATGACGACAACTTTGTCTCCAACGACTACAGGATTAGTAGATTTAATGCCATCTAACCTCAGCTTGCCTTTAATGCGGCAATTAATAATTTTAGCAGCAGTAACAACTTTATACCAACTACCCGTAGAACGATATACTGTACCTAAAATCACTTTTTTTCACAAAGTAACAATATTTTTTTTCGTTCGCATAGTCACAAATAAGCTTATTGAATTGTTATCTTTGAATATATAACATTCAAAATGTCAAAAGCTTTATTAATGATTCTTGATGGTTGGGGTAAAACAAAAAACCCTTCTGTGTCAGCAATTACAAATGCTAAAACACCTTTCATCGACAGCCTATATGAAAATTACTCTAACGCTGAGTTACTTACTCATGGAAAACACGTTGGCCTTCCTGAGGATCAAATGGGAAATAGTGAGGTCGGTCATATGAATTTAGGGGCTGGAAGAATTATTTACCAAGATCTGGCTAAAATTAATAAGATTATTGAAAACAATAAATTAAAAGAAGAAAAAACAATAATAGAGGCTTATAACTATGCTAAGAAAAATAATAAAAAAGTTCATTTTTTAGGTTTACTTTCTAATGGAGGTGTACATTCTCATATCAACCATTTAATTGAATTATTAAAAATTGCTAAGAGTGAGAATTTAAATAAACTTTATATTCATGCTTTTACTGACGGTAGAGATGTTGATCCAAAATCGGCAATTGATTTTATTAAAGAAATAGAACCAGTACTCAAGAAAACTGGTGCTAAAATTGCTACACTTATTGGTAGGTATTTCGCTATGGATAGAGATCAAAGATGGGAAAGAGTTAAAAAAGCACATAATCTTTTACTAAAAAATGAAGGAAAGAATACTGATGATTTAATAGGGGAATTAGAATCAAATTACTTGAAAGGGGTTACCGATGAGTTCATTCCTCCCTTAGTTAACACAATAAGCAATCAACCCGTAGCTAAAATTGAGGAAAATGACATAGTGATTTTTTTCAACTTCCGAACTGACAGAGGAAGACAATTAACTCAGTCATTAACTCAAAAATCATATCCGAAATTTAAAATAAATCCAATCAAACTCTATTTCTTAACTCTTACAAAGTATGATTCATTATTTAAAAATATTAAAGTAATTTTTGATAAAGAAAATTTAAAAGATACCTTAGGAGAGGTTATATCTATGGCTGGAAAAACTCAAGTTCGAATAGCAGAGACTGAAAAATATCCTCATGTTACCTTTTTCTTCAATGGAGGAAGAGAAAAAGCTTTCAAAAATGAGGATAGAATTTTATGTCCATCACCAAAAGTAGCAACCTATGACTTAAAACCTGAAATGTCCGCTTTTGAAATAAAAAATTCAATTATAAAAAAAATGAATGATGATCAACCTGACTTTATATGTTTAAATTTTGCAAACCCAGATATGGTTGGCCATACTGGAAATCTTAATGCAGCAATAAAGGCTTGTGAATTTGTTGATTCATGTACTAGTGAAGTAATTACGGCTGCTATAAAAATGAACTATACTAGTTTAATAATTGCAGATCATGGAAATTGTGAAAACATGATTAACAATGACGGAACTCCAAATACAGCACACACAACCAATCCAGTTCCAGTTATTCTAGTGGATAGTAAAAAGAGAAAAATTAATAATGGGGTTTTGGGGAATATTGCACCCACAATCTTGGATATCCTAGATATTAAAAAGCCTGAAGCTATGAAGATGAATTCACTATTGTAATTTACAGATGAAAAAAGTAATATATATAATATTTATTCTACTTGGTTGTAATTCAAGCTTATCTCCACTTCCGATTATTTATGGAGAGACTATAGAGGGAGAACCGTTTATAATGGGTAAAATAAATCGTCAAAATTTACTTATATATGAGCACAGTGAATGGTTTCAAGAAGAATATAATAGATATAAAGTTCCCATTGGATGGGTTGAAAAAAATAAAGTTTTATTAAAAAAAATGAATCTTAAGTTGTTTTTGGGAACATGGTGTGAGGATTCTGAAAGAGAAGTACCTGGGATGCTTAAGCTTATCGATTATTCCGGTTTTGATCTTTCTAAAATTGAAATGTATGCTGTTTCTGGAGAAAAACATACACCTGCTAATTATGAAAAAGGACTAAACATAACAAATGTTCCTACATTAATTTTTTATAAAAACGGAAAAGAAATAAATCGATTTGTAGAATTTCCTAATATTTCTTTAGCAAAAGATTTGGAGACTATTATTCAAGGTGAATCATATAAAAACCCCTATTATGAAATTCTAATAGATGAGTAAAGTTGTTATAAAGTCAAGAGAAGAAATTGAATTAATTCGAGAAAGTGCTATCATAGTGTCTAAAACGCTAGGAATGCTTACTTCAGAAATTATTCCAGGAGTAACAACTCTTAAATTAGACAAACTAGCTGAAACTTTTATAAGGGATAATGGGGCAGAGCCTGGTTTTTTAGGTCTTTATGATTTTCCTAATACTTTATGTGTATCACCAAACTCTCAAGTTGTTCATGGAATTCCCAATGACACTCCACTCAAAGAGGGTGATGTTCTCTCCATTGACTGTGGAGCGCTTAAAGATGGGTTTTATGGTGATCATGCATACACTTTTCCCGTTGGGGAAATAGATTCAAAAATCAAACTTTTATTAGAAACAACAAAAGAATCTTTATACAAGGGTATCGCAGAGTTTAAAGCTGGAAATAGAGTAGGAGATATTGGCTATGCGATTCAATATCATTGCGAATCAAAAGGATATGGCGTTGTAAGAGAACTTGTTGGACATGGTCTAGGTAAAACAATGCATGAGTCACCTGAAATTGCAAATTATGGAAAAAGAGGACAAGGAAAAAAACTTGAAAACGGGATGGTTTTAGCTATAGAACCGATGATCAATATGGGAACTCATAAGATCAAACATTTAAAAGATGGTTGGAGTATTATCACCAAAGACAATCTGCCAAGTGCTCATTTTGAGCATAACATAGCTCTAATAGATGGGAAGCCTAATTTACTTTCTACTTTTAAGTATATAGATTCAGCTCAAGGAATTAATTCTAATCAAGAATTACCCTTTTTAGGCTCTGAAACAATTTAATAATGCAAATAATTCTTAAAATTTTTCCAAGGATAGTTTTAATCAAACTAAGTATCTTACTTCAACCACTACTTTCCTTGGTCTTTAAAGGTTCTAAGTTTACAGATCCAATTAACGGGAAAAAGTATAGTCGATTTCTTTCTTATGGTTACAATAAAATTAGGCCCAACGCCCTTTCCCCTGGCACACTTTCATTAGAAAGGCATAGATTATTATGGTTATATCTTACAAGCGACCATAATTTAGAAAATCAATTTTTAAATGTTTTACATGTAGCACCAGAACAAGTTTTTTATAAAAAATTTAAAAATTTTAAAAACTGGACATATACAACCACAGATTTAAATTCACCCCTGGCAGATGTAAAAGCAAATTTATGTAACCTTCCATTTAAAAATGAAACTTACGATTTGATCTTGTGTAATCATGTACTTGAGCATATTATTGATGATATAAAGGCAATGAGAGAAATTTATAGAGTTTTAAAAAAAGGTGGGAAAGCTATTCTTCAGGTTCCTTTAGATGCGGAAAAAGAAAAAAGCTATGAAGACCACACAATAATTAATCCTAAAGATCGAAATAAGCATTTTGGTCAGTATGATCATGTTCGAATTTATGGTATGGATTTTTTTAACAGGTTATCTAATATTGGATTCAAGTGTGAAAAAATTGATTTAACATCTAAACTTTCTGATAGAGATATCATAAAATACGGTTTGGTTAAAGGAGAACTAATACCTGTAGCTTGGAAATAATATTAAAGATGGAAAACACTTTAGTTCTTGTATTTTGTAAAAACTCTTTAATTGGAAAAGTCAAAACAAGGCTTGCAAAATCCATTGGTAAAGCTGAAGCCTTAAAGGTTTATAACCTCATTATAAATAAAACCATTTCAGTTTTAAAACAGCTAGATCACGATATTGTTGTGTTTCATAGTGATTTTATACCTAATGACAATAATTGGTCGTTTACAAAATACCAAAAGGTTCAGAATGGAAAAGATTTAGGTAGTCGAATGAATAAAGCATTTAAATGGGGGTTTGAAGTGGGCTATAAAAACATCTGTGTTGTCGGAACTGACCTTTGGAGTATTGAAAAAAAAATTTTCAAGAAAGCCTTTAATGCCTTAAAGAATAATGATGTTGTTTTTGGCCCTGCTTCAGATGGTGGTTACTATTTATTGGGCTTAAAAAAATTAAGTGATTCGATTTTTAGTATTAAATCATGGGGTTCTTCAAAAGTACTTGAAGACAGTATTAATCAAGTTGATTATAAAAGTTCGATTTTTTATCTTACAGAATTAAATGATATTGATACTGAAGAAGACATAAATAAACATAATGATTTAAAAGTCTTAATTCAAAAATCATAGAAGTCTCTGGTAAGGAGTTTAAAATTTTAAAATCAAATTGTAAATTGTAAATTGTAAATTGTAATATGAAAATAAAACTGACAATACTGTTAACTATTTTATCATTAAACTTTATTTGTCAAAGAAGTATTCATGAAAGATGGAATATTGAACTCAATAAATATGTGAATGAAAAGGGACAAGTCGATTATTTTAATTGGAACAAAAATACAGAGGGAATAGATGCATACATCAATGTGCTTGAAAAAAATCATCCAAAAAAACATTGGACTAAAAATGAAATTAAGAGTTATTGGATTAACACATACAATGCTTTAACTATAAAGCTTATTTTAAATAATTACCCAATAAATAGCATTAAAGACATTAATAATCCATGGGGGGAGAAAATAATAAATTATAATTCAAGCAATTATTCCTTGGAAGAGATAGAGCATGATATATTAAGAAAAATGGGGGATCCAAGAATTCATTTTGCAATAAATTGCGCCTCTATTTCCTGTCCTAAGCTCTCTAAATTAGCTTATTTTCCATATAAAATCGATAAACAACTAGATGATGCAACTAAAGTTTTTTTAAAAGATTTTGATAAAAATGAAATTAATAAAAATGAAATTAAAATTTCAAAAATTTTTCTGTGGTTTAAAAAAGATTTCGGAAACACCAATAACCTATTAAGTTTTATTCAAAAACACTCTAGGGTTAAAATGGATAATCCTAAAATAAAATATTTGCCCTACAATTGGGAGTTGAATATAATTCAATAATTATTAAATTATGTTAAATTTGTTACTATAAAAATCTAATCTAAAATGTGGAAAACTTATCATCTTATTAAAGTATCTCTTTCAGCTGCCTTGGCTGGAATAATATGCTGCATAGGGCCAGTAGTTTTGTTTCAGTTTGGGCTCATGAGTGGGGTATATGCTATTTCATTTGCAGATTTTTTTTATGCTGAAGATGGGTCAATTGGTACTGGAGCAATTATTCTAAGAGTTATTGGTTTATTTATTGTTATTATTGGAGTAATAAGCTACAATAAAAAAGAGGACTGTAGTGTAAACTCTGAAAAGCAAAAAAAAATCAATAAAATTTTATTTGCAGCTATAGTCTTGGTTATTTCTATATCTCTATTTTTTACATTAGATGAGTTTTCAAGTATTTATTTTGATAAATACATTGTTCCACAACAACAAATTGAGTTAAATATTAAGTAAGTGACTCGTAATAAGTATAATGAAGTTATCTATTATTATCCCAGCCTTAAATGAAGAAAGATCCATAGGTTTAGTAATAAAATCAATACCCAAAATTTATCGTGAAGTTGTTGTCATTGACAATGGCTCTTCAGATGACACATCTAAAGTTGCTCTTGAAAATGGCGCTACAGTAATTACAGAAAAAAAAAAAGGATATGGATACGCTTGCCTTAAAGGAATAGATTTTCTTAAAAAGAATCCTCCAGATATACTCGTTTTTTTAGATGGCGACTATTCAGATTATCCCGAAGAAGTAAATAAAATAATCGAGCCTATTATTCAAAAAAAGGTCGACTTTGTTATTGGTTCTAGAGTTAAAAATCTTAGAGAAAAAGGCTCTATGATGCCTCAACAGGTTTTTGGAAATAAATTAGCTTGTTTTTTAATGAACTTTTTATATAAAAGTAATTTTACTGATTTGGGACCATTTAGAGCAATTAAATGGAAAGCATTACAAAATTTAAAAATGACAGATAAAACTTATGGATGGACAGTTGAGATGCAATTAAAAGTTTTAAGAAACAGAATATCTTATTGTGAAGTTCCCGTTAAATATAGAAAAAGAATAGGATATTCAAAAGTGTCTGGAACTTTAAAAGGAACTGTTTTAGCAGGATTAAAAATAATAAGTTGGATATTTAAGTACTATCTTAAAAAATGATTGAAATTCAATATCAAATATTATTAATTATAGTAATCACGTTAATTTTTATATATTCTACTTCACTAATTGTTATTTTTTTATATGCAATAGCTCAATTTAATTTACTGATTAATTATATGAGTGAAAAAAGTAAATCAAAAAAATTAATTCAATGGGACTTTAACAAAAGAGATGAAATACCTTTTGTAACCATACAGCTCCCCATTTATAATGAATTATACGTTATTGAAAGATTATTAAATGCAGTAGAAAAAATTAAATATCCACATGATAAATTAGAAATTCAGGTTCTTGATGATTCAGATGATGATTCAGTTGAATTGACTAAAAAATTAATCCATAAAATTAAAAATACTGGTATTGATATAGTTCATTTAAAAAGAAAAAATCGTTTTGGGTTTAAAGCGGGGGCATTAAAAGAAGGACTGAAAAAATCAAAAGGAGAATACGTTGCGATTTTTGATTCTGATTTTGTACCTAATCCTAATTTTTTAATTAAAACAGTTCCTTATTTTAAAAACATAAAAGTGGGAATGGTTCAGACTAGATGGGGACATATTAATCGTGATTTTTCTATTCTTACAAAGGTTCAAGCTTTTGGTTTAGATGGTCACTTTACGCTGGAACAAGTTGGGAGAAATTATAAAAATCATTTTATAAATTTTAATGGTACTGCAGGCGTTTGGAGAAAATCAACAATAATTGACGCTGGGAATTGGGAATGTGATACAATAACAGAAGATCTAGATTTAAGCTATCGTGCTCAACTTAAAGATTGGAAATTTATTTATTTAGAAAAAATTATCACTCCTGCTGAATTACCTGTAGTAATAAGCGCTGTTCGATCTCAGCAATACAGATGGAATAAAGGTGGAGCTGAAAATTTTCGAAAAAATATTTACAACGTTTTAAAATCAAATAAGCTTAGTTTTAAAACTAAGTTTCACGCTACTTTTCATCTACTAAATAGCACTATGTTTTTAAATATTTTTTTAATTGGGTTTTTAAGTGTTCCTATGTTATATATTAAGAACGAATGGATTGAACTCGCTTGGTACTTCAATATAAGCTCTCTATTTATTTTGAGCACTTTAATGTTTTACGTTTGTTATTGGTTTCTGCATAAACAAAAATATGGATCTGGGATAGCTAGTATCTTTGACTACACTTTAAGGTTTCTTGCTTTTTACTCTATCACAATTGCTTTTTCAGCACATAACTCTATTGCTGTTATAAAGGGTCATTTAGGCATAAAAAGTCCTTTTATTCGGACTCCAAAATTCAATCTTGATAATAAAAAGACTCTGATTCAAAACAGATATCTTGAAAAGTCAATAAACAAGTATACTATAATTGAAGCTTTAATGTCACTTTATTTTTTATTTGGATTATATAGCGCTTTTAATGTAGGAGAAAATGGAGACTTTGGTTTGTTCCCTTTCCATTTATTGCTTTTTTTAGGGTTTGGATTTATTACAATAAAATCTTTTATTGAAATTAAATGAAACTAGAACGCAGGTATTTAAATGTTATTTTATTTCTTATATTTTCTTTATCTCTGTTTTTATATATACTAATTGGTTACTATATAAACAGAACAGAAACAGACTCTTTAATTTTATCATATGGGGTCCTTTTTCTAGCTTTTATAGTAATAATGTTTCAAAAAATTACACCATTAATAATTTTAATATTAGGTTTAATTTTTAGATTGATTTTTATTATTTCATTACCTGAATTGTCTCAAGACTTTTATAGGTTTTTTTGGGACGGAAATTTACAGCTGATAAATATAAATCCATACCTATATTCACCTAACGATTTGATGATTAAGAAGGATTTATTTTTTTTAGCTCAGGACTTATTTAACGGAATGGGGAAGCTCTCAAATATTCATTTTTCAAACTACCCCCCAATTAGTCAATGGAGCTATTTAGCTGCATCATATTTTGGTGAAAACAATCTCAATGATTCTGTTCTTTTTTTAAGAATAATTATAATTTTTTTTGAGTTATGTACTTTTTACATATTATATAAAATGTTGAATATTTTAAAATTGCCATTAAAAAAAATTGGTTGGTATTTTTTAAATCCACTTGTTATTATTGAGCTAACTGGAAATCTTCATGGAGAGGGAATCATGATGTTTTTCTTTCTTGCAGGAGTTTTATTTCTATATAAAAATAAAACTATACAATCATCAATTATGATGGCATTATCAGTGGGCTCAAAACTTATTACACTAATGCTTATTCCAATGTTTTTTAAAAAATTAGGAATTAAAAAAAGCATATCTTATTTTTTTTTAATTGTCATTTTTTTTTCAATATTGTGGATACCGTATTTAGGTCAAAACTTTTTCATCAACTACATTCAAACTATAAAGCTGTGGTTTAATCGTTTTGAATTTAATGCAAGCTTTTATTATGTAATTCGAGAATTTGGATTTTTTTTTAAAGGGTATAATATAATTCAAGAGTTTGGAAAAATAACTCCCTTTTTATTGATCTCAGTTGCATTATTCTTTACTTTTTTACAAAAAAATGATAGTTTAAAAAAAATATTAACAAATCAATTATTACTTCTTAGTATCTATTTCTTTATTGCTACTACAGTTCATCCTTGGTATATAATCTCATTAGTTATGTTATGTGTATTTACTCCATACTTTTACCCAATAGCATGGAGTGCAACTATTTTTCTGTCTTATACTGCTTATACTTTAAATGGATTTCAAGAAAACTCAACCTTAATACTTTTAGAGTATTTAATAGTCTTTGGTGTATTTTTGTTTGAAGTTTTTGGAGGTGGGAATAAAATCTTTAAAGCATTTGTAAAAAACTCAATTCCTTAGTGGTAAGTGATCTCCATTTTCCTCTTGGCAATTCCTTTTTAGATAAGGAACCATAAGTTACTCTATCTAAGTGCTCAATTGTGTAATTAATTTTTTTAAAAAACTTTATAATAACGCTCGAAGGGATGTTAAAACACTCTACTCCTATATCCTTCTTAGTACCACCCAAAATGTAAGAGACATCCTTAAATTGAATTTCTTTGTCAAAAATAAGTTGAGATTTTTTAGCAATTTCAATATCAGATTGAGTTATGTTTTTGTCAAGAGTTATTTTATAAATCATTCTAACTCCTTTTTTAGAATGATTAATTTTCTTTCTTAAATTAACATCATCGCTAAGAAATAATAAACCAGTTACTGTTCTACCCATATCATCAATTGGAACAAGTTTATTTGAACCAGAGGTGTTAATTAATTCTTGAACTGTTTTTTTTGATTTTTTACTTGAAGACATTGCTAAAAAACCTTTTGGTTTATTTAGCAGAATATAGGATGGCCTTGTTGCTTTAATACTTTGACCGTCACACTTAATTTTATCAGTGGGAAGTACCTTATGCCCCATTTCAATTATTATTTTACCATTTACATTAACCATTCCTAATTTAATAAATTGATCTGCTTCTCTTCTAGAGCATATTCCAGAATTAGAAATAAATTTATTTAATCTAATAGGTTTATAATTAAATGAATTTGAAGAACCTGTTGAAGGTAATTCAGAATTGGTATTTTTTTTCATGATTTGACTCTAATTGATAAGAGTAATACTAAAAACTCCTGTTAATATCCAAAATTTTAAAGAAATGTGCAACCAAAGATACTCCTTTTGTTTTGAAGCTGTCCATAAAAAAATTGTCCAAACTGAAACAAAAAAAATACTTGAAATAAAATAGAATCGCATATTTCCAAGTGGAATTTTTAATAACTCTACAATTAAAATGAAACTAATAAGGGTGAAGAAAGAAGCAAGAAGTTTCGTTTTTAAAACTCCATAAACAATTGGAAGGGTTCTGTACTGCTGTGACCAATCTCCTCTGAAATTTTGAAGGTCTTTAACTAAATCTCTAATAAATAATAGTATGAATAAAAAAAAGGCGTATAAGATTACATCATAACTAAAAGCTCCAAAATATAATGTTACTCCAAAAAATGGATATACTGCTAGTGCCGTAGAAAAAAAATTACTTATCCAATATAACCTCTTAATTCTATAGCTATATAACCAAATAGAAAACATATAAAAAGAGTAAAATAAAACTGCTTTAATAGAAATAAAAAAAGAAACAATAAATGTAATTAAACACAGAATAAAATAGATTTTTAGTTGGTGCCTTTCTGAAATTAAGTTTCCCAAAATAAATCTCTTTGGACGATTAATCTTGTCTTTTTCTGAATCATAAAAGTTGTTTATGATATAACCTGAAGAAGTTGAAATTCCTGTTAATAGAACAATTATAAAAAGCTTAATATCTAAGATTAAAGAAATAAAACTCATTTCTGGTTCCAGTATGTATATTGAAATTAAATATTGCGCAAAACAAAGAACAAGAATATTAAATAATCTAATCAAACTAATAAATCCAATAATTTGATAAAAAAATCTTTGTATTGAATTATTTACCAAAATAAATATTTAAAAATGATATACTGATTGTATATCATAGCCCGATAGTTCCTTTTTTGCTCTTATCCAATCTTGAGTGAAACCAAGTATATAGCCACCCCCTCCAGACCCACAAAGTTTTAAATAATAAGAATTAGTATTTAAACCTCTTAACCATAAGTCTTTATAATGATCTGGAATCATTGGTTTGAAATTATGAAAAACTAAGTTGGATAACTCTTTTAAATTGAGAAATAGATTTTTATAATTACCACCTAAAAAATCTTCAACACACATATCTGTTGTTGAAATAAATTGATTTTTCATCATTTTATTAAAAGATTCATTTTTCATATTTTCCATAAATAAACTTACCATTGGAGATGTCTTGCGTGCAAGACCACTGTCTAATAAAAATACTGCACCATTACCATCCATGTTTTGAGACGGAATACCTGTTGATTCAATATTGTCAATCGAATTAATAAGAATTGGCAAACTTAAATAACTATTTAATGGATCTAAGCCTGAAGACTTTCCATGGAAAAATGATTCCATTTGGGAAAAAATTAATTTCAGTTTTTGGAGTTTTATCTTAGTTAAATTCTCTAAAACTGTAATTTTATCCTTTGCATATCGATCATATACTGCAGCTACTAGGGCTCCGCTACTTCCCACCCCATAGCCTTGAGGAATACTGCTGTCAAAATATATATGTTTTTCTAAATCGTTATTAACTTTATCCCAATCAAAGCAAACAACTTTTGAATCAATTGATTTAAGAAAGCATGTAAACTCTTTTACTTTTACATGTGATTTTTTCTGTAAAACATCCAAACCAAGATTTGATGTTTTTAAAGACCCTTTAAAATGATTGTATGGTATTGAAAGACCCTTAGAGTCTTTAATGATTCCATACTCTCCAAATAAGAGAATTTTAGCATAAAATAAAGGTCCTTTCATTCTATAAAGTTAAATTTTTTTTGATCCAACCCCAACATGATCATTAATAAATTGCTTTGAAACACAGTACTTTAGCACTTTTTCTTTTATGAAATTTTGAACTTTTTTAAAAAATCGATGAGGGTACAGTAAATGTATGTTTGCTCCAGCATCAAGCGTGAAACAAATTGGAATTGCGGTTCGCTTCCTGAATTCATAAACTTCATTTATAACAAACAATGTGTTTGGTTGCATAAGAATAAAAGATGGAGATGATGTCATCATCATTGCATGAAGAGATAAGGCTTCTAATTCAATGATTTTAATGAAATTATCAAGATCTCCTTTAATTAAAACATCTTTAAGTTGATTCATGTTTTCATTAGCCTGAATAAATCTATTTTTGGCATATGGATTAGATTTCATAAGTTGATGTCCTAAAGTACTACTCACTCTCTTTTCATTTTTATCAATTATTAGTATTGTATCTTGATATGTAGTGAAAACAGATGCAATATTATTTAAAGGGGTTCCGTATAATAAACTTGAATCATCATATGCTTTAGAATTTCCCCAATAAACAATCGGTCCTTCAATACTTCTTGTGGCACTACCTGAACCTAAACGAGCTAAAAAAGAAGCTTTTTTAATAAAGTCTAATTTAGAAATTTTAGTGTTAATTTGTTTTTCGATTTCCATAAAACAAAGAGCTAAAGAGGACATAGCAGAAGCAGATGATGCAATCCCACTACTATGCGGAAAAGTGTTATGACTTTCTATTTCAAAAAAATGATGTTTAATAGCGGGAATATATATCGAAATTCTATTAATAAATTGATTAATTTTGTTATTAAAAGACGGCTTCAAGGAGCCATCAAATAAAAAAGAAAAATTATCAATTTCTTTTTCTTTTTTTGGTCTATAATATATTTTAGTTATTGTTTTACATTCAGATAAAGTAAAACTGATTGATGGATTTTCGGGAAGCTGTTCACCATACTTACCCCAATATTTTATCAATGCGATATTACTCGGCGATTCCCAGGATGAAAATCCATTTACAAGCTTAACTTTTTTAAAAATAAAATCTTGTTCTACCATATTTACAAAGATACCATTTTGATTATGGTCAAAAAAGGGTCAGCTTAAATTTTTCCTATAAGTAAATTAGAGTTATAGCCTCAAAAAATAAAATTATTTATTTGACTCTTTCTGGGTAATCAGTTATTATTGCATCAACACCAATTTTTTTTATTCTATTTATATCTTTTATTTCATTAACTGTCCAGGTATAAATGAAAATATTTTCAGACTTTATTATCGCTGCATTTAATTTTGTTAAAAATTTATGATTTGGATTAATTGAAAATGCATTAAGTTCTTTTGCAATCGGAATCGCATCAATAGGATTATTTTCAGTTAAAATTGCAATTCTAACCTTTTTATTTAATTGTTGAAAGGCTCTAAGTTCATTCCAATTAAAGCTAGAAACAATAATTTTTTCTGGTTTCCAATTAGTTGAATCAAAATATGAATTTAATAATTGATGTGTTAAAAATGACGTATTAGAGCCCTTTAATTCAATATTTAATATTATTTCACCATTAATTAAATCTAAAACTTCATTTAAAGTTGGGATTTTTTCTGTTCCTGAAATATTCAACTTCTTGATACTGTCCAAAGAAAGTTGCTCGATAAAACCCTTTCCATCTGTGAGTTTTTCAACAGATTTATCATGAAACACTACTAATTCTCCTGATAAACATTTAAAAACATCTATTTCAACCCCATCAACTCCTAATTCAATAGCTTTTTGAATTGAAGTTAAAGTGTTTTCTGCAGCGTGACCTTTAGCGCCTCTATGACCAAACACAAGTGGTTTGGGTTTGTTTTCACAAGCCATTATCATAATAGTTAAAATTATAGTAATCGATTTAAGTTTCATTGTTATAAATTATTATTACTTAGTCAAAATCCAAAACTCCCATGGTTGCATTCTATATTCATATGAAAAAGAAAGTTTTTTAATTTTTTCATCCTGAAATCTTTTAAATTGACCGTTGTATATGGATGTAAAACCAATATGATCTTTAGAAAGATTAGCAATAAAAACAATTGTATCCGATTTTTTTACTCTTTCAAATGCCAAAACTTTTTCTCTCAATGAAGTCTGAATTATATTAAATGAACCTGGAACTTTTCCGGAATTTAATGAAGGATGATTTTTTTTGAGATCACCTAGTTTTTTTAAAAGCTTATACGTTTCTCCAGCTAATTTCGGAAAACTATCTTTTTCAAAAAACAAAAGACGTTTATCTAAATCGTATTCTACTCCACTATATAACAATGGCAGCCCAGGAAGTAAATAATTTGAAGCCATAATTGCATGTTGAGCATCTCCAAATCTTTCCCTTGCAGTTCCATTCCACGCATTCTTATCATGAGTACTCACAAAGTTTAGTAAAAAATGAGAATCATCATGATCCAAAACAAAATCATCTATATGATTTAAATAGTCAATTACTGTCTTATGTCCCTGAGCAATTTCAACATTTAATTCATAACCAGGAAAATCATAAGATCCATCAAAAAGAGGTAAATAGCTATTTTTTCCTGAGTCCTGTTCTAGCTCGCCCATTATAAAAACTGGTTTAATCTTGCGAATACTTTTAAAAACATCTTCTAAAAAATCAAAAGGAACAGCATATGCTTGATCGACTCTATAACCATCAATATCAAACTCTTTGATCCAATATAACATAGCGTCTTTCATTGCCGCACGCATTTGAGGTTGGTTGTAGTCTAAATCAGCTACATCAGTCCACCCAAATGATTCACCAGTTCTTGGATCTATAGGGTCTATGATTTTTCCATTTTCATTTTTTAAATAATATTCAGGATGGTCTTTAACCCAAACATGGTCCCATCCAGTATGACCCGGAACCCAATCAAAAATAACATACATCCCCATTTGATGAGCATTATAAATTAAATTTTTAAGATCTTTCAATGTTCCAAATTCAGGGTTTACTCCTTTATAATCTGAAATTGCATAATAACTTCCTAGTGGACCTTTACTTTTGGTTGAAGAAATTGGATAAGTAGGCATTAACCAAATTACATTCACGCCTAACTCTTTTATTTTAGGAAGATCTTTAGTGAAAGCATTAAAAGTTCCCTCACTAGAATATTGACGAATATTTGCTTCATAGATAACTCCTGAAGCTAAGCTTTGATCTGAAATTGGTTTATGCACATTTGGACCTCTTGGTTCTGGCTTAGTTGAGTTACATTTATAGCACATTAAACAAATAGCTGTAATTATAAATATTTTTTTCATTTAAATTGATTTTAATTCGATTTTAAAAATCATTATAATGTAATTCTTTTATCATTAGATATAATATTAATTTTGGATTCTCCTTTCCAAATAAAATTAATTTTATTTTCAATAATATTAACTTCTAGTATCGATCCTTTAAAATTAATTTTAAAAGAAAGAGATGTCCATTTATTTGGTAATTTGTTCTTGAAGGATAATGTATCATTAATTATTTGCATTCCACAAAACCCTTCAATAATACTAATCCAACTTCCAGCCATACTTGTAATGTGTAACCCTTCCTCTACTTCCATATTATAGTCATCTAAATCTAATCTGGATGTTTGAAGATAGAACTTGTAAGCGTCATCTATTAAGCCAATTCGACAAGCTAAAACAGCATGAACTGATGGTGACAGAGAAGACTCATGAACAGTGAAAGGTTCATAAAATTTATAATTTTTCTCTAGCTCCTCATTAGTGAAGTTTTCTGGGAAAAAATAAAAACCCTGTAAAACATCGGCTTGCTTTATATATACTGATCTTAAAATTCTATCCCAAGACCAATTTTGGTTAATTGGTCTTGCTGATTTATCTAATTTAATAACTGGAATAAATTCTTTATCTAAAAATCCATCTTGTTGAATAAATATTTTTTTTTCATCATCGTAAGGAAAATATGTATTTTGAATTATATCTTCCCACAGCCTTAGTTCATTTTCATTCCAATTAATTTTTTTTAATATTTTAATAAAATCTTCAGGGTATAGATTCTTTATATTTTTTATTTGATATTTTGTGTAAGCTAAACACCACCTAGCAATATAATTAGTATACCAGTTATTATTGATGTTATTTTCATACTCATTTGGCCCTGTAACCCCTAGTATTACATATTTATTTTTATCATTAGAAAAGGAAAACCTTTGAGACCAGAATCGAGAAATTGCAATTAAAACCTCAATACCCATTTCTTTTAAATACTTAAAATCATTTGTGAAGCGAACATAATTATGAATAGCAAATGCAATAGCTCCATTTCTATGTATTTCTTCAAATGTTATTTCCCACTCGTTATGGCATTCTTCTCCATTCATTGTAACCATTGGAAATAAAGCTGCACCTTTTTCAAAACCTAATTTTGTGGCATTTTCAATTGCTTTGTCTAATTGTAGATAACGATATTTAAGTAAGTTTCTGGGAACAGATTGATCCTTAGTGAACATATAAAAAGGGAAACAATATGCTTCAGTATCCCAGTATGTTGACCCTCCATATTTTTCTCCAGTAAATCCTTTAGGGCCTATATTTAATTCAGGATCTTTTCCAGAGTATGTTTGATTAAGATGAAAAATATTAAACCTAATTGCTTGTTGAGACTTTAAATCACCTTCAATTTTTATATCTGACACCTCCCAAATTTTTTTCCAACTTCTTATTTGTAAACTTAATAATTCATTGAAATCAATATTTATAAATCTTTTAGTTAATTTTTTAGCTTCTTCAAAAAGATTTAATTGAGGTTTTGTCTTTTTCTTTATATATCCTCCAAGCTTGATGAGTTTTATCGTCTTACCCTTTTCAATATTAACTTTAAATAAATGTGATAATTTATTATCAGATTTATTTATTGATGAAGGATTAATGATTTTTTCATCATAAAGCAACTTGTTTGACATGTAGGTGCAAACTTCAAATTTCGTTTTGTTTGTTTCAGAAATGATTCCAGAAAATAAATCAGTGTTTGTAAGGCTTTTGTTTTTCCAAAATGCATCTTCCCAGTTTGAGTCTTGATTCACTATTCCAGCATCTATATATGGTTCGATTAATATATTACAATCAATATTCAAGGAAGTGATTTTATATTCTATAGCTCCTAAAGAATCTTCTTTTAGTGAAATAAATCTTATTATATGAACTAATATTTCAATCCCATTATTTAGAGTAGCATGAAATTTTCGGGTATAAATACCTTTTTTCATATCTAACTCTCTTTGGAAAGAGTTGACTGTTAGTTTATTTAAATCTAAGGTTTCCTTATTAATTTTTATATGAATACCTATCCAATTTGGAGCATTTAAAACTTTTGCAAAATATTCAGGGTATCCATTCTTCCACCATCCAACTTTTGTTTTATCTGGATAGTATACGCCTCCAATATAACTGCCTTGGAAAGTCTCTCCAGAATAGTCTTCTTCAAAATTAGCTCGCTGCCCCATATATCCATTACCTATACTAAAGATGCTCTCTGAAGACTTTACATTTTTTTTATCAAAAGTACTCTCTATAATTTTCCAAGGATCAACGTCTAAATATTTTCTACTCATTTTTCATAAAGTACTTTAAAAGGTTATTTGGTTCGATTGCTAAAAAACTCTTAATATTAAAAATGGTTGGTTTAAGATTTTGTTTTAAATTACATATTCCAATTGCATCCATCATAGCAGCTTTAGCAGCCTTAACTCCAGCAATAGAATCTTCAAAAACAATGCAATCACAACAAGGAACACCTAGTGCTTGTGCTCCCTTTATAAAAACTTCAGGATTTGGCTTAGAATTAAGCACGTCATTCCCATCAATAATAACATCAAAAAAGTTAATAAGTGAGAGTTTTTTTAAAACTATTTTTGAATTTTTACTTGCTGAGCCTAAAGCAATTTTTATTCCTGCCTTTTTTAAATAATTAAGCGTTTTATTAATTCCTGGAAGAGAATCTTTTTTAGTTAAATTTTTAATTTGGTCAAGATATAGATCGTTTTTATCCGCCAATAAATTATTAAATTCATTATTAGAAAGATTATTCCCAGACCATTTTAATAATAAGGATAAAGAGTCTTTTCTGCTTATTCCCTTAAGTTTTTCATTTTGAACCTGAGTCAATTTATAATTGAATTTTTGAGCTATTTCTTTCCAGGCCAAATAGTGAAACTTTGCTGTGTCTACAATAACTCCATCAAGATCAAAAATTGCACTTTTCATTTTTATAATCTAAAGTAACTGATATTAAAAATTTAAACTACTAAAACTAAGAATTTTGAAAAATTTGAATCCGAAATTGATTTCGTTTTAATTATTCTTCAGGAGCTAATTGAATTTCAAGTCCATCCAACTCATTGGAAAGAAATATCTGACATCCCAAACGACTATTATTTTGAACATTAAACGCTTCCGAAAGCATAGCTTGTTCATTATCGTTTTTTTCTGATAATTGATGAGAAGAAATAATATAACATTGGCAAGATGCACACATCGCCATTCCTCCACAAGTTCCCTCAACAGGAAGATCAAAAGCTTTAAAAGCTTCCATCAAATTGAAATTCATATCAGTTGGGACAACTAATGAATGAGATATTCCTTTTCTATCTAAAACTTTTATAGAAATTTCTTTTTTCAAAATGAATAATTAAGACCCTAAACTAACTACTTTTTCAATTTGTGGAACATGTTTTTTTATAGTCATTTCAACTCCTTGTTTAAGAGTCATTTGATTTACACTACAAGAAACACATGTACCATGAAGTTGAACATTAACAATTTTATTGTCTTCAATTGACACTAAAGATATGTCTCCTCCGTCAGAAGCCAAAAATGGACGAATTTCACCTAGAGCTATTAATACTTTTTCCTTGATTTCACTACTTTTCATAATAATTAATTAACTGCGCTACATCCAGTCATAGTAGTTATTTCAACTGCTTTTGTTGGAGGTAAACTTTTATTTCTTTTTATAACCTGGCGCGCCAATTCTTGAACTACTAATTTAAAAGAATCAGCGACCAAACTATCTTCTTGAAGAGCAGCAGGTCTTCCATAATCAGCTGCTTCTCTGATAGTTTGCACCAATGGCAAAGAGCCTAAAAGAGGTATGTTTTTAGATTCTGATAAGGCTTTAGCTCCGTCTTTTCCAAATATATAATACTTTGAATCAGGTAATTCATCAGGAGTGAAGTAAGCCATATTTTCAACTATTCCTAAAACAGGAATTTGAATTGACTCTTGCTGAAACATTGCTATTCCTTTTCTAGCATCAGCTAAGGCAATTTGCTGAGGTGTACTAACTACAATAGCTCCAGTAATTGGTAATGCTTGAACAATACTCAAGTGAATGTCACCTGTTCCTGGAGGTAAATCGATTAATAAAAAATCTAGTTCTCCCCATGCAGCATCAAAAATAAGTTGATTAAGTGCCTTTGATGCCATAGGCCCTCTCCATATAACAGCTTGATCTGGTTTAGTGAAAAAGCCTATAGATAAGATTTTCACACCATAGCTTTCAAGAGGTTGCATCTTAGATTTTCCATCTACTTCTATAGCGACTGGTCGTTCTCCTTCTAAATCGAACATAAGGGGCATTGAAGGCCCATATATATCAGCGTCTAAAACACCTACTTTCAATCCCATTTTAGCTAAGGTTACAGCTATGTTAGCAGTCACAGTTGATTTACCTACCCCCCCCTTGCCTGATGCAATAGCAATAATAGAATCAATTCCAGCAATTGGCTTACCTTTAATTGGTTGAGATGGCGTTGGTCTTGAAGAATCAACTTTAATATTTGTTTTAATTTTTGCCTTAATATTAATTTTTGAATGAATAGCTTTTAATATTTCTACATCTATTTTTTTTCGAGCCTGCAAACTGGGATTGTTTATTTTTAAATCGATATCAATTTGATCTCCAAAAATTTGAATATTAGACACTGAACCACTAGTAATTATATCCTCCCCACTTCCAGGTATGGTTAAAGTTTTAAGGACTTCTATAACTGATTCTTTGGTTATTATCATCGCATATTATTATAGCAAATATACTTTAAATACAGGCAAACATTGTTTTTTATAATTAATTTTTAAATGGTGGTAAGTCAATGGAAGGGTTCCAAAATACGGAAGAAAAATCTACAATTTGATTTTTATTAATTTCAATTCCCTCTGACTCCAATAGCTGTTGCATTAAATTAGTTCCTTCAAAATGATGTTTTCCAGATAATAGTCCAGCTTTATTTACTACTCTATGTGCTGGAATATCTTGAATTTTATGACTTGCATTCATCGCCCAACCAACCATCCTTGCGGATTGGGGAGAGCCTATATATTTTGCTATTGAACCATAACTAGTAACTCTACCAAATGGAATTTTTTTAACAATTTTATATACATCTTCAAAAAAATTTCTTTCAACTTTCTTCATTCCAAAAAAATTGAAGGTATGTAATTGGTTTATTATTATTTAAAAACATTTCCTCATAGAAGGTTTGTACATCTGTAACTTCTTCAGGAACATTCATGTTGTGATAAATATCATGATTCGAATAGTTTATTTGGCAACTCATGCTTTGAAGCAACCCAAGTAAATATCCATGTAAAAACTCACTATCTGTTTTTAAGTGAACTAAACCCTGATTAATTAAAATAGACTTGTATTTAGATAAAAAAATAGGATTTATGATTCGATGTTTGGTTCGTTGGTATTTAATCTGAGGATCAGGAAATGTAATCCATATTTGAGATATTTCGTTAGTCGCAAAAAGATTTGTAATTAATTCAATTTGAATCCTTACAAATACAATATTTGAAATTATTTCTTCATTTGCTGTTTTGGCTCCTTTCCAGAGTCTAGCCCCTTTGATATCAATACCAATAAAATTTTTATTAGGATATTTTTTTGCAAGATAAATTATGTACTCTCCTTTACCGCAACCTAATTCAAGAACTATTTCGTTATTGTTTTTGAAGTATTTTTTTTTCCACCTTCCCTTAAAATCGAAATCATCATCAACCAAAGTGTTTCGACTAGGCTGAATTACATTTGGAAATTTTTTATTTTCTCTAAATCTCTTTAATTTGTTTTTACTTCCCACGAAAAATAATTAATATGCTAAGTTCTTGTTTTTCAATCATTAATTAACCTGTAGATTTAGACTTTTGTAAAGTAAAAGAAAACTCAGAACCGATACCTTCGGTGCTTTCGACATACATCTTTTCCTTATGGGCTTCCATAACATGCTTTACTATTGCTAAACCTAGACCAGAACCTCCCTTTTTTCTATTTCCTGACTTATCAACTCGATAAAATCTTTCAAACAACCTTGGTAAATGTTCTTTATTTATTCCTTGTCCGTTATCAGTAATACGAATAATAAATTTGTCTACATTTAAATCATGGATACTAATTTCAGTTGTTCCACTGTCTACTCCATATTTAACAGAGTTCATTATTAGATTAGTAATAACTTGTTGGATTCTTTCTTCATCTGCAAAAACATTAATTGGCGTCCTATATTCACGATCAAAAATCAATGAAATATTACTTTTCTTAGATTGAACTTCCAATAATTCAAAAACATTATTTATAATCTTTAATAAATCAAAAGAACTTAGTTCAATATTTTTGATTCCAGCTTCAAATTGAGTTATTAGATCAAGGTCTTTAACCAAATAAATCAATCTATCTAATGCCTTTGAGGATCTTTTTAAATACTTAATTAACACATCAGGGTCATTGTGACCACCCTCAATAAGGGTTAAAATATAGCTCTGTATTGTAAACAATGGAGTTTTTAACTCATGTGAAATGTTTCCAATAAAATCTTTTCTATAATTCTCTTTGTTTTTAAGTAACTCAATTTCTAACTTTTTATCAGAAGCAAATCTTTTTAAACTTTTAGATAATGCTTCTAAGTCAGTTGTACTTCTTTGATCATTTAAGTCATACTCTTTAGAATAAAACTCATTTAATAGTTTTTTTACGTTTTCAATTAAAAAAATTTTAAAGCTAAAATTAACCACTAAAAAAACAGAAAGAAACAAGACTAATATTGATATTATTGAAGTCTTGAAGTTGTTAAAAAAAATAGATGATGAAAAATAGATGATGAAAAATATTGCACAAATAATTAATGAAATAAACAATGAGCCTAGAAATATTTTATTTTTTTTCACTAGATAGATAATTATTTACATACAAATTTATAACCAACTCCCTTTATTGTTTTAATGTAGTCGTCTCCAAATTTCTCTCTTAACTTTCTTATGTGAACATCAATAGTTCGATCTCCTACTATAACATCTAATCCCCAAACTTTTTCCATTATTTCCTCCCTTTTAATAACTTTTTCTGGCTTTGAAGCTAAAAGAAATAATAATTCAAATTCCTTTTTGGGAAGAGAAATAAGTTTATTGTTATAAGTAACATTATAGGTTTCTCTATCTATTAAGAGATTTCCAATTTGAATTGGTTCCTCATTTAGATCCAGATTAACTAATCTGCGTAATAAAGATTTTACTTTCGACATTAAAATCTTGGGTTTGATAGGTTTTGTAACGTAATCATCGGCTCCAGCATCAAAAGCTGCAACTTGAGAATAGTCTTCCCCCCTTGCTGTTAAGAACATAATAGTTGTATTATTATGTTCAGGATTTTTTCTTATAATTTCACAAGCTTCAATTCCATCCATATTTGGCATCATTACATCCATGATAATTAACTGAGGCTTAATTTCAATAGCTTTATCTATGGCTTTAGAGCCATCACTTGCTGTAAAAATTTGATACCCTATTTTGGAAAGATTGTATGACAGCACTTCTAAAACATCAGGCTCATCATCTACTAACAATATTTTAATTTTACTTTTGTCCATATAAATGTATTTCCACGAATTTAAAAACAAAATTAACAAAGCACCTTAACATAAGGTTAATTAAAAGATAGCATTACTAAAGTTTAAAAAAAAATTAAAATTAAATGTATTTTTAAATACTTAATTTTGTTTTAATGAAATTTAATTTAAGTAATTTTTTTTCCAAAATAGAATCTGAGGATGACTTTGAAAAGATTTGTTTTAAACTTTTAGATAAGCATTATAAATTTAACACAGTTTACAGAAGTTATTGTGACTTAATAAATAGACCTCCTAGTTCAATAAATTCATTTAAAGAAATACCTTTTCTTCCAATTTCATTTTTTAAATCTCATGATGTTAAAACATTTTCAGAAAAACCAAAAATAATTTTTAAATCAAGTGGAACAACAAATGATAATCCATCGCAACACTTTATAAAAGATACAACTGATTATAAGAAAAGTTTTTCAAAATCATTTGAATTATTTTATGGAAAACCAACTGATTGGGTCATATTAGCACTTCTTCCAGGATACTATGAGAGAAATGATTCTTCACTAATTTATATGGTAGCTGATTTAATTAAACAAAGTAATTCTAATTCGAGTGGGTTTTATTTAGATGATTTTGACAAGCTTTATAAAACACTTTTAGATCTTGAATCGATAAAACAAAAAACTATTCTTATTGGAGTTTCTTTTGCTCTTTTAAGTTTTATTAAAAAAAATAAAATAAAATTAAAGTATACTGTTATAATTGAAACTGGAGGTATGAAAGGAAAAAGAAAAGAATTAATTAGAAATGAACTTCACAAAAAACTTTGTAATGGTTTCGGAGTTAAATCAATTCATTCTGAATATGGAATGACTGAGCTTCTATCTCAAGCTTATTCAATTAAAGACGGCTTGTTTGAATGTCCTCCCTGGATGAAGGTTTTTTCAAGAGAAATAGATGATCCTCTAACACTGTGTATGCCTGAACAGACAGGGGGCTTAAACATAATAGATCTAGTAAATTCTGATAGCTGTCCTTTTATAGCAACTGAAGATCTTGGAAAAGTATATTCTAACGGTTTTTTTGAAGTTTTAGGAAGGTTTGACCAAGCCGAAATAAGAGGATGTAATTTAATGGTGTTTAATTGAATTTTAAAATAAAATAATTTTTTTTACCTCTTTGAAGTAAAATAAATTTATCTCCTATTAGATCTGATATGGTTAATTTATAATCTTCTGAAACTTTTAATTTATTAACTGAAATTGAATTTTCTTTTAAAGACCTCCTAGCCTCACTACTCGATTTTAAAAAACCTGATTCATTTGATAAAGCTGAAATTATAGAAAAATCATCTTTAAGAATTGATTTTGAGAATTTTGCATGGGGGACTCCTTCAAATATTTCCAGAAAAGTTATAGAATCAATTTTCATCAAAAAGCTTGATGTGTCTTGACCAAAAAGAATATTAGAGGCCATTTTTGCTTTATTCAATTCCTCTATGCCATGAACTAGTTCAGTAACAGAATCTGCTAATTTAAATTGTAAAACCCTTAAGTGAGGTGCTTTATTATGTTCATTTATGATTTTTTCAATGGAGTTTAAGTCCAAAAAAGTAAATATTTTAATATATGACAGTGCATCTTCATCTGAAGTGTTTAGCCAGTATTGATAAAACTTATAGGCTGATGTTCTTTTTTTATCTAACCAAATATTTCCATCTTCAGTTTTACCAAATTTAGTTCCGTCAGTTTTAGTTATTAAGGGACACGTAATAGCATATGCTTTTCCTTGAGACTTCCTACGTATTAATTCGGTTCCAGTAGTGATATTTCCCCATTGATCACTCCCTCCCATTTGAATCTTACAATCATAATTATTAAATAAATGAAGAAAATCATAACCTTGAATTAACTGATAGGTGAATTCTGTAAATGACATGCCTGCTTTTGATTCTCCTTCTAATCTTTTTTTAACAGAATCTTTAGCCATCATATAATTGACTGTAATGTTTTTACCTATTTCTCTCGAGAAATCAATTAGACTAAAGTTTTTCATCCAGTCATGATTATTAATTAAAATAGCAGAGTTTTTATTTTCTTTTTCAAAGTTTAAGAACCTTTGAAATTGAGATTTAATTAAATTAGTATTGCTTTCTAATGTTTCTGTGTCTAATAGATTTCGTTCATTAGATTTTCCTGAAGGATCACCAATCATTCCAGTAGCTCCTCCAAGAAGAACAATTGGTCTGTGACCAAAATTCTGAAAATGCATTAAAATAATTATCTGAACTAAACTTCCTATGTGAAGAGAATCAGCCGTAGGATCAAATCCAATATAACCTGAACTTTTATTTGACAATAAATACTCTTCTGTTTTGGGTGTAATATCATTTAACATCCCTCGCCATTTCAACTCCTCAACAAAATTTTTTGACATAATTATATAGTTCTAGTACAAATATATATTTATAGGGTGAAACAAAAAATGAATCTCAAAAATTGTATTTTTATAAAATGATATTAATTACAGGGTCAACCGGTTTTGTGGGTATGAATTTACTTCAAAAGCTAACAAAAAATAACATCAAGGTTGTTGCAATTTACCGCTCTGAAGAAAAAAAGAAAATAGTAGAAGATTTTTTAAAACAAACAAACTCAAAATATAAAAATATTATTTGGAGAAGATCTGATATCAATGATATTATTGGTCTTGAAGAAGTGTTTAACGGCATCACTCATGTATATCATTGTGCAGGTTATATCTCTTTTTCAATCAGTGATGAAAAAGAGTTAAACAAAGTTAATGTTGGAGGCACAAAGAATATTGTAAACCTTTGTATTGATAAAAAAATATTAAAATTAATTTACTTGAGTTCAATTTCTGCTTTAGGAGAAGAACTAGATGGAGTTGAGGTTAATGAAACAACAAACTTTAATAGGTCTCAAAATAAAACACCCTACTCATGTTCAAAACATAATGCTGAATTAGAAGTTTGGAGAGGGATTGAGGAAGGACTGAAATCAGTTATAATCAATCCAGGTATAATAATGGGTGAATCAATAAAAGATGATACTCCTCAAGCAAAAATTGAAAAAATGATTACTCAATCACCATTTTGTTTTTTTACAAAAGGTGGAAGTGGTTTTGTAAATATAAATGATGTGGTAGAAGCAAGTATTAGATTAATGAATAGTTCCATTTCAAATGAAAGGTTTATTCTAGTTGAAGAAAATTACAGCTACAAGTTAATTATAGAGAACTTAAAGAAGAGACTTAAAATAAGGAAAATGCTAATTTCCATAAACAAGCCAGTTCTCAATTTAATATTATGCTTTGATTTGGTATTATCATTTATTGGGTTGAAGAAAAGGTATATGAGTTTAAGTTTAATTAAATCGGTTTTTAACCAAAAAAGATACAATGGAGATAAGATAATTAAATTTTTACCAAATTTTAATTATAAAAAAGTCTAGTTGAGGTCTTGATTTAAATCTCTGAAATCTTTAGACTGATTTTCTTTTATTTTTCTTATTTCTTCTTTTGATAAAACATCAATACTGTCGATTAATCTCTCCATATTAAATTTTATATGTTTATGCATTTCTAAATATATTTTTGGAGATTTAGCATAGAAATTTTGACTTTCAACAAGCTGGAGACTGTCAATACTGTATTTTTCATATATATATTTATCCCCAAACCAGTTTTTATCTTTAATGATACTTTGATAATTTCTTGAAATTGATCTCATTAACATCATGTCTTGCATGATTAATTCCATTTGATTTTTACCAATCAAATCTTTGGGTTTTTTAACCAAATCAGACTGACATGATATAAGTAAAAATATTAAGAATGATATTTTATTAATTTTCATCTATTAAAAGTAAGTTGTTTTCCAGCATCTGTTTTTAATATGACACCATTATCATAAACTTTTATTCCATTAACAAATGTTTTTTCAATTTTTGCATCAAAGGTAACTCCCTCAAATGGTGACCATTCACATTTATATAATAATGAATTTTTAGTTACTTTAGTTTTAGTATTTAAATTCACAATAACAAAATCAGCATAATACCCCTCTCTTAAATAACCTCTTTTATTAATTTCAAATAGGATTGCAGGGTTATGACAGGCTTTTTGAACTAATTTTTCTAAAGATATTTTACCCCTTTTTACAGAGCTTAACAAAGCAAGTAATGAATGTTGAACAAGCGGCCCTCCTGATGGAGCTTTTAAATAAGAATTATTTTTTTCAGCTTTAGTATGTGGAGCGTGATCTGATGCAATTACGTCAATTCTATCATCGTTTAAAGCTTTCCATAATTCAATTTGATCTGATTTAGATTTAATGGCAGGATTCCACTTAATTAAAGTTCCTTTTTCATCATAGTCATCATCAGTAAACCAAAGGTGATGAACACAGACTTCAGAAGTAATTTTTTTGTCTTTCAATTCTATTTTATTATCAAACAATTCCGTTTCTTTTCCAGTAGATATATGAAAAACATGTAACCTTGCTCCAGTTTCTTTTGCTAAAGAAATAGCTTTAGATGATGAGATATAACATGCTTGCTCAGATCTAATTAAGGGGTGTTTTGATATTGGAATATTTTGTCCATATTTTTTAATATACTTATCCAAGTTATGTTTTATTGTTTTTTCATCTTCACAATGAACAGAAATTAATAAGTCCGTAGAGCTAAAAATTTTTCTTAAAACCTCTGGGTCATCGACCAGCATATTTCCCGTTGATGATCCTAAAAAAAGTTTTATCCCAGCAACTTGTTTTTTATCTAATTTTAAAATTTCATCAATGTTTTCATTAGTACCACCAAATAAAAAAGAAAAATTAGCCGCAGAAGTTTTAGAGGCTATTTGAAACTTTTTATCCAAATCGATTTTAGTAGTTGTTTGAGGGATGGTATTTGGCATTTCGATAAAGGAGGTTATTCCTCCTGCAACAGCAGCTTTTGACTCACTCTCAATAGTACCCTTATGAGTTAGTCCTGGCTCTCTGAAATGTACTTGATCGTCAATTAATCCTGGAAGTATATAAAACCCTTTAGCGTCTATTACCTCTATATCGGGCTTTGGATTAATATTGGGCTTAATTTCAATTATTTTATCCCCTTCTATTAATATATCATTTTGTGACTGAAACCCTTCATTTACTATGATTCCATTACAAATAAGTTTTTTATTCATTATTTAGATTTAATTTAATAAACGCATTTTAATAACCCCAATTAATGCTTCCCAAAATATACTTTGATCCATTTTTGATTTTCCATTAATTCTATTTTTAAAAATAATAGGGTGTTCATTAATTTTATAACCCTTAATCCAAGATTTATATTTCATTTCTATTTGAAATGCATATCCTACAAATTGAATTTTATCAAGTTCTATCTTCTCTAAAACTTCTCTTTTATAACCAACATATCCAGCAGTAGGGTCTTTGATGGGCATTCCAGTTATTACTCTTACATACAGAGATGCGGCATAGGATAATAAAATTCTTCCTAATGGCCAATTTACAACATTAACACCTTGCTTATACCTGGATCCGACAACTACATCTGAATTGTCTTTTAAAATTTCTATCATTTTAGGAAGAGAAACCGGGTCATGAGAAAAATCAGCGTCCATCTCAAAAATAAAATCGTATTTTTTTTCTATTGCCCAATTAAAACCATCAATATATGCTGCGCCTAGACCAAGTTTGTTTTTTCTGTCTTTTATAAAAAGTCTTTTTTTAGTAAGGTTAATTATTTTTTTAACTATTCTTGACGTACCATCAGGTGAGTTATCATCTACAACTAGAATATGACACTGAGGCACGTGTTTAAATACACTGTAAATAATTTGTGATATATTTTCTGATTCGTTAAAGGTTGGAATTATGACCAAAATATTTTTCATCATGCACAAATTTAAATAATTTTTTAACGATCTTAAATATATAAATGAAATTGTAAACTGATTAAAAACTAATACTTTTATATCATGGAATTTTGGATAGAAAGGATTTTACATAGTAACAATTGGGTTCAAATCTTATTTTTTTTATTTCTAAGCATAATTTTAACCTTAAAATTAATAGATCCTATTCAGTTCAGTTTTTTTATAAAATTTTTAAATTTCAAGCAATATATAAGAAGGTATTCCATAGATAGAGATTTTAATTTTTTCAACTTGTTTTATATTCTAATACTTGTGTTAATCTCAACTAGTCTCTCATTTTTAATACTTGTTTGTAACAATCTGTTTTTTAATATTAATCTTAGTCTGAATGAGTATTTACAAACCCTTGCTCTAATCACCATGTTTATTGCGGCAAGATTTTTTTTTACTAATTTTATTAATACGACTCTAAAAATTTTTCCAGATTTAAAGGCTTATTATTTCAAGAATATTATTTTTTATGGATATATACTTATTGCCGCTATGGGGTTGGTGTCAGTATTATACTTGCAAGATCTAATATCAATTATTTTTATGAAATTATTGCTTTTAATTTTAGTGCTAATTTTTTCTTTTCATCACCTGGTTATTTTTAAAGATTATATTAAAGCTAATCCTAAAAACTTTCTTTATTTATTTTACTATATTTGTGCGTTCAAAATTGCTCCATGGTTGTGGATGTCAAAAATACTCTAGAAATCTTAAAAACGTTTTAATATGAAATTAAAAACAATTTTGGTTTCCCAGCCTGAACCGGCCAGTGACAAATCACCTTATGCTCGTATTCAAGAGAAATTTAAGCTAAAGATCGATTTCAGGTCATTTATCCATGTAGAAGGAGTTGATGCCAAATCGGTTCGAAGTCAAAAAATAGATTTTGCAGATTTTGACAACATCATTCTAACTAGTAGAAATGCTGTTGATCATTTTTTTAGACTTACAGAAGAAATGAGGTTTAAAGTTCCTGATAGTACCAAATACTTTTGTTTGTCTGAAGCCGTTGCATTTTATCTTCAAAAATATGTCGTTTACAGAAAACGTAAAATATATATTGGAGATAAAACCATTGAAGATTTATCAAGTGTTTTATTAAAATTTAGTTCTGAAAAATTTTTACTACCAACCTCAGACAGTTTAAAGCCATCAATACCTGAAACATTAGACAAGTTAGAGCTAAACTGGAAAAGAGCTGAACTGTTCAAGACAGTTATTAGTGACCTATCTGATTTAAGAAATGTTTATTATGATATCCTAGTCTTTTTTAGTCCTTCAGGAATAGAATCTCTATTTAAAAATTTTCCGGAGTTCAAACAAAGTAAAACTAAAATCGCAGTCTATGGAAAGACAACTATTGATGCGGCTCTAAATGCAAAGCTAAGGATAGATATTTCAGCCCCTAGTAAAGATTCTCCTTCTATGACTATGGCTATTGAAAATTATATTCAAATAAATAAATAAATTTCTTCCTTAAGTTAACAGTTTTATAGTGTGAAATTATAATATATATTTTTTAATTTTATTTACATTTATAACTGTAATTTTATAATTAATTATTTTTTTTCATAAAAAATGAAAATAGACAAGACAACATTAAGTATTGACGGTATAGATAAAATAATATTGAAAGAACTTATTTCAAACGCTCGAACACCTATCAATAAAATCGCATTAAAAGCCTCTATTTCGGGAGCAGCTGTTCACCAAAGAATAAAAAAATTAGAAGCTTCAGGTGTGATTTCTGGCTCTCATATTAAATTAAACACAAAAGTTTTAGGCTATAAAACAATGGCTTTCATAGGAGTTTTTTTAGACAAAGCAATGAACAACTTAACTGCTGTAAATAAATTAAATAAAATACCTGAAGTATTGGAGTGTCATTATACCACAGGAAATTGGAGTGTTTTTGTTAAAATATTATGCAAGGATAACGAGCACTTAATGAATCTTTTAAATAATAGTATCCAAAAAATACCTGGGATTTCCAGAACTGAAACTTTCATTTCTTTGGATCAACAAATTTTCAGACAAATAGCTATATGATTAATTGTTTTTAGATGTGATTTTAAAATAAAGAATCATTAAAATAATTAGCAATGTTAAGGTGTTTGCAATAATAAGTGATGGTTTGTTGATAAAAATACCATAAATTAACCAAAGAGAAATACCCAAAAACATTACTAAATACATACTTAAAGAAACGCTCTCAGCTTTTTTAGTCTTCCATATCTTATAAGCCTGTGGCATATAAGCTGATGTAGTTATGGCTGCCGCAATGAATCCTATTATTTCGATATTCATTAATAAACAATATTGACTATCTTACCTGGTATAATAATTATTTTTTTGGTGACACTTCCGTCTAGCTGATTTATTGTTCTATCATCATTTAAAACGTAGTCTTCAATTTCTTTTATATTCAAACTAAGATCTAACTCAATTGTAAAACGCATTTTACCATTAAAAGATATAGGATAATTCTTAATGGATTCTACTAAATACGATTTATCAAATAAAGGATAGTCTTCCTCAACCAAAGAAGAATTATTACCTAATAGAGACCACAGCTCTTCAGAAATATGAGGGGCAAAAGGCGACAATAGAATAGTCAATGGTTCAAGAATTTTTCTATCATTACATTTTTGGGATGAAAGTTCATTTACACAAATCATAAATGAACTTATGCAAGTATTAAAGGAAAAGTCATTTATATCTTCAGTAACATTTTTAATAGTTTGATGTAAAGACTTTAATGAGTTTTTGGAAGGCTCCTTATCACTAACACTAAAAAGGTCTTTAGGATGATACAGTTTCCATAGTTTTTTTAAAAAAGAATGAACACCGCTAATACCTGATGTGTTCCATGGTTTTGCTTGCTCTAGCGGTCCTAAAAACATTTCATACATTCTTAATGTATCTGCTCCATAAGAGTCACATATTTCATCTGGATTTACTACATTAAATTTAGATTTAGACATTTTTTCAACCTCACGATTAACAATAAACTTATCATTTTCCATAATAAAATTCGCGTTTTTAAAATGTGGTTGCCATTTTTTAATTGCCTCGCAGTCTAACTCATCATTGATGTTGACCATAGAAATATCAATTCTTATAAGTTCTGACTTAACCTTATTTATAATATTTTTAGAGTAGTAATCATTTGTTCCTGATTTTCTATGAATAAATGCAGAGGACCCTAAAATCATACCTTGATTTATTAATTTTTTCGCATATTCATCCACAGGAAGTATTTCAAGGTCAAATAAAAATTTCTGCCAAAATCTTGAATATAAAAGATGACCAGTAGCATGTTCGCTTCCACCTATATAAAGATCAACATCTTGCCAATAACTAACAGCTTTTTTACCTACAAAATCTTCATTATTATCTGGATCCATATAGCGGTAAAAATACCATGAGCTACCTGCCCAACCTGGCATTGTATTTAATTCTAATGGAAAAATAATAGAATTGTCTATGAGCTTATTTGAAACAACTTTTTTTTCTATCACATTCCATGCCCAATTTTTGGCATTTCCTAATGGTGGAGATCCATCAGATGTTGGAAGATAATTTTCAATATCTGGTAATCTAAGAGGTAAATTATCCTCTCCAATGGAAAAGGGAATTCCTTTTTTATAATAAATTGGTATGGGTTCTCCCCAATATCTTTGCCTGCTAAAAACAGCATCTCTTAATCTATAATTAACTGTTCCTCTTCCACATCCAATTTTTTCAATGTATGAAATAACTTTTTTCATAGATAACCCATAATCTAATCCATCTAAAAAATCTGAGTTCATTAATTTAAACTCACTCTTTTTGGTAAATGCTTTTTTAGAAATATCAATATCTAAAAAAATATTTTTTATGGGTATAGAAAAATGCTTTGCAAAATCAAAATCACGTTGATCACCACATGGAACAGCCATAACTGCTCCTGTCCCATATCCCGCTAAAACATAATCACCAATCCATATTGGAATTTTTTCTGCACTAAATGGATGTATAGCATATGCGCCTGTAAAAACGCCAGTAATGCTCTTAGAGTCAGACATTCTATCTCTCTCAGATCTTTTGGAAGAAGATTTAATATAAGCTTCAACAGAATTGTATTGTGTTTTTGATGTGATTTTGAGCACCAATTCATGTTCAGGTGCAAGGGTCATAAAAGTTACTCCAAATAATGTATCTGGCCTCGTTGTAAAAACTTCAATTTCGCCAGAAATATCTATTAATTTAAATTTTACAGAAGCTCCTTTTGATTTTCCAATCCAATTACGTTGCATTTCTTTTAAAGAATCCGGCCAATCTATTTTATCTAGTCCTTGAATTAATCTTTCAGCATACGCACAAATACGCATACTCCATTGCTTCATTTTTTTCTTTTCTACCGAATATCCTCCTCTTTCTGAAACTCCATTAATAATTTCGTCATTTGCTAATACAGTACCTAATTCAGAACACCAATTAACTTCTGTTTCTGATAGATATGCTAAACGATAAAATAACAAAACTTCTTCTTTTTGTTCTGAATCAAATGACTTCCATTCTAAAGCTGAAAATTCAAAAGCTTCAGGATTTGAAACTGCTTTAAGCGTTTTTGTGCCATTTTTATCAAAAAGATTTATCAAGGATGAAATAGAACAAGCTTTACCTCTATTCAGATCATAATAACTATCGAAAAGTTTTAAAAAAATCCATTGAGTCCATTTATAATAGTTTGATTTTGAAGTTCTTATTTCTCTTGACCAGTCAAAGGAAAATCCCATTTTATCTAATTGCTCTCTATATCTATTTATATTTGTTTCAGTAGTAATTTGAGGATGTTGACCAGTTTGAATAGCATATTGTTCGGCTGGTAGTCCAAAAGAATCATATCCTTGTGGGTGCAAAACATTAAATTTTTTATGTCTTTTATATCGAGCATATATGTCGGTAGCAATATAACCTAATGGATGACCAACATGTAAACCAGCTCCTGAAGGATAAGGAAACATGTCTAAAATATAAAACTTTGGAAGCTTACTATGGTTACTTGTTTTAAAAGTTTGATTTTTTTTCCAAAATTTCTGCCATTTATATTCAATTTTCTTAAAATCGTAACTCACAAGTATTATATTTTGAAGGGTAAAAATACATTTATTGATTGAAAAGAAAAAGAATATACTAACCTAAGCTATGAAATCGTTTGGGTTTGTTAATTTTATAACTTAAATATTAGGCTTGAACAAAAATTTTGAAGAAAGATATCAAAAACGCAAATTATTAAGTACGTATGTTTCAGTAGTGTTAATAAATATTATTGTTGTTTTTCTAACAGGTCTATTGGGGCTTCTGTTATTTAATTCTAACAAAGTAGCTAACCATTTTAAAGAACAAATTGCACTTACAGTTTACTTTAAAGATAGCTCAAGGGATATTGAAATTAAGCAAGTTCAAAAATCCATTCAATTTCAAGAAACAACAAAATCTGTTATTTACACATCAAAAGAAGAGGCTGCTAAAATATATGCAAATGAAATTGGTGAAGACTATATGGAGTTTTTAGGCTATAATCCACTTGAAAGCTCATTAGATATTTATTTTAATGCTGATTATGTTAAGCCTCAAATTATAAAAAAAATAAGTGATGATCTATTAAAGTATCAATATATTTCTGAAGTTACATATGATCAACCTTTATTAGAACTCCTTGATGAAAACATTAAAAAAATTGAATTTTGGATTTTATTATCATGTTTTGTTTTTGTTTTAGTTGCAGTTTTATTAATTAATAGCTCAATACGTTTATCTATATATTCAAAACGTTTTGCTATAAAGACTATGCAACTCGTTGGAGCTACAAAATGGTTTATTCAGAAACCTTTTCTTCGAATATATTTTAACCTTAGCCTGTTTTCATCAGTTTCATCAATTATTATCCTGTATTTGATTTTTCAAAAAATTCAAGAAAATTTTCCAGAGTTAAATTTACTTCAAGAGAGGTTATCAATAATTCTTATTTTATCCTTTGTTTTTGCTTTTGGAATAACTATAACTTTAATAAGTACTTTTTTTGCAACTAAGCGCTTTCTAAACTTAAAATCAGATGAAATTTACTAATAATTCAAAAAAAGAATTTTTATTTAAAAAAACAAATTATAGATGGCTGTTTCTATCAATTATTATAATCACATTTGGTTTTATTTTAATGTCTGGCGGAGGAAGTGAAGATCCTAATTTTTTTAACACTGAAATTTTTAATTTTAGACGTATTCGTATAGCTCCATCACTAGTTCTAATTGGTTTTGGAATAGCTATATATTCAATTTTAAAAAATCATAATAAAAAATAATGGAAGAACTCAAAGTTTTGTTTTTAGGAATAGTTCAAGGATTAACCGAATTTCTTCCTGTTTCTTCAAGTGGTCATATTGAAATTTTTAAATACTTTTTTAATCTAACTTATCTAAAAAATCAAGGATTACTTTTAACTTTAGTTTTACATTTCGCAACAGCACTTAGTACTATTTGGGTTTTTAGAAAAGAAATTTTGAAAATTTTAGAAAATAGAACTTTAAAAAGAAATGATTTTTTTTTTAAAGTTCTATTTTCAATGATACCTGCAGTTATTATTGGTCTATTTTTTGAAGATTCAATAAGTGCTTTATTTAATTCAAACATTCTTTTAGTTGGCATAATGTTAATTATAACTTCTGTTTTATTATATAAAACGGATAAAACAAATCCTAAGTCAAAAGATATAAGCCTAAGAAATGCTTTTTTTATTGGCCTGATTCAGGCAGTTGCAATTCTTCCTGGAATATCAAGAAGTGGAGCTACTATAGCATTAGCTGTAATGCTAGGCGTAAATAAAACTGAAGCTGCTAAATTTTCTTTCTTAATGGTAATACCTCTTATTTTTGGGAGTATAGGAAAGAGTATTTTGTTTTATTCAAAAAATCAAACTTTAAATCTTTCTCCTTTATTAGTGTTAGGTTTTCTTTCAGCTTTTTTAACTGGAATAATTGCATGTAAATTAATGATCAAGATTGTTGAAAGAAGTCAATTAAAATACTTTGGTATTTATTGTTTTGTAGTTGGATTCGTTATAATAATATATGGAGTTATTTAAAATAAGTGATAGTGTTGATGAAGTTTTTGAAGGAAGACTAATTTTAATAAATAAACCAATTGGATGGACTTCATTTCAAGTAGTTAATAAAGTCAGGCATAAGCTAACTAAGTTTTTTAAAATAAAAAAATTAAAGGTTGGACATGCTGGTACTTTAGATCCATTGGCGAATGGACTATTAATAATTGCAACAGGAAAAGCTACAAAAGAAATTTATAAATTTCAAAAAATGAATAAAGTTTACACTGGGATTTTCACTTTTGGATCAACCACGCCATCATATGATTTAGAAACGATTCCAGATAAAACATTTACATATAATCATTTAAGTGAAAAGTTGATTTTTGAAAAATCAAAAGATTTTATTGGTGTGATTGATCAAAAGCCACCAATTTTTTCAGCTTTAAAAAAGAAAGGAAGACGATTATATGAATATGCAAGAGCTAAACAACCAATTAAAATTGACTCTCGTAAGGTTGAAATAAAAAAATTTACAATAAATTCTATTGATTTACCTTCTGTAAGTTTTGAAGTAGAATGTGGTAAAGGCACATATATAAGGTCCTTAGCAAATGATTTCGGGGTTGCCCTAAAAAGCGGTGCGCACCTTTCTGAGTTAGAACGAATTTCAATTGGAAATTATAAAATTGAAAATGCTTTAGAAATAGGTGATTTTGAGAAATTAATTTAATAATTTTACTGAAATATTTTTGATGAAATCATTAAACGTTGGTTCGATTAAAAGTTCAAACCACTCAAAATACTATAATTTCAATAAATCTCTAAGCAACTCTGACTTAGTTTCTGAAATAATTCGATTAAAAAAAGAAAAAAATGCAATTCTTTTAGCACATTACTATCAGTCTCCTGAAATTCAAGAAATTGCAGACTTCCTTGGAGACAGCCTTTATCTTGCCCAATGTGCTGCGAAAATTAGTGCTGATATTATTATCTTAGCAGGTGTTCATTTCATGGCAGAAACGGCTAAAATTATTAATCCTTCAAAAATAGTTTTAATTCCAGATTTAAAAGCAGGATGTTCTTTAGCTGACTCTTGTCCCCCTGAAGATTTTAAAAAATTCATAAATAATTATCCTGATGCTGTGGTTGTAACATATATAAATTGCTCAGCAGAAGTCAAAGCTCTCAGTGATATTGTTTGCACCTCAAGTAATGCAATAAAAGTAATTAGTAGCATTCCAAAAAACAAAACTATAATTTTTGCGCCAGATCGAAATTTGGGTCAATACTTAATTAAAGAAACTGGAAGAAATATGATTTTATGGGATGGAGCATGTATGGTTCATGAAGCTTTTTCTCTTGAAAGAATTATAACTCTAGCAAAAAAATATCCTAAAGCTAAATTTATTGCTCATCCAGAAAGCACATCGCCAATATTAGATATAGCAAACTTCATAGGAAGCACTTCAGCTCTATTAAGATATATAGAAACCGATTCAAGTAATACATATATAGTAGCAACTGAATCTGGTATTCTTCATCAAATGAAAAAATCTCGACCAAATAAAATATTTATACCTGCTCCTGTTCAAGACGAAACATGTGCTTGCAGCGAATGCGCGTTCATGAAATTAAATACTTTAGAAAAGCTGTATAATTGTCTATTAAATGAATCTCCCCAAATAAAGCTAAATAGAGATTTAATAAGTAGGTCTAAAATTTCAATTGACAGAATGTTAGCTTTAAGTTAATTTTATAAAAATGCCAAATTTCTTTTATAATGAGTATAAGGATCAATTAAATTTATTTATAAAAAATGCTCTAAGTGAAGATATTAGAGATGGAGATCTTACAGGTAATGCTTGTATTCCCGAAGGGTCTATCAAATCAGCAAAGTTATATGTTAAAACACCTTGTATCATTGCTGGAATTGAGTTGGTGGAGAAAATTTTTAAATTTTATGACCCGAGTATAAAGTTTAATAAGCTTATAAATGATGGGACCCGTGTAAATCAAGGTTCTACTCCTTTTATAGTTGAGGGGAATGCAAGGTCAATTTTAGCAACGGAAAGATTAGTTTTAAATACTTTACAAAGAATGAGTGGTATTGCTTCTATAACAAATAATTTAAAAGAAAAAATTAAATCATTTAACACTGTTTTATTAGATACAAGAAAAACTACTCCAAATTTCAGATATCCTGAAAAATGGGCTGTTAAAATTGGTGGAGGAAGCAATCATAGAATGGGTCTCTTTGATGCTATAATGATAAAAGATAATCATATTGATTATTCAAACAACCTGGAAGATGCACTTTATAAAACTCAAATTTATATTGAAAAATTAAAACCAAAAAAAATATTTGTTGTTGTTGAAATTAGAAAAGTTTTTGAAATAAATAAAATATTGAAATTCAATTGGATTGATAGAATATTATTAGACAACATGAATGTAAATGAACTAAAAAAAGCTGTTAGGTTAATTGATGGTAAGTTTAAGACTGAAGCCTCTGGCGGTATAAATGAGCTTAATATTATTGAAGTTGCAAAAACTGGAGTAGATTATATTTCTCTGGGTGCTTTAACTCATTCATCACCATATATTGATCTAAGCCTGAAAGCCAACTAAATTAAATACTTAAAACCACAATAAATTATTTGTCTATATTTATATCTGTTATAATATTTTTAAATGCTACATAAAAGAATTTTACTCAAATTGAGCGGAGAGGCCTTAATGGGGAATCACAAACATGGAATAGATCCATTAAGACTTGATGATTATGCAAAACAGATAAAAGAAGTTCAAAAAGAAGGAATAGAGATAGCCATTGTAATAGGTGGAGGCAATATATTTCGAGGAGTTTCTGAATCTAGCAAAGGTATGGATAGAGTTCAAGCTGATTATATGGGTATGCTGGCAACTGTAATTAATGGTCTTGCACTTCAAGCCTCATTGGAAGATAATGATGTTCCTACAAGACTTCAAACAGCAATAAAAATTGAAGCAATAGCTGAGCCATATATTAAAAGAAAGGCAACTCGTCATCTAGAAAAAGGAAGGGTCGTTATTTTTGGATGTGGAACAGGTAATCCTTTTTTTACAACTGACTCTGCTGCTGTTTTAAGAGCAATAGAAATAAATGCAGATGTTATTTTAAAAGGAACTCGAGTTGATGGAATTTATGATGAAGATCCAGAAAAAAATAAAAATGCGGTTAAATTTGATTCTCTTTCTTTTGATGAAGTTTTAAAGCGTGGATTAAAGGTTATGGATACTACTGCCTTCACACTTAGTCAAGAAAATAATTTACCAATAATTGTCTTTGATATGAATACAAAAGGTAACTTAAAGAAAATAATTAATGGTGAAGCAATAGGCACAAAGGTTTATATTTAATATATCATGGAAGAAATAGAATTTATTCTCGAGTCTACAAAAGAAAGTATGATTAATGCTACTAAGCATCTTGAAAAAGAATTACTTAATATTAGAGCAGGAAAAGCAAATCCAATAATGTTATCTAACATCATGATTGATTATTATGGCTCTCAAACTCCACTCAGTCAGGTCGCAAATGTAAGCACACCAGATTCTCGAACTTTAACAATTCAACCTTGGGAGAAGGGATTAATGGGAGATATTGAAAAAGCTATTTTAATTGCTAATATTGGTTTTACTCCAATGAACAATGGTGACTCAATCATAATAAATATTCCTCCAATGACAGAGGAACGAAGAGTTCAATTGGTTAAAATAGCAAAAAATGAATCTGAAAATGCTAAAGTAAGTATTCGTAATTCTAGAAAAGAAGCAAATGATGATGTTAAAAAATCTGAAATTTCAGATGATATGAAAAACAATCTAGAATTAGATATTCAAAACTTAACCAACTCTTTCATAAAAAAAACGGATGATTTGTTTTTTAATAAAGAAAAAGAAATTTTAACAGTTTAGATTTTTCTCTAGCTGATACTCCTATATGAAAAATAAAAATAATTTGAGTTTCTGGGAAGCTATTG
>Ga0209091_10000109_pt1 | contig 78486 bp, 60 predicted proteins | sample ArcticOcean_MG_C_6_FD_187438 | JGI IMG/M metagenome (GOLD analysis project Ga0209091, IMG submission 187438) | Marine microbial communities from western Arctic Ocean - ArcticOcean_MG_CB8_128 (SPAdes) (version 2) | ecosystem: Environmental > Aquatic > Marine > Oceanic | place: Arctic Ocean...
AAAACGATTCCAGGGACAAACGGTTTGGCAAACATCACAGCCAAAAGCCCAATTATCCATTTTTCCTTGAAAATCAGTTGGAATTTCATTTTTTAACTCAATGGTGACATATGAAATACACTTACTTTCATCAATTTGATAGGGCGCAAGTAAAGCATCTGTTGGACAAGCATCTATACAGGCGGTACAACTTCCGCAATGATCAGTAGCTGGAAGATCGTGTTCTAATTCTAGATCAAGAATCAATTCTGCCATAAAGAAAAAAGAACCTACTTTTTTTGAAATTAAATTAGTATTTTTTCCTATCCAGCCCAATCCGCTTTTAGCGGCCCACGCCTTATCCATCACCGGAGCAGAGTCCACTAAAACCCGTCCTTGTACCTCCCCTATTTCTTGACGAATAAAACTCATCAATTGTTTTAATTTATCCTTTATAACATTGTGATAATCGTCACCAAAAGCATAGGAAGCTATTTTTGGCGCCTCAACATCGGTTTGTTTTTCTTCAGTGTGATAATTAAGCAATAAGGACACCACGCTTTTTGCACCTGGCACTAAAACTCTTGGATCTAGTCGTTTATCAAAATGATTTGCCATGTAGGACATTTCTCCATGATGATTTTGATTGAGCCACTGTTCTAAACGAGGGGCTTCTTCTTCTAGAAAATCTGCTTTTGAAATACCACAAGATAAAAAGCCTAAGGCTTTAGCTTTACTTTTAATACTTTCTGAATAGTGGCTTTTTTTATCAAGCATGGTAATACTTTAGTCGCTAAAAAAGTCCCCCTTGGTTTGCCTTAATTCTTCCCAGGTGTTTATAGGCTAGTTCTGTAACCTCTCTTCCTCTTGGAGTCCTAACGATAAAACCTTGTTGAATTAAGAAGGGTTCATAGACCTCTTCTATGGTCTCTGCGTTTTCAGAAACAGCTGTAGATAAAGTGGTAATACCCACTGGACCTCCTTTAAACTTATCAATTAAAGTGGTTAAGATTTTATTATCCATTTCATCCAATCCATGAGCATCAACTTGCAATGCTTTAAGCGCATATTGAGTAATTTCCATGTCTACAGAGCCATTTCCTTTTATTTGAGCAAAATCACGAACACGTCGCAATAAAGCATTTGAAATTCTTGGGGTTCCTCTACTTCTACCTGCAATTTCAATTGCAGCTTCTGGATCAATAGGAACTGTTAAGATTTCAGAACTTCTTTGTACAATTGTTGAGAGTAACTCTGTTGAATAATACTCAAGTCGATTACTTATCCCAAAACGGGCTCTCATGGGTGCTGTAAGCAAACCTGAGCGAGTTGTTGCCCCAACAAGGGTAAAGGGCTCAAGATTAATCTGTACCGAGCGAGCATTAGGGCCAGATTCAATCATAATATCAATTCTATAATCTTCCATAGCAGAATAAAGATATTCCTCAACAATGGGAGACAAACGGTGAATTTCATCAATAAATAAAATATCACGAGGCTGAAGGTTCGTTAACAAGCCTGCTAGATCACCGGGTTTATCCAAAACAGGTCCCGAAGTGAGCTTAATGCCTACTTGTAATTCATTCGCTAAGATATGAGCAAGGGTAGTTTTTCCCAATCCTGGAGGACCATGAAATAAAGTATGGTCTAGAGCTTCATCTCTTTGTTTTGCAGCTTCAACAAAAACCTTTAAATTTTCCAGAATAGAATCTTGTCCTGCGAAATCGTCAAAACTTAGGGGCCTTAAAGCCCTGTCATGGTCTTGTTCTTCAGGTGTAAAACGCTCTTTATCGGGATCTAAATTTTCATTCATCTTTACAAATATAAAGGAACAAAATAAAAAAGAGGCCCTAAGGCCTCTTTCATATTAATATCTCTTTGAATATTAATGCTGTAATTCTTCTTCACCTTCTTTTAAAGGAATGTGTTGTGGTATAAAATCATCCTCAGCCCCGGGCTTCGAATAGTCATAGGCCCATCGGTGAACGTGAGGAATTTCTCCCGGCCAGTTACCATGCATGTGCTCTACAGGTGCTGTCCATTCTAGTGTATTTGATTTCCAAGGATTTTGTTCAGCTTCTTTTCCATAGAACATACTAGATATAAAATTGTATAAAAAAACAAGTTGTGCAGCACCAGCAACTAAAGCAAATACTGTAATCAATACATTTATATCAGCAAGGTCATCAAAGTATGGGAATGCTGTATTTGTATAATAACGTCTTGGAAGACCTGCCATCCCAATAAAGTGCATTGGAAAAAACACACCATAAGCACAAACAGCTGTTACCCAGAAATGAAAATATCCTAAGTTTTTGTTCATCATACGGCCAAACATTTTTGGAAACCAGTGGTAAACCCCAGCAAACAATCCATATAAAGCAGAAATACCCATTACCAAGTGGAAGTGAGCTACTACAAAATAAGTATCGTGTACATTAATATCTAAGGTGCTATCTCCAAGAATAATTCCCGTCAAACCTCCTGTAATAAAAGTAGAAACTAACCCAATTGAGAAGAGCATTGCAGGGTTTAATTGCAAATTACCCTTCCAAAGAGTCGTGATATAATTAAAAGCCTTTACTGCAGATGGAATTGCAATCAATAAGGTAGTAAATGTAAATACTGAGCCCAAGAAAGGATTCATTCCTGAAATAAACATGTGGTGTCCCCACACAATAGTTGAAAGGAATGCGATTGCCAAAATAGAGGCTACCATCGCTCGGTACCCAAAGATTGGCTTTCGTGCATTTGTTGCAATAATTTCTGATGTAATCCCAAGTGCAGGAAGCAATACAATGTATACCTCAGGGTGTCCTAGAAACCAAAATAGGTGTTCATACAAAACAGGTGAACCTCCTTGATAATGTAATACTTCTCCTTGAATAAAAATATCTGAAAGGAAGAATGATGTTCCAAAACTACGATCCATTATCAGTAATAAGGCCGCTGATAATAATACTGGGAAAGATACCACACCAATAATAGCTGTTACAAAAAATGCCCAAATGGTCAAAGGAAGACGTGTCATACTCATTCCCTTGGTTCTTAAATTAATTACTGTAACTATATAATTAAGAGACCCTAGTAAAGAAGAAGCTACGAAAATTGCCATTGAAACTAGCCAGAGGGTCATTCCAGTTCCAGAACCAGGTTGTGCTTGTGGTAATGCACTAAGGGGTGGATAGACAGTCCAACCTGCTGCTGCAGGTCCTGCCTCAACAAAAAGAGAAAAAATCATGATAACACTGGAGAGAAAAAATAACCAAAATGAAATCATGTTTAATAAACCTGAAGCCATGTCACGTGCTCCAATTTGTAATGGAATTAATAGGTTACTAAAAGTTCCACTTAGTCCTGCGGTCAATACAAAAAAGACCATAATAGTTCCATGAATGGTAACCAGTGCTAAATAAACATTAGGATCCATTACCCCATCAGGAGCCCATTTTCCCAGAAGAACTTCAAAAATTCCAAAAGGCTGCTCTGGCCATGCTAATTGAAGACGAAATAATAGGGACATTGCAATTCCAATGATACCCATGAATAAACCAGTAATTAAATACTGCTTAGAGATCATTTTATGATCTTGACTAAAAATATATTTCGTTACAAAGGTTTCTTTGTGATGATGTTCGTGATCCTCTTCATGAGCTTGTGCTGCTGTTGACATATCTATTATTTTAAATATTTATCTATTGAATAAATTCGGCAAAAGTTTGTTGTTGTTCCATCCACTGATTATACTCTTTCTGTGATTCTACAATTATTTTCATTTGCATATTGTAGTGAGAAGCACCGCATACTTTATTGCAAAGTAAGAGGTAATCAAATTCATAAGGGTCTAGAGCAGTATCACCACTTGCTACTAAATCCTTACTTTTTTCTACTCTAATTTTGTTTATTTTCTTAACCTTAGCCACCATATCTGGATTTTGACGCATCGCCTCCGTAGTAGTTTTAGGTGTGTAAGCAAATTCAGTAATCATTCCTGGAACACAGTTCATTTGTGCTCTAAAGTGCGGCATGAATGCAGAGTGAAGTACATCTTGAGAACGCATTTTAAAAATAACTTCTCTTCCCACAGGTAAGTGAAGTTCTTGGACAACTACATCATCAAATCCATTAGGATCTGTAGCATCAATCCCTACAAGGTTTTTACCATCAAAGTCTTGCAAAAAACGAACGTTAGCATCACCCAAAACCCCGTCTTCTCCTGCATAGCGAGCTTTCCAATTAAACTGCTGTGCATATAACTCAACCACAAGGGCTTCATCATTTTCTTCAACCGTCATGATGTCCGTCCATGTATAGAGTCCGTATAAAATCAACCCTGCTAATGTGATTACAGGAATGATTGTCCATATCATTTCAAGCTTATCATTGTCTGCATAAAACAACGCTTTTTTACCTTTCTCACCACGATACTTATATGAAAAATAATATAATAATGCTTGAGTAATGGTTTGAACAAAAAAGATTAATGCGAAAGAAATCCACATCAATTGGTCGTAATCACCTCCATGCTCTGATGCTGCTTCTGGTAATAAAACATCACCGTAAGCCCAAAAGGAATAAAGTGTAAGAGCATAAATAAAAATCAGAAAGGCAAACATTAATTTACCATTCCAATCATTGTCCTTATCAGTGGCAACCTGTGTATTAACTTTCTTCTCTTGAGATAACTCAAAAATCTTTGTTATTTGCCATAATGCTATAGCAATTAAAACAAGAACAGAAAATATCAAAATAACATTCATTTATCTTTTCAATTAAATTTACTAATAATGAAAACGCTCACTTTCACCCATAAAAGGATCCCCTTTCGCAAATAAAGGCGCTTTTGTTAACTCACTAAATACTATAAATATGAACAATCCTAAGAAAAACAAAAAGCCTCCTATTTCAGCAACACCAATAAACCATTGATCTCCTACTGCTGATGGCATAATCATATTATAAACATCCATATAATGTCCTAAAATGACAACTATACCTGTCATTACGATGAAATAATTAATTCGTTTGTAATCACTATTCATTAAGATTAATAATGGGAAAATAAAGTTCATAACAACCATTCCGAAAAAGGGAAGATTGTAATCCTCAATACGTGTCATGAAATAAGTAACTTCTTCAGGGATATTTGAATACCATATCAGCATAAATTGAGAGAACCATAAATAAGTCCAAAAAACACTAAACCCGAACATGAATTTTCCTAAATCATGGATATGACTATCATTTACAAATTCCAAATAACCTTTGGATTTAAGATAAATTGTTATTAAGGCTATAGTTGTTACTCCTGAAACAATCATACTGGCAAAAACATACCAACCAAATAATGTGCTGAACCAATGTGGATCAATTGACATGATCCAATCCCATGACATAACAGATTCTGAATAAATAAAGAATACTAGGAAAGCTGCTGATATTCTGAAATTTTTCTTGTGGTTTGAAATGTTATCGGATTGATCTTGAGCTAAAGAAAATTTACGTGAAAAATACCTATAGGTTGTCCAGCCTAGAAGAAATAAAACAGCTCTAACAAGAAAGAAGGGCACATTTAAATATCCGGTTTTACCAGCAATTAATTCGTCATGTGCTACTACCTCAGGATCCATCCAGATGAATAAATGATTCAAATGCATTCCCGATAGCGCTAGAATTACGATAATTACAATCCCTCCTGGAAGCATGTATGCAGTAATTCCTTCCATTACTCTATAAAGAACGGGAGACCACCCTGCTTGAGCAGCACGTTGAATTGCATAAAAAGCAAGGACGCCTAAAGAGATCATAAAAAAGAAAAAAGCAGCAACATAAAATGCTGCCCATGGCTTGTTACTCAATTGATGAAAAAGGTGCTCGTCATGACTTGCGTCATGTGTTTCCTGATGTGAAGAGGAGGCGTGATCGTCTACTTCAGAAGTCTCATGACTTTCAGAAACAGCATGAGTATCTTCTTCACCATGATTAGTTGTGGTAGTTTCATCATGAGATTCTCCGTGGCCTTCACCATGACTTGAAGCAACCATTGCTTTGGCTTCTTCAATTGTCTTTGGTGCTTTTATAAAACCATATGCAAGACCTAAAAATCCAATTACCATAAAGGCAATTGCTAAATTTCTAAGTTTATTTGGAAAGGTATACATCATTATATTTCCTTAATATTATTTAATAAGTTTATTTCTCAATTCCATTACATGCTGAGCAATTTGCCAACGTTCTTTTGCATTAACCTGACCTGCATGTGAGCCCATTGCATTTTTACCATACATTAAAACATGGTAAATACTTCCTGGAGTAATTTCTCTGTCTGCATAACTAGGGACTCCAAGAAATTTCTCACGTGTCATTAAAATCCCTTGACCGTCACCCTTATTTCCGTGACATACTGCACAATATATTCCGTATAATTCTTTTCCATTAACTTTATTCGCAACAACATCCTCAATAGGAGACATCAAAGTTGTTTTAGCCGATTCATAGCCCTCATTAGTATCAGGATAATCATAAGGCTCCCAGCCTCTAGGGATCGATCCCTCCACAGGAATTTGAGCTTCAATCCCATTTGAAAATGCATCAGAATCTGCATAGGTCTTATACCCAACAGGTTCATACATGTTTGGAAAATATTGATAGTTTGGCCTTGAGGGGTCAGCACAAGACTGCATGACTAAAGCAAAAATCATACACACTAAAAGACTTTTGTAATTCATCTATTCTGGCTTTTCTATGATTGATATATCTATTGCACCTGACTTTTTTAAAAGACTTGTAAGTTCTTTTTCATTGTCTTGAAGTTCAATTTCTATTAAAAATTTATCATCCGTTGTTAAGGGATTTGGATTTTCTGCTTTTTTGAATGGCCATAATTTACTTCGCATGTAAAAAGTAAGAACCATTAAATGAGCTGCAAAAAAAACAGTTAATTCAAACATAATTGGAACAAATGAGGGCATATTCTCCAAATAAGAAAAACTTGGCTTTCCACCAATATTTTGAGGCCAATCATCAATCATAATATATTTCATCATGACCGTTGCAACTATTAAACCAATACATCCATAAATAAAGGCCATAATAGCAAGACGTGTTTCTGCCAGACCCATAGCCTTGTCCAAACCATGGACAGGAAAAGGTGTATAAACCTCTTCAATATTATATTTTTCTTTACGAATATTTTTAACTGCGCTTAAAAGCACGTCATCATCGTCATAAAGGGCATGTACTACTTTATTACTCATCCTTTTCCATCTCTTAATCGTTTAAAATTATCTCCAGAAGATTTTAATATTGTCTTAACCTCTGCCTGAGCAATTACAGGGAAGGTTCTTGCATACAACAAAAACAACACAAAGAAAAATCCTATAGTTCCTATAAAAATTCCAATGTCTACAAATGTTGGTGAAAACATTGTCCATGATGAAGGAAGGTAATCTCTGTGTAATGATGTCACAATAATCACAAAACGTTCAAACCACATTCCGATATTTACCACAATAGAAATGATGAAAGAGAACATGATACTAGTTCGTAATTTTTTGAACCACATAAACTGTGGTGAAAATACGTTACAGGTCATCATTGACCAATATGCCCACCAGTAGGGTCCAGTTGCTCGATTCAAAAAGGCGTATTGTTCGTATTCAACTCCTGAATACCATGCAATAAATAGCTCCGTAATATAGGCAACTCCAACTATAGAGCCCGTAATCATTATTACAATATTCATCAATTCAATATGTTGAACTGTGATATAATTTTCTAGGTTAGATACTTTACGCATGATAATCAACAGCGTATTTACCATCGCAAACCCTGAAAATACTGCTCCAGCAACAAAATAAGGAGGGAAAATAGTGGTGTGCCATCCTGGAATTACAGAGGTAGCAAAATCAAAAGATACAATGGTGTGAACAGAAAGTACTAAGGGAGTTGCCAAACCAGCTAAAACTAGTGACACTTCTTCAAAACGCTGCCAGTCTTTTGCACGTCCAGACCACCCAAAACTTAACAAGCTGTATATCTTTTTTTGAAAGGGCATAACTGCACGATCACGAATCATCGCAAAATCTGGTAACAAGCCGGTCCACCAAAAAACTAGTGAAACGGATAAGTAGGTTGAAATTGCAAATACATCCCATAATAAAGGGGAGTTAAAGTTTACCCAAAGAGATCCAAATGAGTTAGGGATAGGCAACACCCAATACGCTAACCAAGGACGCCCCATGTGAATAATTGGAAATAATCCTGCTTGAATTACAGAAAAAATCGTCATGGCCTCTGCAGAACGGTTAATTGCCATACGCCATTTTTGTCTAAACAATAAAAGTACTGCAGAGATTAATGTTCCTGCGTGTCCAATTCCAACCCACCAAACAAAATTTGTAATATCCCAAGCCCATCCAACGGTCTTATTAAGTCCCCAGGTTCCTATTCCAGTCGAGATAGTGTATATGATACAACCTACTCCCCATAAAAAAGCAGTTAAGGCAATTCCAAAAACAATCCACCACTGCTTATTTGCAGCTCCTTCAACGGGCGCAGCAACATCAACTGTTACATCGTGGTATGATTTATCTCCTGTAACAAGGGGCTTTCTTATCCGTGCTTCGTAATGCGATGCCATATTACAATAATTCTTTTCTAAATTGTTTTATCATCCGTGTTTCTTACCTTAGTATGATACATCACGTTTGGCTTTGTTCCAACAGCCTCCAGTAAATGATACATTCTTTTATCTTCTAATAATTTTGAAACTTCGCTTTCTTTGTCGTTGATGTCTCCAAAAGTCATTGCTCCAGTACTACATGCATTAGAACATGCTGTTTGGAAGGTTCCATCTTTGATTTCTTCTCCTTTTAATTTGGCATCTAAAATAGTTTTTTGAGTCATTTGAATACAAAAAGAACATTTTTCCATTACTCCGCGTGAGCGAACTACCACATCTGGATTTAGGACCATTCTCCCTAAATCATTGTTCATGTGGTAATCAAACTCATCGTTCTTGTTATAAAGAAACCAGTTAAATCGGCGAACTTTATAAGGACAGTTATTTGCGCAATAGCGAGTACCTACGCAACGGTTATATGCCATGTGATTCTGCCCTTGTCTTCCGTGAGAAGTAGCTGCCACCGGACATACCGTTTCACAAGGTGCATGGTTACAGTGTTGGCACATTACGGGTTGGAATGCTACTTGTGGATTCGCAGAGGCCTGCTCCATTTCTCCAAAAGTACTTAGTGAATCTCCAATTCCAGAAATTGCGTCTTTTGTTTCATTGTCACCTTCAAAACTTGCTGCTGAAGAATAATAGCGGTCAATCCGAAGCCAGTGCATGTCACGTGACTTCCTAACTTCAGCTTTTCCAACTACAGGGACATTATTTTCTGCATGGCATGCAATAACACATGCTCCACAACCTGTGCATGAATTTAAATCAATCGATAGATTGAAATGATGTCCAATACTTCTATCGAATTCTTGCCACATATCTACTTCAGGTGAAGTAACATCAAATTCCATGTGATTTTTAGAAACTTGTGGCATTGCATTCCAATACTTTTTATCTTTTGTATTGAAAACCTCTAGGGTAGTTTCTTTTATAATATCGCCACGACCCATAAGGGTGTTATGTAGTTGTACACATGCAAATTCATGTTCCCCTTCTGCGTCTTTTATTTGTACAGATTGTACTTTTTGGAAATTTTCGTAAACGGTATAAGCATTTACTCCTGTCTGCATTTCAGGTTTTAATCCCAACCTTTTTCCATAACCAAATGATAATCCGGCAGTTCCGTTGGCTTGACCTGGCTGAATGAGTACTGGAACTTTAATAGTAGTATCCCCAACAGTTACAGAAGCATAACTTCCATTTAATGCTCCATTTGAGGTATTAGTATTTTTTAAGCCCAATGCATTAGCATCGGTCATAGAAAGGGTCAAATAATTATCCCAACTGACCCGTGTAATTGGATCGGGAAACTCTTGTAACCATGGATTATTAGCTTGCTGACCATCTCCCATTCCGGTTTTAGTATACAATACTAAACTCATTTTAGGGGCACTAGCTTTTCTTAACCCTCTAGGATCTATTGCTGAAAAATTAGGTTTCGTTAATTTCGCTGATTTTCCATTGGAAAAATAACCATCATGCAAGGCAGCACTCCAAGAGCTTGAACCTAATATAGATGAATTCCAATATTCTTTTATAAAATCATAATAGTTTGTGTTTTCTCCCGTTAAGCGTAAAAGTACATCTTGAAATTGTTGTGTATCAAACAAGGGCCTGATAGTTGGTTGAGATAACGCAAAATGTCCTGATTTCATTTCGTAATCTCCCCATGACTCAAGATAATGAGGTGTCGATGCTATAAATTTAGAAGCTTCAGAAGTTTCATCTTTTTTAGATGCAAAGGCTAATGAGAATTCAAGATTTTTTATAGCTTTTCCTAGCTTTGATCCATTCGCAGAAGTAAACACAGGATTAACACCAACAGTGATAAGCCCTTTTACTGTTCCATTTTCAATTTCTTTAAATACTTTTTGTACTGATGTTGCATTTCCTTGACGAATTAACTTTGGACTTTCAGGTTGAAAAGCTTGGCTTTTTAACCATGAATTAATTGCTAATACAATTCCTTGAGCTGTTTCATCCTCAATACCTGAAACTAAAACACCATTAACACCAGCTGCTTTTAAACGAATAATAGCTTTGTCTGCAGATTCTTTTATGGAATTTGGCAAACTTGAGCCTGAAGAACTCCCGGTTAGACTATCATAAATATACGCTAAAACATTTTTTTGATCTGCCGGAGTACATGGCACTCTATGATCAGCATTGGCACCTGACAATGACATGTTAGATTCGAACTGAATATGCCACGACATTTCTGCTTTACCATCATCCCCTTTTGGTATTCGAGATTTTGCATAACCACCTTCAAAGCCTCCTCCTTGCCAATCACCTACTATATCAGCATCAATAGAAACTAAAACTTTAACTTCTGAAAAGTCATAATCTGCAAGCCCTCTGATGCCATAATAATTTTCATAAGCATTCAATGCAGCATCTGAAGAGATAACGTCATATACAACATGCTCCACATTTGAAAACACTTTAATAAAGTTATTTATAACTTTTTGTGAACTTGGGCTTGCTAATGTGGGTGTCATTAAAACAACCTTTTTATTAGTCGCTGATAAGGCTTTTAACATTGCACCTGTTTGCAAGTATAAATTATCCCAGCTAATATCTTTTCCTTCCGCTTCAGGTCCTTGCAAACGCAATGTGTCGTAAAGAGACAAAACTGAAGCATGAACTCGGGCATTAGCGCAACCCAAAGTTGGTGCATCTGGGTTACTTTCTACCTTAATTGGTCTTCCTTCTCTAGTTTTAATGAGAATACTACTAAAATCAAAACCATCTCCAATGGTAGTCGCATAATAATTTGCAATTCCAGGACGAATTTGTTCCGGTTGAACAACATAAGGAACTGACTTTATAACAGGGCCTTCACATGCTGCTAAAGTTGCTGCTGCGGTACTAAATCCAACGTACTTTAAGAAGTCACGTCTAGAAGTGCTACTATCTTCTAGTGTTTTTTCATCCGTTAAAAAATCTTCTGGTAATTTTGTAACAAATTCATTTTGTTCCATTTTCTGAACCACCTCATCGTCAGGGTTGAGTTGATCAATATTTTTCCAGTATGTTTTGTTTGAAGCCATAAGCCTTTCTTGATCGCCTTTTAATAGTGACATTTACCACATTCTAAGCCACCCATTTGAGCAACTGTTAATTTTTCTACTCCATATTTTTTGGAAAGTGCTTCATGAATTTTAGTATAATATTCATTGTTTTCAACCTTCACATTTGTTTCTCTATGACAGTTAATACACCATCCCATGGTCAAAGGAGAATATTGATACATGATTTCCATTTCTTCAACAGGACCATGACATTTTTGACATGCAATTTCTCCCACTTCAACATGTTGTGCATGGTTGAAGTAAACAAAATCAGGAAGATTATGAATTCTAACCCATTTAACCGGTTGAGTTTCTCCTGTATATTGCTGATTGGTTTCATCCCAACCCACAGCAGTGTATAATTTTTTTATTTCCTTAGTATAGAACTCTTTTGTGTACCCGTTCTCTAAGTCTTCTTCGCCATTATATTCTGCAATATTTCTATGGCAGTTCATGCATACATTTAGAGAGGGAATTCCAGAATGTTTAGAAACACGTGCAGAGGAGTGACAATATTTGCATTCTATTTGATTGGCACCTGCATGAATTTTGTGGGAATAATGTATGGGCTGAACTGGCATATATCCTTGATCAACACCAACTTGCATCAAGAATCCATACGCAAAGTAAGCACTACTTAAAAGTAAAAGGATCACACTTACAATAATCAAAAATTGATTTTGAATAAAGGCTTGCCAAAGTGGTGTTCTTTTTGGTTTTTGAGGTGGTGTTATATCAACTCCACTTGCAGCAGCTATACGAATTAATGTACGTTGAACTAATAAAAGCATGATTACTAAAACAACGAAAACCATGGCTAAGGCCACTAAAATTATTGAATTACTTATACCGCCTGAAGCTTGTCCTGAAACTACTGGAACTGCTGTAGTCATTGCAGGGGCAGGAGGAACATAATCTGTATATGCAATAATATTATCTATATCATCATTAGAAAACTGAAGAAACGAAGTCATTACAGAACCATTATATTCTTCGTAGATAGCTACCGCTTGAGCATCTCCAGACTTTACCATTGCCGTACTATTTTTAATCCAACTGTAGAGCCACTCTCTATCGTACTTAGAAGAAATACCTCTCAATGCAGGGCCAACCGCGCGCTTGTTTAACTTATGACATGCTGCACAATTTGCATTAAAAAGTTTTTTTCCTGCTTGAACCGCGTCATCAGATTGAGCGCTTGCTGGCAAAGAGGTCAGAATACCAATTATTATAAGTGAGAAATATAAATAGGATTTCCAGTTTCTGTTAATTGTCATACGGACTGTAGTAGGTGATATTTGTTTCAAAATTATTTTCTAAATCCACCACAAAAATAAGTCATAGACTTCGCTTTTTACAGGTTACAAATTAAGATTTTACCAATTTATAATGATTCTAAATAAGTGATTGATTTTGTTAAATAACTTTGGATGAAAATATTTTTTTGTTTTTTTGTATTATGAAAAAAATAGTCCATAAATACCTTTATTTATTGTGCTTTTTTGGAATTAGCAATGTTATGATTGCACAAGAAGGTACCATTACTATTAAACAGAATCTTAAAATTGACAGTTTGTTAAACAAGAAAATAGAACTTGATCGCAAACGCTTCACAAATGAGTATTTTACTTTACAGTTGTATTATGGAAATCTTTCCCAAGCAAAAAGAATATTAGAAGTTGTACGTGAAAAATTTTCGGATATTCCAGCTGAAATAAACTATGATAATCCTAACTATAAGGTTCAAGCTGGAAGGTTTAAAAACAAAATAAATGGGTTAAAAACATTAGATACACTCAAACGAATTTTTCCTTCTGCATTTCTTTTAAAGAAAAAAACGCTTTAAAGCGTTTTTTTAACAGCTACTTCTTGGAAGCATTCTACTACATCAGCAATTTGAATGTCGTTGTAGCTTTTAACCTGAAGTCCACAATCATATCCTTTAGCCACTTCTTTTGCATCGTCTTTAAAACGTTTTAAAGAAATTAGTGATCCCGAATGGATTACAACTCCTTCTCTAATAATGCGAATTCCTGAGTTTCTGTAAATCTTACCGTCAGTCACCATACAACCTGCAATAGTTCCAATTTTAGAAATTTTGAACGTTTCCCGAATTTCTGCTGTACCTGTAATTTCTTCACGCATTTCAGGTGAAAGCATGCCTTCCATCGCATCTTTAATATCATTAATTGCATCGTAGATAATAGAATACGAACGAATGTCTATTTCCTCTTTATCTGCAATCATTCGAGCATTTCCCATTGGGCGGACATTAAATCCAATTACAATAGCATCTGATGCAGATGCTAATAATACATCGGATTCAGTAATTGCGCCCACTCCTTTGTGAATGATATTGACCTCAATTTCACCAGTTGAAAGTTTTTGTAAAGAGTCTGTAAGAGCTTCTACAGAACCATCTACATCTCCTTTCAAAATAATATTTAATTCTTTAAATTCTCCTAAAGCAATTCGCCTACCAATTTCATCTAAGGTGATGTGACGTTGTGTACGGACACTTTGCTCACGGATTAGTTGAGTTCGCTTTGCTGCAATTTGTTTGGCTTCACGTTCGTCTTCTAAGACGTAGAACATATCTCCAGCTTGGGGCGCTCCATCAAGACCTAATACAGAAACAGGTGTTGCTGGTGGTGCCTCATTTAAGGTTACACCGCGTTCATTAAAAATAGCTTTTACTTTACCACTGTGTTTTCCGGCCAGCATGTAGTCTCCCATTTTTAGAGTACCGTTTTGAATTAAAACGGTTGAAACATAACCTCTACCTTTATCTAAGAATGCTTCGACTACAGCACCTCTTGATTTTCGATTTGGATTAGCTTTTAATTCTAAAAGCTCTGCCTCTAATAGTACTTTTTCAAGGAGTTCTTTTACTCCCGTTCCTTTTAAGGCCGAAACATCTTGTGATTGAATTTTACCACCCCATTCTTCAACCATCAAATTCATTCCAGCTAAGGCTTCCTTAATTTTGTCAGGATTAGCATCTGGTTTATCAATTTTATTAATTGCAAAAATAATAGGGACAGCTGCTGCTTGTGCATGACTAATTGCTTCTTTAGTTTGTGGCATGATATTGTCATCTGCAGCTACTACAATAATTGCAATGTCTGTAACTTGTGCTCCACGGGCACGCATGGCAGTAAACGCCTCGTGACCAGGGGTGTCTAAAAAGGTGATTTTCTGACCACTTTCTAACGAAACCCCATAAGCTCCTATGTGCTGTGTAATTCCTCCTGACTCGCCTGCAATTACATTTTCATTTCTTATATGGTCTAATAAAGATGTTTTCCCATGATCAACATGGCCCATTACAGTCACAATGGGTGCTCTTGGCAATAAGTCTTCTTCCTTATCAAGATCTTCCACTATATTTTCTTCTTGATCTGCTTTTTCAAATGATACTTCAAACCCAAATTCTTCTGCAACAATACTTAAGGTCTCTGCATCCAATCGTTGGTTCATTGTAACCATTATCCCAAGGCTCATACAAGCAGAAATAATTTCAGTAGAAGTAATCTCCATCATAGTTGCGACTTCCCCTACAGTAATAAATTCTGTTACTTTTATAAGCTTGCTTTCGGCTTGCATTTGTGCAATTTCTTCATCAGATTTTTGACGGTGTTGCACTCGCTTATCACGACGGTATTTAGCTCCTTTGGACTTATTAGATTTTCCCTGAAGCTTTTCAAGAGTTTCTCGAATTTGCTTTTGTACTTCTGCTTCAGTTGGTTCTTCTTTTTTAACTGGCTCTTGACGTGGCCCGGCGCCTCTTCTGTTATTTCGATTACCGTTATTATTATTGTTTCTGTTATTAGAAGTATTAATCGAAGGTTTTACATCTTTGGTGATGCGCTTGCGTTTTCTTTTTCGTGCATCTTCTACTGTTTTTTCTTTTTTATTTACCTCATCCAGATTAATTACCACTCCTGTTTTCTTAGGCCCCGATAATTTCTGATACTTTGTTTTCAAGGTTTCACCTTCGTCCTCACTTATTGCTTCTGCAGCAATTGTGTTTTCAGCTAAAGGTGTTGCTGATGGATCGGATGACGGTTCAACTTGATTCTCTTTAACAGGAGGCACTACTGAACCAACGAGACCTTCTTTGGCTACTTTCAGGGTCTTTTCTACAGGAGCTTTTGGAGTAACAGTCGATACTTTTTTAATTTTTTTTGGAGCAGAAGCCTCTACCTTTTCAGTAGGCTTCTCTTCTTTCTTGGATTCTTTTTTACCAGTATTGACGGAGTCAAGATCAATTTTTCCAAGACTTTTGGGTTTTTCAATGTCTACAAGATTTGACTTAAGCTCTTCTCGTTTAGCAATTTGATCTAAACGATCTTGTTCTTTTTTCTCTTGAATTACACGTAAATCTTCTTTCTCTTTTCGTTTTTCCTCACTTATCTCGTGAGAAGCTACCTTTTTAGATTTATCTGTTTCGAATTCATCTAAGAGTGTCGTATATACTTCTTTCGTGATTTTTGTGGTTGGACGTGCTTCAACGTCAACCCCCTTTTGAGCTAAAAATTCGACAGCTCGGTCTAAGGAAATATTTAATTCCCTTAAAACTTTATTTAGTCGAATACTCGGTTGGTCAGCCATATTTTAATTTCTATTTACAAAAATAAGAATTATTTCTGCAGTCTATTTTTCAAATTCTTCGTTAAGTATTCTTAGCACCTCTTTAACGGTCTCCTCTTCAAGGTCCGTTCTTTTTATTAAATCAGCAACATCTAACTCTAACACACTTTTTGCAGTGTCTAAACCTACTTTTTTAAATTCTTCAATCACCCATCCTTCTATTTCGTCGCTAAATTCTTTTAATTCAATATCCTCTTCAATACCTTCTCTAAAAACATCAATTTCATAGCCTGTAAGCTTACCAGCTAGTCGGATATTTGCTCCTCCTTTTCCAATGGCCTTAGAAACTTCCTCTGAATTTAAAAAAACCTCTACCCTTTTGGTTTCTTCATTGATTTTTAATGAATTCACTTTAGCAGGACTAAGCGCACGAGAAATAAAAAGTTGTATGTTATTGGTGTAATTAATTACGTCAATATTTTCATTACCTAGTTCACGAACAATTCCATGTATTCTAGAGCCTTTCATCCCAACACAAGCACCAACTGGATCAATTCTGTCATCATAAGAATCAACGGCTACTTTTGCTTTTTCTCCAGGAATTCGTACTGCTTTTTTAATGGTAATTAAACCATCAAATACTTCTGGGATTTCTTGTTCAAATAATTTTTCAAGAAAAATAGGCGAGGTTCTTGAAAGAATAATTCTTGGTTTATTTCCGCGCAATTCAACTAATTCAATAATTCCTCTTATGGAATCACCTTTTCTAAAAAAATCACTAGGAATTTGACGGTCTTTAGGTAAAATTATTTCATTACCATCGTCATCTAAAAGGATGATTTCTCTACTTCTAATATGGTGAACTTCTGCGGTGTACAATTCTCCTTCACGGTCTTTGAATTGCTTGAAAATAGTTGTGCTGTCATGTTCAAATATTTTAGCTACAAGATTTTGTCTTAAATACTGAATCGCTCTTCTTCCTAAATCAACAATTTTCACTTCTTCAGAAACGTCTTCTCCTACCTCAAAATCAGGCTCAATTAAACGTGCTTCTGAAAGCTCAATCTCTTGATTTGAATCTTCTACCATTCCATCTTTAACAACCACTCGGTTTCTCCAAATTTCTAAATCACCTTTGTCTGGATTTATAATAATGTCAAAGTTTTCGTCTGACCCAAACTTGCGCTTTAAAGTGTTTTTAAAAACATCTTCAAGAATAACCATGAGTGTCACACGATCTATTAGTTTATCGTCTTTAAATTCTGAAAAAGAATCAATTAAGGCTAGATTTTCCATATTCAACTATTTTCTTTTAAACTAGAACTTTCGCGTTAATGACCTCATCATACGAAAGTGTTTTATTTTTTGTTACTGTTGTTTTTCCTTTGCCTATAGGCTTTGGTTCTCTTTGTTTCCACGTAAGAGTAATCTCCTTTTCATTTGCATCGCTAAGTGTACCTTCAATAGCTGGCTCACCTTCAAGTTCAATACGAAGTTTACGTCCTTTATTATTTACGTATTGTCTACTGTTTTGAAGTGAACTTCCCACTCCAGCCGAAGCCACTTCGAGTGAAAAATCATGCTCTTCACGATCAATATTGTGTTCAATAGCTCTACTTACGTTCATGCAGTCTTTTAACGTTACCCCTTGATCGCCATCTAAGGTAATGTGAATGCTATTATCACTCCCTATTTTTAAATCAATAAGAAAGAGTGCTTTGTCCTCTTCTAAGGCAGCTTGTAATAGAGTTTCAACTTGTGAACGAAAATTCATACCAAAAAAAAAGGGGACTAATAGTCTCCTCTTATTATATATTAGTTCAATAATTTGTGCAAATATATACATTATTATATAAAAAACATCTCCCCCCTCTTTTTTTTAATGTTTTAAGATCCTTCTTATTACTTTTCTAAATAAACCAAAGATTCTAATTTAAGTTAATACTAGATTTTTTTTATTAATAAAAGAGATATTTTGAATAAATTTTATCAATTTAAAATTAACCTTTAAAAAAAAATAGAAGTATGATTTACTCCTTAAATATTACTTAATTTTGGAAAATTATGAAATTTAAAAAAAATGCTTCAGGCATTAGATTTACCAAACATCTTGCTAAAGTGCAAACACCCTTTGAAAAGTTGTTTGAAATTTTTAAAGAACTCATTACACATACTTCTGGAGATTTTGATGAAGCCATTGACTGGCTTAGAGAGTTGGATAAAGAATATCATCTTACAGATGAGGATTATAGTATTGATGATTTTATTGAAGATCTAAAGGAAAAAGCCTACATACAACCATCATCAGGGAGTGGTGGAAAAGGAGATGGGTTTACCCTTACTGCCAAAACTGAAAAATTGTTAAGAGAACATGCATTAAATCAAATTTTTGGGCAACTCAAAAAAACAAGCTCTGGGAACCACAAAACAAATAAATCTGGACAAGGACAAGACCATACCGGTGAGTTTAAGGCATACCAATTCGGAGATAGCCTTGATAGAATTGCAGTTACGGAAAGCATCAAGAATGCTCAAATAAGATCAATGGGAAATGATTTTACTCTTCAAAATAATGATCTTGTTATTGAAGATTCTTTTTATAAAACACAAATGAGTACAGTGCTGATGATTGATATTAGCCACAGCATGATTCTCTATGGAGAAGATCGGATTACTCCAGCTAAAAAAGTTGCTATGGCACTAGCGGAATTAATTACCACACGTTACCCAAAAGATACTCTCGATATTTTAGTTTTCGGAAATGACGCTAGACCTATTGCTGTAAAAGATATTCCCTATTTAGAGGTAGGACCTTACCATACAAATACAGTTGCAGGACTTGAATTAGCAATGGATATGCTTAGAAGAAAAAAGAATACAAATAAGCAGATTTTCATGATTACCGATGGAAAACCAAGTTGTTTGAAGATGCCCGATGGAACTTATTATAAAAACAGTGTGGGCTTAGATGAAACTATTGTAGAAAAATGCTACACAATGGCACAGCGTGCAAAAAAATTACACATTCCTATCACCACTTTTATGATTGCTCAAGATCCTTATTTAAAGCAATTTGTGAGGGAATTTACAGAAGCAAATCAAGGAAAAGCATTTTTTACTGGTCTCAAAGGATTGGGAGAAATGATTTTTGAGGATTATGAAAAAAATAGAAAAAAGCGTTTAGAATAACCATCAATAATATTTATGACAAGAAAAGAAAATACTACCCTAGGTGCACTAAAAAAAAGTGGGTATACACCCTTAACCATTCAAGAAGAAATGGCGCAAAACCTTCGTCAACATCTTAAAAGCGGAAAAAAAACTTTTGAAGGTTTAATTGGTTATGAAAATACCGTAATTCCCGATATTGAACGCGCTATTTTGTCAGGGCACAACATTAATTTACTTGGATTACGTGGACAAGCTAAAACACGTTTAGCTAGACAGATGACCCAATTATTAAACGAATGGGTTCCTGTTGTTGAAGGCTCTGAAATTAATGATGATCCACTTGATCCTATTAGCAATGAGGCAATAGAGATAATTGCAGCTCAGGGAGACGCTTCACCTGTTAGTTGGCTGTATCGAGATGAACGTTTTTTTGAAAAATTAGCAACACCCGATGTAACAGTAGCAGATTTAATTGGTGATGTAGATCCTATTAAAGCATCAAATTTAAAGCTCTCCTATGCTGACGAACGCGTGATTCACTTCGGAATGATTCCAAGGGCACATAGATGTATTTTTGTTTTAAATGAACTGCCCGATTTACAGGCACGTATCCAAGTAGCCCTTTTCTCAATTCTACAAGAAAAAGAAATTCAAATTCGTGGATTCAAAGTTAGGCTCCCTATAACCCCACAATTAATTTTTACCGCCAATCCGGAAGACTATACTAATAGGGGAAGCATTGTAACACCTTTAAAAGATCGTATTGGGTCTCAAATACTAACTCATTATCCTCATACCAGAGATATTGCTAAGGCAATTACTAACCAAGAGGTTATCGTTAGTAAAGAGAAAAAAGCCATGATTCATATTCCTGAATTAGCGTGTGATATTTTGGAACAAATTGGTTTTGAAGCTCGAAAAAGTGAATTTGTAGACTCAAAAAGTGGAGTAAGTGCTCGTATGAGTATAACTGCAATGGAAAACCTTATAAGTACTGCAGAACGAAGATTACTGATAAGCGGAGATCAAAAGACCAGCGTTCGTCTTGTAGATTTTCTTGGAGTAATTCCAGCCATTAATGGAAAAATAGAGCTGGTTTACGAAGGGGAACAAGAAGGGGCTGAACAAATATCATATCATTTAATTTCAGAATCAATCAAAACAATTTTTCCGGATTATTTTCCTAAAATTGAAAAACTTGACAAACAAGAAGAAGATGGACCCTATGATGAACTTTTAAGATGGTTTTTTGAAAATAATGAATTAATCCTTGAAGATTCTCTGGCTGAAAAAGAATACAAACAAACCATTGAACAGGTTAAGGGTATTGAGTCAATTATCGATATGTATCAAAAAGATTGTAGCATTGAAGATCGGTACTTTATGATGGAATTTTTACTTTGGGGACTAGAGGCTAATAAAAAATTAAATAAGTATAGAACTCTGGAAGGGTTTCAGTTTAAAGACTCATTAGGTAGTTACATTCAAGGGATTTGATTTTCTAATTACTCAAGATCAAGAATACTTTTATATCAAAAAAAAGGGTTCCAAAACGATTGGTTTGGAACTTATAAGGAAAAACCATTAATTCCAAGAAATTATTATTACACTATAGATATTGGTAATAACAATATAACAAATCACTAGGGGGTGGTTATACCTCACCAAATAATTCTTATAATGAAAAAACCTCCTTAAATAAGGAGGTTTTTTTTTGCTGTTGTTGGCCCACTAGGGCTCGAACCTAGACTCTTCGGTACCAAAAACCGACGTGTTGCCAGTTACACCATGGGCCAAAAGCGTGGCAAATTTACATGAAAGTTTTTTTAAGAACAACTTTTTAAGGTAATTTAAACTTTAATATGACTAATCGATCTATTTTTGATAATCAACAAAAAAAAATACTCGTGAAACAAGAAAAAACTATTCAGATTTTTATTACCGGAGGTACCTTTGACAAGAGTTATGATTACATAGAGGGCGCTTTATATTTCAAAGAAACACATTTACCGGAAATGTTAAAAAGAAGCAGGTGCCAACTTGATATTCAGATTGAAACGCTAATGATGATGGACAGCCTTGAAATGGGAGTCAAAGAAACTGATCAAATTATAGTGGCTTGCCAGAATAGTCCTTGTCAAAAAATTGTCATTACCCATGGTACTGACAAGATGGTAGCTACAGCAAAAGCATTAGCAAAGGCAAATTTAAAAAATAAAACCATCCTACTAACCGGGGCAATGATTCCCTATGCCTTTGGAGGTTCCTCGGATGGTTTTTTCAACTTAGGCTGTGCACTTTCATATGTTCAAACTCTGACCCAAGATGTCTACATAACTATGCAAGGACAATCGTTTCTTTGGAACGAAGTTCAAAAAAATAGTCTCCTAGGGCGATTTGAAAAAATATGATTTTATGATACCCTTTTAAACAAATTGTAATGATTTTATATTGCTGCATTTATACTTACCTTCGTTTTCTAAATTTTGATCACGAAAATGACTGACAAAACATACCGTATTTGGAACCTTGGTTTAGGTTGGACTGTTTTTGCTATTGCCCTATTTACTTTTGGAAGTACCGTAGAACCCACAGCTAGTTTTTGGGATGCTGGAGAATATATTGCTACTTCTGCTAAGCTTCAAGTGGGTCACCCTCCGGGTGCTCCATTATTTCAAATGATTGGTGCCTTCTTTGCTCTTTTCGCAACTGGACCACAACAAATCGCACTAATGGTCAATTTCATGTCCGTTTTTTCAAGTGCTTTTACCATTCTTTTTTTATTTTGGACTTTAACCTTACTACTCCAAAAGCTACCCTCATTCAAAACTCTAGATTCAGTTTATGAGCGCATTGGTTTTTTTGGAAGTGCAGCCGTTGGATCATTAGCATTTTGCTTTTCAGACAGTTTTTGGTTTAACGCGGTTGAAACTGAAGTTTATGCCATGGCCACCTTAATTTTATCGATATTATTTTGGATGGGTTTACGATGGGAGCAAGAAATGAATACTTCCCGGGGTGATCGCTGGCTTTTGATGATTGCTTTTGTAATAGGTCTTTCTTTTGGAGTTCACTTTATGGGCCTGCTTACTATTCCTGCATTGGGAATGATTTACTATTTTAAAAATTACAAAAAAGTTACAGTTAAAGGGTTTATATACGCCAATTTAATTGCCATTGCTATTTTGCTGTTTATTTTTAAATTATTGTTACCCCTCACCTTAGCATTTTTTGGAAAAGCAGAAGTATTTTTCGTGAATTCAATTGGCTTACCTTTTAATAGCGGAACTATTTTTGCTGCCCTTCTTTTTGTTTTCTTTTTCTATTATACCCTGCGTCTTACATATAAAAAAAATTGGGTAAACCTTAACACAGGAGTGCTTTCCGTTCTTTTTGTATTGCTTGGTTTTTCATCATGGATTATGATTCCAATTCGTGCCAATGCAAATACAGTCATTAACGAAAATTCTCCTTCAGATGCAAGATTGCTTTTAGCTTATTATAACCTAGAACAATATCCGGAAACTAAATTATTTTATGGCCCAATGTTTTCTGATATCTATGCGGGTCAAGATCCTGAAGAGCCCTTTATAGACGACAAACCAAAATACGAGAGAGATTATACAACAGGCCGTTATAAAATTGTGAATTTTTGGGAAGATGCTCGCTACAATTCAAACAGTGCTCACAATGGTTTACTTCCTCGTTTGTGGAGTAGTGAACATGCTGGGAATTATATGAATTTTACTGAACCATTGGAATTTTCAATCAAATCATCCTACCGCTCCAATCCACAGCTTCAAAAACGGGTAAAAGATTTTAAAGAAGATATTGAAGAGGGTGCTGTTAATGGAGATCAATACCATGAATTTCTTAAAACCCTTAGTCCTTATCTAAATATTGAAAAACCAACATTTTTTTCTAACCTACGATTTTTCTTTGAGTACCAATTAGTATATATGTACGGGCGTTACTTCATGTGGAATTTTACTGGTCGTCAAAATGACATCCAAGGAGAATACAATGTGTTAAATGGAAATTGGCTAAGTGGGATTCCTTTTATTGATGAATTACGTCTAGGAAATCAAGCGGAGCTTAATGATGATGCACTTTCTAATAAAGCAAGAAATACATATTTTTTCCTTCCATTAATATTAGGACTTATTGGATTATACTTTTTATATGAGCAGGATCCAAAGCGGTTTTGGGTGTTAATGCTTTTTTTCTTGTTTACAGGCATTGCACTTAAGGTCTACTTAAACGAACGCCCTTTTGAACCTAGGGAACGAGATTATGCATTAGTTGGCTCATTTTACGTATTTGCTATTTGGATTGGTCTTGGCTGTATGGCCTTGATTCATAAAGCTAAACAATTCTTAAAGTCGAAGGCTTTACAGCCTTCCATTGTGATCCTCTGTTTATTGAGTGTACCTGTACTTATGGGTTACCAAAACTGGGATGATCATGACCGCTCCGATAGATATACTGCACAATCTATGGCGCGATCATACTTACAGTCTATTCAAAAAGACACAGGAGCCATGATATTTACTATTGGTGATAATGATACTTTTGCCCTTTGGTATGCCCAAGATATTGAAGAATATCGTACTGATGTAAGAACTATTAATTCAAGTCTTTTAGGCACTGACTGGTATATTGATCAAATGAAGCGTAAAACTTATGAAAGTGAGCCAATTCCTTCACAAATGACTCATGACTTGTATGCCTATGGAGTTAGAGATGTAATTCGCTACCAACCTGATGAACGTCTCGATTCTATACGATGGGATATTAAGGATTTTATGAATTGGGTCGCAAGTGATGACCCACGAACTAAAATCAAGGATTTATTATTAAAAACCGGAAGAGATGTAAACCAGCTTCCTGAGAGTCAACGCGAAGGAATTTATTATCCTAATCGAAAAATTCGAATACCTGTAAATAAAGAAAATGTATTAAAAAGTGGAATCGTTAGCCTAAAAGATTCAGACAAAATAGTGCCATATATCGATATTGATTTACCGGAAAGTGCGATTCTTAAAAATCAAATGATGATGCTAGATATTGTCGCCAACAATGATTGGAAACGTCCTATTTATTTTACTGGAGGTAGTTTTTCTGACTCTGAATATTTATGGATGAAAAAGTACTTACAACTAGAAGGACTCGTATATAAATTAGTCCCTATAAAAACAGACATAGGAAAAGACAATCCTTACCTAATGGGAAGGATTGACACCGATTTAATGTATGATATTGTAATGCAATGGAATTGGGGAAATTCTGAAAGCCCCTTTATTTATCATGATCCAGAAACAAGAAAAAATAGCATTTCATTCAGAAGTAATATGGCACGTCTTTCAGAGAAACTGATTGATGAAGGAAAAACAGGTAAAGCACTAGAAATTATTGACTTAGCTCTTGAAAAAATGCCGCTTAATTATTTTGGATATTACAGCTTAATGGTTCCTTTTGTAGACGGATATTACAGTCTTAATGAAAATAATAAAGCACAAGCGCTTTCCAAAGCTATTGCATATAAATATAGTGATCGCTTAGAGTATTTTAGCTCTTTAAGTGCAGATTTACAGTACTCCCTCGGTGAAGAAATTATTACTGAAATTGAACGTTATCGTGCTTTGGTAGAAGCAGATTTAAAACATGCTGAAAAGGCAAATCTTGCCTCAACATTAAATCAATTCATTCAGGCTTCAAATCCTTTTAAATATTTATATGGTGACTATGAATACAATACGAGTCTTATCGATTTTGTAGAAGGATATTTTATTGCAGATGATACAGAAATGGCAGAGTCGTTAAGCATGAAAATAGCATTAGAATTTTCAAAAAGACTTCAGTTATATAGCCAGTTTTCTGCTGAAAATCAACTTCAATTAATTAAGCGAATAAAAGATGAATTTTTAAACTACCAATACCTTTTACAGCAAACAAAGATTTACGGGAGTGATTCTTTTTACAAACAACAGGAAAAAGAATATAATAAGAGTGTAGCATTATTCACAGAGATACTAGAAAGTAAAGTTTTGGAATAAATTTTATTTAAGCTACGTGATCTTGAATCAAGCTAATTAAAGTATTAGCATCTTGATCGCCACTCTGGCGCCAAACCATTTCACTATCTTTATAAATCATTAACGTAGGTAAAATTTTTACCCGTAAAGCCTCTGAAAGTTTGTGGTTTTTATCTACATCTATTTTTATTACTTTTCCTTTGTCACCAATAGCAGCAGCTACATCTTTTAAAATAGGATGTAGTTCCAATGCAACATCTTCTTGCCGGTAAAAAACCAACAAAATAGGTATTTTCTCATCTATTAATTTACCAAATTTTGACATAATCGTATCGCATTATAAAACAAATGTATAAGAAAAAGGTTAAACTACTGTTTTAGCCTTCTTTAAAGTGATAGAGGTTACTTCTGGCCACATACCTACTCGCCCTGGATATGCAAGGTATCCAAAGCCTCTATTAACGTTTATTCGTTGTTCTGGCTGACCATAAATTCCTGCCCATTGTTTATAACGCCATTGTACAGGACTCCACTTTATCCAGCCTGGTATTTCGATACCAAACTGCATTCCATGGGTATGTCCACTTAATGTTAAATGAATATTATAAGGGTGAGGTAGAACCTCTGCTTCCCAATGCGAAGGATCATGTGACATTAATATTTTAAAATCTTCAGGTGCAACACCTTTAAGTGCTTTGTTTAAATCTCCTGCTTTTTTAAATCTTCCTGAACCCCAGTTCTCTACTCCTACAAGTGCAATACGTTGTCCATTTTTTTCAATAAAACGAGATTCATTTAATAGCAGATCCCATCCCATACCTTTTTGAGCGGCATAGAGGTCTTCCATGTTTTTAATCTTAGCTGCTGTACTTTCCCATTGAGTATAGTCACCATAATCGTGATTACCAAGAATAGAAAAGACTCCATTTGGGGCTTTAATTTCTCCAAAAATTTTTGTCCATGGAAGTACCTCATCTGATCTATTATTAACAAGGTCACCAGTAAATAGAACAACATCTGCTTGTACTTTATTGACTAAATCAACTCCATATTTTACTTTTTCAGGACTGTCAAAACTACCGCTGTGAATGTCGGAAATTTGAGCGATTTTAAAGCCATCAAAAGCTTCTGGCAAATCTTCATATTCCAAAACATACGAAAGTACTTTATAGTTATATCGACCACGGTACATTCCATATAGTAAGGAAGTAAACGGAATAGCTGCAATTCCTAGTGCTAATTGAGATAAAAACTTTCTACGAGTAGGAAAAAAAGACGATTGCCCCGGCATTTTAAAAAAATAGGCGTAGATGGACTGTGGCACTCTAATAATGTCCTCCGCCATTAATAAAAGTGTAATGATTGCCTGAAATGTAAAAAGAGTAATAAATAAACCTATGGCATACATAAGCTTTGGCTCCATGTTAGCTGCACGTTCTAAGATAAGGGTATGCAGTAATAAATTCCCTACAATAATTGTAACGATTACCCCATAGAGTAACCAAAACCATCGGTTAGAGGTTACTGTTTTAATTCCCTGAAAAGCATACCACTGGAGAATACAGAAAATTAAGATTGTAATAACCCATCTCATAGTTCTTTTTTTTTTGCAAAGGTAGTGAGTTCGTATTTATAAAGTAATAGGATTTAACCGCCAATATCTTGTGCCATCCTTAAAGCTTTTCCATCAGAAAGACTCGCTACATAACAGGTCGCATTTAAAAGGGTTTCATACAAGGTATTTCCTTGGATAGATGTTCCCTCATCAACTAAAGAAAGAATCAATTTATCATGAGAATTTGGAATCCCCTTAAACATTCTAACAGCTGCATTGGTATAATGCTCTAATAAGGTTGAAATTGCTCGGTGACCAACTACTTCTTTTTGAACAACCTCTCGTGATTGGTAAATATTTTTAATACTTAGATTTATAATATCTTCAATTTGAGCCTTGTATTTACTTTTATCTAAGAGTGAAACCTCAAAGGTTCCTTTTAAAATAGATGCTTCATTTTCAATAAAAATATGGATGGCATCTTGAATTAAACTATTTATTGCAAGTGCTCTAAGATAACTTAACCGCTGTGGCTTATATACCAATTGTGCGTACTTTTTTGTATCAATTTTATCTCTAACTAAATTGATTAAATATTCTAAGGCGAAATCTTCTGAAATCCACCCTAAGTTAATCCCATCTTCAAAATCTATAATAGTGTAGCATATATCATCTGCCGCTTCGACTAAATAAGTTAGCGGGTGGCGAATGGGTCCTTGCTCAACAGGTAATGCTAGTTCTTGAATGAGATCTTCAAAAAAAGGAGCTTGAGCTTGAAAAAAACCATACTTTTTATCAGCCACATGATTAGAAGGCTTTTTAGGTAGGCTCCCTTTGGGATACTTTATAAAAGCACCCAACGTAGCATAGCTTAGTCTTAAACCTCCCGGTGTTCCCACTTGAGATTCTGTTAAAATTTTTAATCCATTTGCATTTCCCTCAAAATCACATAAATCTTGATATTCTATAGGCGTTAAAGAATCTTTAAATGCCTTTCCAGAGCCAGAAGTAAAAAAATGCCCAATAGCTTTTTCTCCACTATGTCCAAAAGGAGGATTGCCTATATCATGAGCCAATGCAGCAGCTGCAACTATAGCACCAAAATCATTTGGCTGATACCCTAGGGTAGCTTGTAAATGAGGATATTTTTCTAGAATAGCTTTCCCTGCAATACGTCCCAAACTTCTTCCTACTACTGAGACTTCTAAACTATGGGTTAAGCGTGTATGAACAAAATCTGTTTTTGAAAAAGGAATGACTTGTGTTTTATCTTGCAAGCTTCGAAAAGCATTTGAAAACACGATGCGGTCATAGTCTACTTCAAACCCTAAACGCAGATCATCCTGCTCTACTCTTAGACGCTTGTTGTTGTCACCAAAGCGTTTTAATGATAATAATGATTCCCATTCCATCCTACAAATTTAGGATTCTTAAATCATATGTTAAGTAAACTTTAATGAAAATAAATATGATAACATTTACTTAATAATGAACTGAGTACAATTAACTTTTAGGTAAAGTAATCTTATATATCTAAAAATACATTTGCTGTAATAATTAATAATTAATAATAAAATAATTTATAAAAATGAAAAACCTGAAATTTTTACAAATCTTATTAGCCCTGATGATTATGGTAAGTTGCTCTGATCAAGAACCAATAATTGAGTATGTGACAGTCACTGAAACAGTGGTTGAAACAATTACTGAAACAGTAGAAGTAGAAACAAATCAATATTCAGACTCTACTCTAGAGGGAAATATCACTTCTAATCTTACACTAGACGCCTCCAAAATGTGGCTTTTGAAAGGTCGTGTATCGGTAGTTGCTGGAGTTACACTCACTATACCTGCTGGAACAATAATTAAAGCTTCTGCTGGAACAGGAGCTGATGCTTCTACACTAATAATTGCAAGAGGAGCTAAAATCGAAGCTAATGGAACTGAAGAAGCGCCAATTGTTATGACATCAATTTCGGATAACATTGAAATTGGCGGAACTTATCCGGTAAATGGTCCTTCACTTTCCGTTGAATCAAGAGGTCTTTGGGGTGGCTTAATTATTTTAGGAAACGCACCTGCTTCTTTCTCTGGAGACGTAAGTGAACTTCAAATCGAAGGTATTCCTACTTCAGACTTAAACGGTCTTTATGGAGGAATAGACTCTTCTGATAGCTCTGGATCAATTCAATACTTCTCTATCCGTCATGGAGGCGCTGAAATTGGAGAAGGAAATGAAATTAATGGTTTAACACTTGGAGGTGTTGGATCTGAAACAATCATAAACCATATTGAGGTAATTGCAAATGTTGATGATGGAATTGAATTTTTTGGTGGATCCGTAAATGCATCAAACCTAAGTGTTTGGGGGCAAGGTGATGATGCTATTGATATTGATCAAGGATATTCTGGAACTATAGATGGTGTATTAGTGATTTTAACCTCAGCTTCTGATCATGGATTAGAAATAGATGGTCCAGAAGGGTCTTTAGAGGGAAGGTTTACACTTAAAAATGCAACAATTGTAGGTTCAACTTATAATTGTGCTGCACTTGGTGTTGATGGTGAAATGGCTGATTTCAGAAAAGGTGCTACTGGAGATATACAAAACGTATTATTCCAAAACTTTGCAGGAGGTAAAGATATAGAGCTTGATGCAGCTGCTGATTCAGCATCCTATACTTCAAGTAAATTGACGTTTTCAAATATAGACATTCTTTATCCTTCAGATTTAGATGCAAATGTTTGTTCAAATATTGAATCGATAAATCAAATATTTGATGATAAAACAGATCCTGTACAGAGTAGTTTCGAGTCAGATGCTACTTCATTTGCTGAAATAGTTTCAGAAAAAAAAGAGGGAAACGGAATTGATGAATCAAAATTATCATGGACTTTTTACGCAAGATATAAATAGAATCTTAGGTCATTACATTTCGATTTTTCTAATGCCCAATGGATAAAACCATTGGGCATTAGTCACTTAAATATACTTTAAAATAATAATGAAAAAAACACTTTTATTCACACTTCAAATAATTTCTCTTTCTAGCATACTTTTAAATGCTCAGTCAGGAATTACAGGTACAGTTATAGATGGTGATTTTAATGAATCGCTTCCTTTTGCTAATATTCAAGTTAAAGAAACTGGAGAAGGAATAACCTCCGACTTTGATGGGAAATATTTCTTTGAACTAAATGAAGGAACCTATACTTTAATTTTTTCTTTTGTAGGATATGAAACTAAAGAGATTACAAATATTATTGTAGGTGGAAATGATTACACTCTAACTGAAGTAGTGTTAAATTCTGCTGCACAAGGCCTAGAAGAAGTAATCGTAACAGTAGATGCTAGGAGAAACACCGAATCATCAGTACTTGAAATACAACGTAGATCTGCAAGCCTGTTAGACGGAATTTCAGCTCAGGCTTTTAAAAAAATTGGTGCAAGTGATATCGCTGGAGCCATTAAAAGTGTCCCAGGTGTCTCTGTTCAAGGAGGAAAATTTGTGTATGTGAGGGGTCTAGGTGACCGATATTCGAAATCCATCTTAAATGGCGTTGACATTCCGGGTTTAGATCCTGATAGAAATACGATTCAAATGGATCTATTTCCAACTAATATGATTTCAAATATTCTTGTAATAAAATCTGCTAGAGCAGACTTAGCTGCTGACTTCACGGGGGGAGTTATTGATATTATTACAAAGGAATTTCCAACAAAAGAGGAGTTTTCTGTTAAAATAAATACAGCCTATAATCCTAATATGCATTTTAATGAAAATTATTTAAGTTATGACGGTGGGCAAACAGATTTTTTAGGTTTTGATGACGGAACTAGAAAAAATAAAATTGCAAATAGTTTTTTAGGAAATACATTTGATCCTCGTTTTAATCGTACAGAAAATGGCTTAGAGTTAATCAATACAGTGGCCAATAAATTCAACTCTCAAATGGCACCGACTATTGATAAAAGTTTTTTAAACTTTGGAGTTGGTATTTCGTATGGAAACCAATTTAAATTTAGTAATGGCAATTCTATTGGCGTATTAGGATCTCTTAACTACAAAAATGAACAAACTATTTTTGAAAATGCACAAAATAATATTTATAATTATAGTACTAATAAAGACATAAATGAGTTAGAAGAAAATCGCATTCAATATGGAACAATTGGTGGTCATAATATCATTGCAAGTGGTTTGTTTGGTCTTACCTACAAAACAACAACTAGTAAAATAAAATTCAATGCTCTTCATATTCAGAATGGTGAAAGTACAGCTGGAAGTTTCAGACAATTAACAAGGTTTTCAGATTTTATTGATTTCAATAAGTATAACTTAGAATATAATGAACGAAGTATTACCAATGGAATCTTTTCAGGACTTCACAATTTTTCTGATGGAACTTTCAAGCTTGAATGGACTCTTTCTGGAACTTTAGCGAAAGTTCATGATAAAGATATTCGAAATACAACCTTTCAAGATGAGGAAGGCGTTTTTAGTTTTCAAGAAAATACCGAGCCAAAAAGGATTTGGAGAAGTTTGGATGAAAATAATCTTGTTGGTAAAATTGATGCAACAAAGCGTTTTAAATTCTTAGCAGCAGATGCAGTTTTAAAATTTGGGATCTATCTTTCTGAGAAAGAACGTTATTTTTCAATTGCTCAATATTCCACTAGTTCAACGTTTACTTCTGAACAAGATTGGGATCGTTATTCGGGTGATCCTAATCAGCTATTCAATTCAACTAATTTAATTTCCTCTTCCAATACTAACGGAACCTATATTAATCCACAAACTACTATTCGCCAAGAAGCAAACTTATTTAATGCAAAACAATATAATATAGCTGGTTACGTCTCAAATGAATTTAATCTTTCAGAAAAATTAAAATCTATTATTGGTTTACGATTTGAAAACTATCAAGTTTTATATACTGGAAAAAATAGTCAATTAGGTCAGGTTTATGATGATCAGAAAATAATAAATAAAAATAATATTTTCCCATCTTTAAACTTCATTTATACCCTAAAGGAAAAACAAAATATTCGCCTTTCTTATTCCCTTACTACAGCAAGACCTAGTTTTAAAGAAGCTTCTATAGCAGAGATTTATGACCCATTATCAAATTTATTTTTTATTGGAAATATTAACATCAAACCAACGTACATAGATAATTTTGACATTCGTTATGAGGTATTTGGAAAAGATGCTCAATTTTTTTCGGTAAGTGCATTTTACAAAAATTTAACAGATCCCATTGAAATTGGATTTGTAGCAGCATCCACTTCAAACTACACTCCTTTAAATCTAGAAAATGCAAAAGTTGTAGGAGTTGAATTAGAAATAAGAAGAAATCTTACAACTATATTTCCAGGTATTAGAAATGTTAACTTCAACTTTAATGGGTCCTATATTATTTCAGATGAAAAGTTTAGTCAAGACGAATTAAGGTTAAGAACTTTGGGTTTAAGAACAGGGGAAACATTAGGCACTTCTAGACCACTTCAAGGTCAATCTCCATATCTAATAAACGCAGGCCTAGATTATAATAATAAAGAAAAAGGAATCCAAACAGGGCTTTACTTTAATGTTCAAGGAAAAACGCTAGAAGTTGTTGGAGATGGTTTTTATCCAGATGTTTTTACCTTACCCTTTAATAATTTAAACTTTAATTTTATAAAGAAAATTAAAAATAATAGAACTCTAACGTTGAAAATCTCTAACTTATTAGATGAAAGTCGTGAAAGTTTGTTTCAAGGTTATAACGTTAAAAGTAAATTCTTCAGCAAAAGGAATGTCGGTCGTCAATTTACTTTAGGATACTCTATTAAATTTTAAAGAATACTAAATATCTCAATGATCTAATTGACTAGAACTGAAGAGTTTTCTTTTAGGTGATTTTCTTTTAAAATAATAAATTACTTTATAACCTCAATTAGACTTAAAATAATGTCTTCTAGTAGTGCCAATAGTCTTTAATTATTTGACATAGGATCATATTGTTATTAGGTCAATATTTAGCTTATTATCAAGCTAAAAAAAGTTATAGTTTAAAAGCTATCCTCTTATTATAAATATTTTTAATTCAGCAACTATGACATAAGATTTAATTTCTTTAAAATTAAATCTTATTTTTTATAGCTACTATAATATTCTTCCATCAAGTTCATGATACTATTAACTAAGTCTTTCGTTTCAAGTAAAATATTGAAATAAAGCGTGGTGTTTTTAGGGCTTGATTCTTCCGATCGTGTTCGCTCAATTTGAGTGTCAATTTTCACGGAAATAAGACCTAGTAACTCCTTCTTTTGAGCTATTACAAAAGAGATTCTCTCGAATTTTCTGCTATTAAAAATATCAATTATTTCTTTATACAGTAAATCCAACCGGTCTTCTATTTCTTTTAAATCTTTGAATTGATTAAATTTTAACTTTTGATGCTGATTATTTACATGCTTATAACTCTTCTTAGAAATAAACTCTAAAGATTGTGCTATATCTGTTAGATAAGCCAATATTATAATATAAAAATTACTTCCTCGGACACTAGTTTCATCTAAATTTTTAATCAAAAAGAAAATATTATCTCTAAGATCCTCTATCTCACCATCTAACTTCGCTACCCCTTTTTTACTCTTTTTTAATAGGTCTGCGTTTTGAGTAGAAAGTCCCTCTAAAAAGTTGGCATAAATTTTACTAGCTCTAGAAATTACAGCAATAATATTTTCAGCACTTTCTGAAATAATGCCTTGAACAGTACTACTTTCATATTTTTTAAGTTGATTGGAATCTATTTTTACATCCTTATTTTTGTGTTTAATAAAGTTTCTTAGAAGTAAAAGAATTGTTAAAAGCAAAAGAATTGGGATCATAGTTACTTTATCCCATCGGATTAGAAAGACAACCACCCCTGAAGCTAAAAAGGCTCCTAAAGCTGTTAAAAACCAGCCTCCTATAACACTTACAACACCTGCAACACGATACACAGCACTTTCCCTACCCCAGGCTCTGTCTGCAAGCGAGGTTCCCATTGCCACCATAAAGGTTACATATGTAGTTGATAAAGGCAATTTCATGGCAGTTGCAATTGAAATTAAAATACCAGCAACCATGAGGTTAACAGATGCTCTAATCATATCAAAAGCTGGGGCGTCTACACTTTGATCTTTAGAAAGCATAAATGCATTATTTCGCTCATAACTTTTCTCGATTCTATCATGAAAAGATTTTGGCAATAGTGCACTTAGTGAAGATGAAAGGTAAAAAAATGAATTTACAAGTGTTCTAGAAAAAATATTGGGTTTAAATTTTTCATGAGTATCATTCTGTCTAGATAAACCTATTTCAGTTTCTGCTACAGTTTTTGCTTTTTTAGAAAACCATAAAGTAATTACCATAATTCCACCCGCAATAAATAACAAAAGAGGTTCTGCAGGTACTTTCTTATCTAAAACTTCCATTGAAAATAAGGTTGGATCTATTCCAGAAATACTCCATGCTTCATAAGAATGATATGCTGCCATTGAAACACCAATAAAGTTAACTAAGTCATTTCCTGAAAAAGCAAGGGCTAGTCCAAAAGTACCTACCAATATGACAACTATTAAAATACTTTTTTGAGAGACTTTTTGAAAAAAATAGGAAAGGGCTGTTAAAGCAAAAAAAGCAATTGCAACTATTAAAAGCTCATTACTTTTCAAAAAACCAGAAAGCTCTTTGTAGTATGGCGTCCCTTTTAGTCCTTTTACGAAAATAAAATAGGTGATTGAGGTAAGGGCAATTCCACCAAAAAAAGCTCCAAAGTTTTTTACTTTCTTTTCAAATTGAAAGGTAAAAATAATTCGTGAAATCCATTGGACAAAAGCACCAACAGAAAAGGCAATGACAACAGACAAGAGGATTCCACTAATAATGGTAATTGCTTTATCTGTATTAATATAATTTCCTATATCAGCTAACGTTTCAGTATCTGAAGCACCGATTTTAATTAAAGACATCACAACAGAAGCACCTAAGAGGTTAAAAACTATTGAAACCGTTGTTGAGGTAGGAAGACCTAATGTATTAAAGAAATCAAGGAGGAGTATATCCGTTATAATTACAGCCATGAAAATGATCATAATTTCATCAAAGTAAAAAGAGCCTGGATTAAAAATACCTTTTCGAGCCACTTCCATCATTCCACTTGAAAAAACAGCACCAATAAAAATCCCTAAACTTGCGACAATCATAATGGTTCTTATTGAGATTGCTTTTGAGCCTATTGCTGAATTCAAAAAGTTAATAGCATCATTACTAACTCCTACAACGATGTCTGCAACTGCCAAAACGGCAAGAGCAATCAACATATATAAATAAATATTATCCATAAAAAAATTTATTATTAGTAAAGATCAGTATTAATATTAATCTCTACGTTACCAAATTATTAAAAATGAAGATCAAATCCTGTTCTGAAAAGTACATTGTCTTTTATTCCACTAGCATTTAAAAGGCTAATGTCTGCTTGAATTTTTAAACTATGTCCCACAACATACTTTGACACCCCAAATGTGATTTGTTTAAGGTCTGATAGGCGAGTAATTTCTTTAAAATTAATATTAGTATATCGCGCTGTAATTTCAAAGTTATTTTTAAAAAGATAACTTCCTTGTATATTTGATGCAGAACCTGCACCCACTACAGCTCCAGTTTTTGTTCTACCATCTTCTTCCAAAGCTTCAATTTGATCAGCATCTCTATTTGCATACTCTCCCGTCAATGCGAAGCCGTTATATTTAATGACACCGTCCAGAAATATAGTAGTAATATCAGTCTCAAATAATCCTCCACTAGATTGTATTAAATAAGAGCCCATATTACTTCTACTTTTTACGGCATTTTCGTTAATGTCATAGGTAAAACCAAACATGGCTTTAATTGATTTTTCACGTTTTAAGTCTCCTTGGGAATAATCACCCTTAGAAGAGAATTCACCAAAAGGAAGTAATTCAAGTCTTGAGGTATATTGAAGTCCCCCTATATTTCCTTCAGTTATATTTCTTCCTTCACCCTGTGAAATTGAGAACTTTTCTTTTATAATCCAGTTACCACCCAATCTTAATTTGTGACGTAATTGAATACCCACATCTCGATCAATATTAAATTTACTATTCAATAATGAACGATCAATCAACTGTAAGTTTGCTGAAGAAACAACTCGTTCTATGTTCCCTGGTAGTTTTGTTTGGCCAGCCCATAGTTCAAAATTTTCGTGAAAATTCCACATGACTACTGCATCTAAAATATACCGAGGTGTATTTCTATTGTAAACATTTGCTCCTGAAATATCACGATTGGAAAGACCCAATTCAATTTTGTACTTTAATTTTGGTGAAAAAGCAAAACCTCCAAATTTCAATCGTGCTCTTCTTACTGAAAAATTGATGTTTGCAGGATCATAATCTTCACCATTATAACTCCATTCACTTTGGTAACGTGATTGAATTCTTGGTGCAAACTTTACGCTAAAAGAACTGTCTTTTGCAATAAAATTTATCATTCCATTGCCAAATTTAGTATCACTAATTTCTTGAGCTTGAAGTAAAAGACCAAGGGGGATAAACAAAAAAGATGATATTAACTGTTTCATGTAGTTTTTAATATAATTACGTTACACAAAAATCATATTTTAAAAAAAGTTAGATATTACCTTTTAAGTAATCTTTAAAATAGTGTTATTAAATCATTATATCAATTAAGATCCGCACATCAAGCAATCGTCATCTTCACCTTCTTTGGCTTGTGCAAGCATTTGCTTAAGCTCCTGTGGTGTCAAAGGCTCAACTGGAACAGCTCGCTGTGGGGCTATAGCACTAGCAGCTGCAGTCTGAGTAACTTTTGTTGCTTTAACTTCAGCTATCGGTGTGCTTTTTGCTTTTTTTGTATTGTCTAGTGTGAACTTAATGGCATCAACTGCGGATTTGGTTCTCAAATAATACATTCCTGTTTTTAACCCCGATTTCCATCCATAAAAGTGCATTGATGTTAGTTTGGCCATAGTAGCTCCTTCCATAAAGAGATTCAAGGATTGTGATTGATCAATAAAATATCCTCGTTGGCGAGACATGTCTATGATATCTTTCATACTCATTTCCCAAACCGTACGATATAGTTCTTTTAAATCATCTGGAATACCTTCGATACTTTGAACAGATCCATTATTGCGCATCAATTCTTGCTTCATGTCTTCATCCCATAATCCAAGATCTACAAGGTCTTCCAAGAGATGCTTGTTTACAACAATAAACTCTCCCGAAAGAACACGTCTTGTATAAATATTAGAAGTATAGGGTTCAAAACATTCGTTATTTCCAAGGATTTGAGAAGTGCTAGCAGTTGGCATAGGTGCTACTAAAAGTGAATTTCTAACACCTTGTTTTTTTATAGTTTTGCGTAAAGCCGCCCAGTCCCATCGTCCGCTTAATTCTTCATCTTTTATTCCCCATAAGTTATGTTGGAATTCCCCTTTTGAAATTGGAGAGCCTTTGTAGCTTTCGTAAGGACCATCATTTTTAGCTTCTTCTGCTGAAGCTGTTAAAGCTGCAAAATAAAGAGTTTCAAAAATTTCTTGATTCAGCTCTTTGGCTTTCTCAGACGTAAAAGGCAAGCGCAACATTATGAATGCATCTGCGAGTCCTTGAACTCCTAATCCTACAGGCCGATGTCTGAAGTTTGAGTTTTGGGCCTCAATTACTGGATAGTAATTGCGATCAATCACGCGGTTTAAATTTTTTGTTACACGAACTGTTACATCAAATAACGCCTGGTGATCAAAAGCATTATCTTTAATAAACATAGGTAGAGCTATAGAAGCTAAATTACATACAGCTACCTCATCTGGAGAAGTGTACTCCATAATTTCTGTACATAAATTTGAAGAACGAATGGTTCCTAAATTTTTCTGATTAGATTTTCTATTGGCAGCATCCTTATAAAGCATATATGGAGTACCTGTTTCAATTTGAGATTCTAAAATCTTCTCCCAAAGTTCACGTGCTTTAATTGTTTTTCGCCCTTTTCCCTCTGATTCATATTTAAGGTAAAGTTTATCAAATTCATCTCCATGGACATTAAAAAGATCAGGACATTCGTTAGGACACATTAATGTCCATTCTGCATTTTGTTCTACTCGCTTCATGAATAAATCTGGTGTCCACATAGCATAAAACAAATCGCGTGCACGCATTTCTTCTTTTCCATGGTTCTTTTTCAACTCTAAGAATTCAAAAATATCAGCATGCCACGGCTCTACATAAATTGCAAAGGAGCCTTTCCTTTTTCCTCCACCTTGATCAACATATCGGGCTGTGTCGTTAAAAACACGTAGCATGGGTACAATTCCATTAGAGGTTCCATTTGTTCCTGCAATATAAGACCCTGTAGCGCGCACATTGTGAATAGACAATCCAATACCTCCTGCTGACTGCGAAATTCGAGCAGTCTGCTTTAAAGTGTCATAGATACCATCAATACTGTCGTCTTTCATAGTCAATAAAAAACATGAAGACATCTGCGGCTTAGGTGTTCCTGAATTAAATAATGTAGGTGTTGCGTGCGTAAAATATCTTTTAGACATCAGTTCGTAAGTCTCAAGAACTGAATCAATATCGTCTAAATGAATTCCCACAGAAACACGCATCAACATGTGCTGTGGCCTTTCTACAATCTCTCCGTTTAACTTCAGTAAATAAGAGCGTTCTAATGTTTTGAAACCAAAGAAGTCATACCCAAAATCTCTATTGTAAATAATGTTTGAATCTAACTTATCTGCATTTTTTTGAATAATCTCATAAACCTCATCCGAAAGTAAAGGAGCCTTTTTACCTGTTCTAGGATTTACATACTGATACAAATCAGCCATAGTTTCAGAAAAAGATTTTTTGGTATTCTTATGTAAATTAGAAACTGATATACGAGCCGCTAATTTTGCGTAGTCAGGATGAGATGTGGTCATCGTGGCAGCAACCTCAGCTGCAAGATTGTCCAAGCCCGAAGTCGTAACTCCATCATAAAGTCCTTCAATTACGCGCATTGCAATTCGAACAGGATCTACTAATGGATTTAATCCATAGTTCAACTTACGAATTCGAGCGGTAATTTTATCGAACATAATGGGCTCTTTACGGCCATCTCTCTTGAGTACAAACATAGGGGTGATATTTAAAAATTATTGGCTTTTTCTGAAAACAGAAAAAAATTAGTTAGGGTGTCTTTAGATTAAAAATCTGCATCAAAGCTGATTTTTGTCTCTTGATCTTCTGCATTTAGAACACCTGCTTTTTGGTATTCACCTACTCGCTTCTCAAAGAAATTAGTTTTTCCTTGTAAGGATATCATATCCATAAAGTCAAATGGATTAGTTACGTTAAACTCTTTCTCCAAGTTTAATTCTGTAAGAAGTCGATCAGTTACAAATTCTAAATATTGGGTCATCAACTTGGCATTCATACCAATCAAACTGATGGGTAAAGATTCCGTGATAAACTCGCGCTCAATTGTTAATGCGTCAAGAAGAATTTCTTTAATTCGAGCTGGAGGTACTTTATTTACCAAGTGATGATTGTGTAAGTGAACTGCAAAATCACAATGCACCCCTTCATCTCTAGATATCAACTCATTCGAAAATGTAAGGCCTGGCATTAATCCTCTTTTCTTCAACCAATAAATAGAACAGAATGCTCCTGAGAAGAAAATCCCTTCAACAGCTGCAAAAGCAATTAAACGCTCGGCAAAAGAATCTGAATCAATCCACTGTAATGCCCAATCTGCTTTTTTCTTAATGGCTGGAAAAACTTCAATAGCCTTGAAAAGATTGTCTTTTTCAGCATCGTCTTTCACATACGTATCAATTAATAAAGAATACGTTTCTGAATGGATATTTTCCATCATAATTTGAAAACCATAGAAAAATTTAGCTTCAGAGTACTGTACTTCATTAACAAAATTCTCAGCAAGATTTTCATTTACAATACCATCCGATGCAGCAAAAAAAGCTAGAATATGCTTGATGAAATATTGTTCATCATTAGTTAATTTTGTGTTCCAATCCGTCAAATCTTGATGTAAATCAATTTCTTCGGCTGTCCAAAAACTAGCCTCCATCTTTTTATACCATTCCCATATATCATGGTGTTGGATTGGGAAAATAACGAAACGATTTTCGTTTTCTTGGAGGATAGGTTCTACTGCTGCCATTTTGATTTTTATTTTATGATTTGAAATTGATTGGTTATTGTTTAACAAAGATTCTAAAATGAATTGGAAATTGAAAGAGCAACTTTTCCACAATGAGGGTTAGTTTTTAACAATATGACGCTTTTTTGATTTTTTTGAGAAAAAAAATAATATTGAAAGAAACTGATGGCTAGTGTGTTAGAACAATATATTTTTGTAAGGCCCCGAAAACATTAGAACTAAACTAAGACGCCTTTTTTGCATATTTTTCTAAAGCAGTATACCATACTTTACCAAATTTTCTTATTAAGGCAGTTTTAACAAATTGATAAACTGGAATTTTAAGTGATTTTCCTAAATCACATGCATCAGAACAAATAGACCAACTATGATAATTTACAGCCGTCATATCATGATACTTTTGAATTCTGACAGGATATAGATGACATGAAATTGGTTTTTGAAAGTCAATGACTCCTTCTTTGTTTGCTTTTTCAATACCACAAGAAGCGACTCCCGTTTCAGAAAAAACAGTATAAGCACATTCTTTGCCTTTTACTAACGGAGTTTCATAATCCCCATCAATTCCTTTTACAAATACTCCTTGAGCTTCAATAGATGCGATCCCTTTTTTGTTTAAAAATGGTTTTATTTTAGAATAATGTTGCTGTAAGAATGTAACCTCCTCATTTTCTAGTGGGGCACCGGCCTCTCCTGAAATACAACATTCTCCCTTGCACTTCGAGATATTGCAAACAAAATCTTCTTTAATTAAGTCATCAGAAATTAGCGTATTTTCTATAGCAACCATAAGTATTATTTTCAATAAAAATAACCATTTTAAAATGTACATTTATAATAATAAAAATACATTTGCAAAAAAAAATCTTCAATGATTGATCCTAAAGAAATCTTCACCGCCAGCATTGTTCTCTTGGCGGTTATTAATATTGTTGGGAGCATTCCTATCATCATCTCACTGCGTGAAAAAGTGGGCCATATTGAATCTGAAAAAGCTTCAATTATAGCAGCAATAATTATGATTAGCTTTTTGTTTTTAGGAGATGAGATACTTAAAATCATTGGGGTAGATATAAATTCTTTTGCTGTAGCGGGCGCTTTAATTATTTTGTTCTTAGCCTTAGAAATGATTTTAGGAATTACTATTTTTAAAAATGAAGCACCTAAAACCGCCTCAATTGTTCCTATTGCTTTTCCTATGATCGCTGGAGCTGGAACTATGACATCACTGCTTTCTTTACGTGCAGAATTTGAAGTGACTAATATTATTATCGCGATTATAATAAATATATTTTTTGTTTATATCATTTTAAGATCCTCTAAAATAATTGAAGGTTGGTTAGGTAAATCTGGGATCAACATTATTCAAAAGGTTTTTGGAATTATTTTATTAGCCATCGCCGTTAAATTATTCACTTCCAATATTGGTCAACTTTTGTAAAACATTATATTTGCTTTATGAAAATTATACTTCCTCTTTTTATGGCACTAGCCATCGTTTCTTGTATTTTTAATCTTACTCAAATAGATTGGGGAGATCCAGTAACGGGAAAAAGTAGTGTGGCTGTAATTGGGGTGATGGCTTCCGCTAGTGCTTTTTTATTACTCCTCATTTTGATACTTTCAAAAAGAGTTGCTCAAAAACTAAAAAATCGTTAAGGAGTTTGAATTTCAGTCAGAGTTTTTTGAATAAAAGGATCTTTTTCATTTACAATCCTATTATAAAGATTTTCTCCAAATAATTGAATAGCTATGTATGCTTTTGTTGCATTAATTAGGATTTCTTCATTGTTCTTAGTTATAGTGATAGGATAGCTGTTTTTTATACAATAGTCTTTGAAAGCTTTTATCAGTTCTTCCCTAAAAGGAAGTGGCTCATTATAAAACATAGCGGCATTATTAAAGGTATATTTTTCAGGATGGGCATCCATTTCCAAAAACACGAACCGGTTTAATAAATTTGACCGAATAAAATAATTATTCAATAACTCATCAGGCGTTTCTCCATTAGAAATATAAAAATCCGGGGTGATACCTCCCCCACCGTAAACCGTTCTTCCTTTTGAAGTGGTGAATGCTAAACTATCATTTTTTGGAACATTAGATTCATTGTCCATTTCGCCTGTTTCAAAACGTTGTTGTACCTCGCCATAATAATCAGATCTGGAGGTAGTGTCGTAGGGACGCTGAATGGATCTTCCCGTTGGAGTATAATATCTTGCAGTTGTTAAGCGAATTTGATCACCTCCACCAAGGGGCATCTGTTGCTGAACAAGTCCTTTCCCAAATGTTCGTCTCCCTACAATAAACCCGCGGTCATTATCTTGAATAGCCCCCGCAATAATCTCACTTGATGAAGCAGAATTTTCATCAACTAGCAAATACAGGCCTCCATTTTCATACAAGCCTTTAGAAGAAGCAACAGTTCGTTCCCTAAACCCATTATTTCCTTCCACAATAACAATCGGCTTATTAGCGGCTAAAAAATCATCTGCAATTTGTTTAGCAGGCAATAAATACCCACCAGGGTTACCTCTTAAATCAAGAACTAAATCTTTCATCTCTTGGGCTATCAATTTTTCCAAGGCCTTTCTAAATTCAGGGAAAGTGGTCTGTGAAAAGCGATTTATTTTAATGTATCCTATAGTTTGATTTATCATATAAGAAGATGATACACTTGGCAAGGGAACAGGTCCTCGTTTAAATTTAAAAGAATAAATAGAGTCTGTTCTCTTTCTATATACTTTTAATTTAATAGGATTTTCAGAGCTCCCTTTTAATTTTGAAACTACAGCCTCGCTCGTAAGTTGTTTTTGGTAAAGAGTATCTTGATCCACCATTAAAATCCGATCTCCAGATTTTAATCCTGCTTTTTCACTAGGCCCACCTTCTAAAACTCTTACCACTGCAATACTGTCTTGGACTATAAAAAAACTAACACCAATTCCCATAAAATTTCCTTGCATACTTTCTGAAAGAGCTTGTTTTTGAACTACAGGAATATATACAGAATGTGGATCTAATTCATTTACTATTTCTTCAATTACTACTCCAACGATACTGTCTGTATTTATTTTATCAACATAGTCGTTTGACAAATAAATAAGCAATTGATTTAGTTTTTGAACACTTTCATAGACTGGTGCTGGCTTATCATCATTTAATAAGTTATTTGACCCAATCAAATGACCAATAGCCAATGAAAGAAACACAATTAAAATCAAGAAAAAAGTATTTGTTTTCAATGGCTTTAGTTTTATAAAGAAAGGTATTTTAGTTCAACACCTGCTTTTTTTAAAAACTCTAAGCCTGTTACATCTTTATATGTTTTAGCATATACAACACGAACTATGCCAGCTTGATGAATTAATTTACTACAATCTCTGCAAGGAGAAAGCGTAATATATAAAGTTGCACCCATACAAGATTGAGTTGAGGCTGCTACTTTTAAAATTGCATTTGCCTCAGCATGAAGGACATACCATTTGGTATAATGTTCTTCATCTTCGCATACGTTTTTATAGCCAGAGGGAGTTCCATTAAAACCATCTGAAATAATCATTCGGTCTTTTACTATAAGTGCCCCTACTTTTTTTCGTTCACAATAAGACAACTGTCCCCAAGTAGATGCCATTTTAAGATAGGCTTTATCATACTTCTCTTGCTTTTCTTTCACCATTATAACGAAGATATCAATTTAGGCAGTATTATGTTTTAAATTCTTTCTAAAATCATTTTAAATGAAGCTAGCAAAATTAAGCCGGCCACAAAAAATTCCCAACTTCTTTTAGAGTTTTTTAAAATTTTTAATACAAGCCAACTCGTGAAAAGAACAAAAAAAACTATGGTTACTTGAGCCAATTCAATACCTAAAGCAAATGAAAACAAAGAAATTGTGACAGCATCATCAAAAATTAGCATCTTAAAATATCGTCCAAAACCTAACCCATGAATAATCCCAAAAAAAATGGTCATTAGCGGAAAAATCTTCTTGTTTCTATAAACACTGTTTTCACTTTTTAAAAAGAAAACAGCAACAGTACTTAAAGCAATGGTAATAGGAATCAAAATCTCTATCCAGTAGCTGGAAAAGGAAAATTCTGTATAAAAATTTCCAATAAGTGAAAGGGTGTGACCAATTGTAAAAAGAGTAACCCACCAAAGTAATTTACCGCTCTCCTTAAAGCTAAAAGGTAACACTAACGTAACTATAAAATAGAAATGATCAAGTCCATTCCAATCTATTACATGCCAAAAACCCAAGTTGGAATAAAACCATAGTGTCTCCATCATAATTTTCGTTCTTTTTGAATTGCTTCGTAGGCTCTTTGTACCTCTTGAAACTTCTCTTGAGCTCCTTTAATCATCGCAGGGTCTTTTGACTGTAACTTATCTGGATGATATTTTTTTGCCATTGATCTATAAGCTTTTTTAACTTCTGAATCAGTGGCAGAAGGAGATATTTCTAAAATCCTGAAAGCGTTGCCTGTAGCTTTAATAAACATAGCCTTGATACTCTCTAAGTCATTAGATCGAATTCCAATTGCTGTTGCAATTTGATTTATTTTCTGAAGTTCAGATTGAGAAATGCTCCCATCAGCATTTGCAACTCCAAAAAGAAAATGCAGTATTTGTAATTGGGTTTCATAAGGAGCTTTTTTTTTGAAAACTTGTACCAATTCTGAAATACTAATGGTCTCTTTTTTTATTTGCTCATTAAAAATTTCAAAAATTGAAGATGCTTTATCTGGTCCATAATTTGAGATAAAAAAAGTACGTACAAATTGTAATTCAGTCGCTTTTACCTGTCCGTCAGCCTTAATAACAATTGCTGCCAAGGAAATTAAATTGATTTGAAAAAGTTCTGGCTGAATATTTTGAGGTTGTGAATTAAAATTAATTCGCTTCCCATTAAAAAATTGATCAAATAAACCCCCTACAAAATAACCAAAAATCCCTCCCGGAAAGCGAAACAAATAATAACCCACAAACGCTGCAATCCACTTAATCATATTTTATTTTTCTAATTAATTGCAAATTTGATAAATAAAATCGGCTCAACAAAACCTTATCAGATAGCATTACTTTTATATCTTTGAATAAAAAATATATGTATCCACCAGAATTAGTAAAACCCATGCGGGAAGAGTTAACAAACATTGGTTTTGGAGAATTACACACTTCAGAAGATGTTGCAAATGCAATAGAACAAAAAGGAACAACATTAGTTGTTGTCAATTCTGTTTGTGGTTGTGCGGCTGCTAATGCTCGCCCAGGAGTAAACCACTCATTACAAAATGACAAAACACCTGATCATTTAGTGACTGTATTTGCAGGAGTAGATGCCGAGGCTACCAACACTGCTCGTGACTTGATGGTTCCCTTTCCTCCATCTTCGCCTAGTATTGCGTTGTTTAAAGATGGGGTACTGGTTCATATGGTTGAGCGTCATCATATTGAAGGTCGTCCTGCAGAATTGATATCAGAAAACCTAAAAGCCGCATTTAACGATCATTGTTAAACACATTGTTCTTTAAAGGATTTATTTGGTCGTGAAAACACTTTTAAATTACTCCACAAGTATACTTTACTTCGTTTGTTTTGGTTTTTTATTAAGCTTTTTTCATATAATTCAATGGATAGGTTTTTATACTATAGGGAAGAAGGCTCAGAAAGCTGCAGTGGATATTTTAAATTTCTTCTTGCTTAAGTGTTTATTAATTGTTGGCTCGAAAATAAGCTTTGAAAACCCATTTATTCTTCCTAAAGATCGTTCTATAATTTTTGTTGCTAATCACCAAAGCACTTATGATGTGCCACCAATAATATGGCACTTTAGAAAACATAACGCTAAATTTGTAAGTAAAAAAGAATTGGGGAAAGGGATCCCTAGTATTTCATTTAATTTACGTCATGGTGGCTCTGTTCTCATTGACAGAAAAAATCAAAAGAAAGCACTTAAAGATATCGGGGTTTTCGGTAGAGACTTAGCTCGAAAAAAACATTCTGCTGTAATATTTCCAGAAGGAACAAGAAGTCGCGACGGTGTTGTCAAGCCGTTTCACAAGTCAGGTCTTTTAATTTTAATGAAAAACATGCCGAACGCGGTAATCGTTCCTTTAAGCATAGGAAATTCATGGAAATTTGCATTCAACAATTATTTTCCAATGCCACTTGGAGTAAATCTAAAAGTTACTGTTCATAAACCTTTAGAAATTATTGAAGGATCTCACGAAGACCTAATTAATACAATTGAAAAAATAATTGTTGATGAAGTAAATCGATTGCAAAATAATACTTAAAATTATTGCGGTAATCTAATGGTAAATGTGGTGCCTTTTTCTTGTTTGGAAACAAATGAAATAGTACCATTATGCGATTCTATAATATTTTTTACAATTCCTAAACCCAAGCCCATCCCAGAGTTTTTTGTTGTAAATTTTGGCTCAAAAATCTTATCTGTTAAACTCGGAGAAATTCCTTTTCCATTATCAGATATAATAAGAATTATTTCTCCTGGCTCATTAATTAGTTGAATTCCTATTTGAGGAGTTTTTTTCTTAGAAATGGATTGAAGTGAATTTTGAATCAAATTTGTAATTACTCTAATCCATTGAGCTTTGTCAAGTTTATAGAAAATTTGAGCATGATTTGAAGAGAAAATAATGTATTCCTGCTGAAAGATTTTAATTGCCTTTGAAGTAACATCTACTATATCACATTCTTTCAAATTAAGCTTTGGGAGGGAAGCAAAATTCGAAAAAGCCTCAGCTACATCACTCATTGTATCTATTTGTTGAATTAAAAGATCTGAAAAATTTGATACCTTTTCTTTATTGTCAGAATCATTTGAATCGTATTTATGCTGAAAACTCTGAATAGTTAATCGCATAGGAGTCAATGGGTTTTTAATTTCATGGGCGACTTGTTTAGCCATTTCTTGCCATGCTTCTTCTCGTTGGGTTTTTACTAATTTTGCTGCATTTACGGATAATTCATCAATCATTGTATTGTAAGAATTTACTAAACTATCAATTTCTCTAGTTGCATTTTTTAAGTGTATTTTCTCATTTTTCTTGTCTAAACCTGTTTCTGCCATTCTAACACGAATAATTTCTAGAGATCTAGTAACATATTTAGACAAAAAATACGCTATAAAAATTACTGCAAAAAGAAGAAATATATAAATCTGATATAAATTCTGTAAAAAGGAGTTTAATTCATTTTCAGAAAAGGAAGTATCTTCAAAATAAGGGAAAAATAATATTCCATATGACTTCCCAAACTCATCATTTAAAACACTATAAGAAGCATGGAATTTATCAATATCTGAATTATATCTTTCTAAATAATTACCTGTTTCACTTTTTAAAATTCGTTCTAAGAGTAAAGGATCCAATAAATAATTATTAGCAATAACTTCAAGGGGAGAGTGATAAACAAAAAGTGGAGTTCCATCTAATGAAAACAATGAATACCTAATATTATGAATTCTATTTATTTGTTCAAATTCAGAATTGAATTTTTGCCATACACTATCATGTTTTTCATATAAATCATTCTTAGTGACTAAGTGATTTATATGTCGTTGTATTTGAGCTTCTTTTCTGTCTAATCTTCCTAAATGATAGTTTTCTCTTTGTGATTCATACTGGATGGAAGTGGTTCCTAAAATAAGTAAGCCAGCAACAAAAAGCATGAGGATCATGACGACAAAAAGGCGAGTCCTAAAAGAAAATTTTTCGGGAAGTTTAAAGGGAATTTTCATTCGTCTTTTCGTATTTTTTTATAAAGTCGAATCCCTAAAAGAAGTACTAATGCTAAACCAACAATCCCTAAAACACCTGCTATCCAATGAAGGGTGTCTTTTAGAATAACCAAAAAAATAATAGCAAAAAGCAATAAAGAAGCGCCCTCATTCCATATCCGCATATAATTACTACTACAAGTGTTTTGATCTTTTTGAAGTTTTAAAAAAAAATGATGTGTTCTCAAATGATACGCAATCAAGAGAAGAACAAACGATAGTTTTAAATGCATCCAGGGCTGTGATAACCATGAGGGCATTAGAACCAGCAACCAAATTGCAAATATAATTGCCAATACTGCCGATGGCCATGAAATAATATACCATAACCTTTTGGCCATCAATTTAAATTGTGGAATGAGAATATCTGCTTCATTTTTAGGTTTATTAATAGCTTCAATATGGTATATAAAAAGTCTTGGGATATAAAAAAGTCCAGCAAACCAAGTTATAACAAAAATAAGATGTAACGCTTTGATGTAATTATAATACAAGACGTTTTATTTTAAGGTTAAAAAATCTAATTTCAAATCAGCAAAAGTCTTGTTAAAGGCTTCCAAATCTTCAGTCAATAGTTTATTGTAGTGATCTATTTGGATTTTAATTTGACTTGTAAGCAACTTACTTACCTCAACATCCTGATCTGTTGGAGGGAAATCATTCCCCATTACTAAATTATTTATATGTCCAAGTTTGTTGGTCAAACGAATTGGGAAATTAAGCGGATCTTGATTACTCTTATTTTGAGTTTGATAAAGCGCCTTTTCAATTTCTGAAAATTCTTTTTTAAGGACAGTGGCAGTTTCAATAATTTCTTTTGCTTCTTTTAAATCTCTATAGTTTTTTTCAAAAGTGTCTAGTTTTGCATTAATACCTCTAATGTTTTTAATAGCTTGATGCGCCTCATCTATAGTTTGATTAACTGTATTCACAAAATCAAAATGCTTTTGTCTTTCTTTAGCAGTTACCTCAGCTCTAGGATCAGGTAAAATAGTAAATGTTTGCTCAGTAACCATTTCACCTTTTTGCAAACTCACTTTGAACTGTCCAGGCATTGCCTTTGCCCCAGTTAAAGAAGCTCCCCAAAGAATCATTCCGTCAAGAAGCTCTGCGCCCTTGTATCTAGTGTTCCATACAAATCGATTTCCTCCCGACTTTACTTCTAATTTATCTTTTAAAGAGGCTGTACTGAAGGTTTTAATTAAGGCCCCTCCTTCTTCTTTAAAATGCAATTGAATGGTGTCTTTTGTCGAATCAAAGTCTTTGACGTTAAAATGTACAATCGCCCCATTAGGTATATTAGTTCCAGCTGTTAAAGAAGTTCTTCCTCCATAACCTTGAGTACGGTAACTATCCCTGGGTTTAAAGAGTATCATCTCATTCTTAACTACTTCTTGATTCAGCTGATGAAGAACAGTTAAATCATCAATCATCCACAAACTTCTTCCTTGAGTAGCGACAATCAAACTATTGTCTTTAATGGTCAAATCAGTAATGGGAACTATTGGTAAATTCAATTGAAAAGGACTCCAAAAAGCACCATCGTCATAAGAAATATACATACCTGCTTCTGTTCCTGCATAGAGTAACCCTTCTATAGAAGGATCAGCTCTGAGCACACGAGTAAAATGCTCTTTATTTATCCTATTGGTTATTTTTATCCATGTTTTTCCATAATCCATGGTTTTATATAAATAGGGTCTAAAATCACCTGTTTTATAGAGTGTTCCTGCGACATAACAAACCGCTGGATCAAATGGTGACGGATCAATACTATTAATCATTAGCCATTTAGGCATTTGAACGGGGGTAACATTTGACCAATTTTTACCGCCATCACGAGTTAGATGTAACAATCCGTCATCACTCCCTACCCACAACAATCCTTCTTTGAGCGGAGATTCATTTGCTGCAAAAATAGTACAGTAATATTCTACTCCGGTATTATCTTGAGTGATGGGTCCGCCAGATGTTTTTAAACGATCTGGATCATTTCGTGTTAGATCTTGGCTAATGATTTCCCATGATTGTCCCTCATTTTCAGAAACATGAACTTGATTAGAAAATGTATATAGCTTTTTGGGATTGTGTTTACTAAAGATGATCGGAAAATTCCATTGAAAACGATATTTCATTCCTTCAGCGCCATATCCCATCGGATTGTCAGGCCAAACATTGATCGATCTTTTGAGACTTGTTTTGTGATTCACACGCGTTAAATAACCACCGTAACTACCTCCATAAACAATGTCATTATCTAATGGATCAATCGCTATATGTGCTGATTCACCTCCCGCTGTAGATTCCCAATCTTCTTCTGAAATGTTTCTACCATCTGAACGGTGATTTATACGAATGGTTGAATTATCCTGTTGTGCAGCATAAATCCGATATGGAAATGCATTATCAGTAGTAACTCTGTAAAACTGTGCGGTAGGTTGATTGTAATAAGTGCTCCAAGTTTCTCCAGCATTGGTTGAAATTTGAGCTCCCCCATCATCAGCAATAATCATTCGTTGATTGTCTTCTGGAGCTATCCATAAATCATGGTGATCACCATGTGGAGCGTTATAAGGCTTAAAGGTCTTTCCTCCATCTTTAGATTTATGATATGAGACGTTCATTACGTAAACAATATCTTCATCTTGGGTATCTGCATAAATTTTAGAATAATACCACGCGCGTTGTCTAAGGGCACGACTTTCATTTATATGATTCCATGTGTCCCCTCCGTCATCAGACCTGTAAACTCCCCCTTGATCTTTATTTTCAACAATTACCCATACTTTTTGAGCATTTAAGGGAGAAACAGTTATCCCCATAATGCCTAATATTCCCTTGGCAAAACCTTTATTCTTGCTAATTTTCTCCCAAGTGGAACCCGCATCTATACTTTTCCACAAAACTGAACCTTCTCCTCCACTATTTAAGCTGTAAGGAGTTCGGTTTATTCTCCAAGTAGCGGCATATAAAACTCTTGAGTTTGTCGGGTCCATAACTAACTCAACCGCTCCGGCATGTATATTAGAAAATAATACTTTTTCCCATGTTTTACCCCCATTAATGCTTTTATACACCCCGCGCTCTATGGTTGGCTTGTATAAATTTCCGAGTACCGCTGCATAAACAATGTCTGAATTATTCGGATCTATTACTATTCTTGGGATATGTCTTGATTCTGGTAATCCAGAAAAAGCCCATGTTTTCCCAGCATCTTCCGATTTCCATATTCCATATCCTGACGAAACATTACCTCTAACTGTCACTTCTCCTCCACCAACATAAATAACATTTGAATCACTTTTAGCTACTACGACTGAACCAATACTTCCGCCAAAATAGCCATCCGAAATATTTTTATAAGTTTTACCTCCATCTTCTGTTTTCCAAACACCCCCACCAGCAGCGCCAAAATAATATAGCTTTGGTTTTCCAGGAACACCAGTAACTGCGGAAGATCTTCCACCTCTGAAAGGACCTATAGACCTATAGGATAATGATTCATAGACTGAATTTGGATATGAAACTAAAGCTACTTGTTTACTTCGCTTTTTTCGCTGTCCATAAAAAGGTTGAATTGAAAAAAACAAAAGGAAAAGAGCTATTATTAAATACTGTGCATGTATGTGTAAAGTCTTCATATTGAATATGTATAAAAACTAAAAGTATAAAATTTAATTGTTTTAAACATAGGTATGCTATTAGATAACCATTTCTTTTAAAAGTTAGGTCATTTTCAATTTACTAACCTCCCTATTCAAAAAAAATGCTGTAACAATAGTAGAAAGAACATCTGCAATTGGAAACGCCATCCATACCCCGTCTACACCATAAATACTGGATAAAATAAACAACAAGGGGATGAAAAAAATACCTTGTCTACTCAAGGTGAGTAATAAGGCTGGAAGAGCCTTACCTATTGCTTGAAAATAAGCTGCTCCTATGAGTTGTATTCCAACAATAGGAAGAGCTACAAAAACATAACGCAAAGCAGTTGGTGCATGAGTAGCAACATATTGATTATCTGAAAAAATACTTGGAATAGTTTCTGAAAAAAAGAAAATTACTACAAAAATGAGACTTGCTAAAAGAGTTGCATAACCTATTGATATATTTATTATTTCTCGAACACGTATCCAATTTTTCGCTCCATAATTAAACCCAGCAATTGGTAAAAATCCTTGAGTAATTCCAAGAATAGGAAAAGTTGCAAACATTAACATTCGACTCAATATTGCATAAACTGCTATAGACGATTCTCCTCCAAAAGAGAATAATATGTTATTGACCAATAAAATAGTAATACTTACCATTGCTTGGCGGGTTAAAGTAACAGAGCCTAAAGATGCAATTTCTTTTACTAATGAAAATTTTAGGCTAAAATGTTTTAACTTAGGATGTAAACTTGTTTGCTTAGAAAAGAAGAAATATACAATATAAGAGGCACAAAAACCATAGGAAAGGGTTGTCGCCCATGCTGCGCCCATCATTCCCCAGCCAAAAACTTTAATAAAAACATAATCTAATAAAAGGTTCGTAACAGACGGAATCATCATAGCATACATTGCATTCTTAGGTTTACCTTCTGCGCGTATTGTATTGTTTGACATCATACAAAAAGCCAGTACAGGGACTCCATACAAAACAATCAAATAATAGGTTTTAGCAATTTCAAATAAGGAACCTTTACCACCAAATAGTGGGATAATTTGATCAACAAAAGCAAGTCCTATAATTACAACCGCAATCGTAAGTATAAAGGTTAGAGTGATTTGATTACCAAATGTGTTTTCTGCTTTAAGTCTATTTTTTTCACCCAACGATCTGGAAATAATCGAAGCACCTCCGATGCCTATAGACATTCCTAGAGCAGCAATAAAAAAAGAAACTGGCAATACTACATTGATCGCTGCAATAGCGTCAGATCCAATCCATTGACCAACAAAAATAGTATCGATCAAAATATTAAGAGACATTACCAATATGCCAATAGAAGCAGGAACAGCCTGTTGAATTAGTAACTTTGGAATGTGTGCAGTACCTAAAATTTCGGTGCTATTTTTCCTCATTAAGCGCTTTTATTTAGCGCCCATTCGTCAATCCAACGACTTAATACTTTTACCCAATCATCCCGGTCATTTATACATGGAATTACGTGTAAATGTTTTCCTCCATTATCTTCAAAATCTTCTGTTGCCTCCATCCCTATTTCTTCTAAAGTTTCTAAACAATCGGAAACAAAAGAAGGAGTCGCAATAGCCAATTCCTTGACCCCATTCTTAGCAAATGCCTCTATTGTTTTATCGGTATAGGGCCTAAGCCATTGACCGATAATAGAAACCCTAGATTGAAAAATAGTGGAATAAGTATTAGGTTTTAATTCAAGATATTCAGCTACTTTTAAAGAAGTCATTTCACATTGATGTTTATAACAATAAGCGTGAGCAGGAGATTCCGTAAAACAACATTTTCCGTCAATTTTACAATGTGATTGAGTAATGTCAGATTTTTTAATATGTCTTTCCGGGATACCATGATATGAAAACAATAAATGCTCAAAGTTTTTCCCTTTTAAAAATTCTTGAATAGTATTGGCTAAAACCCTAATATAATCAGGATGGTTATAAAAAGAAGGAAGTGAGGTAAACCTCATTTTAGGGAAATATTTATTTTTCAATTCTTCTGCCAATACCATAATGGTTTCAGTAGTTGCCATAGCATGTTGAGGATATAAAGGAATTATAAATACATCATCCACCCCTAACTTATTTAAAGCGTTTAATCCAGCCTCTATAGATGGATTTCCATAACGCATTGATAATTCCACAGGTACGGAAACATTTTTTTGAACTTTATTTTGAAGTCTTTTAGATAGAACTATAAGAGGAGATCCTTCTTTCCACCATATCTTACGATAGGCTTTAGCTGATTTTTTAGGCCGTGTTTTTAAAATAATTCCTTTAACTAAAAATGTACGTAACCATTTAGGCAAATCAATTACTCGCTCATCCATTAAAAATTCATCTAAATAATCTCTTACATCATTTGTCTTTGTAGTATCTGGTGAGCCAAGATTTACAAGTAATACTCCTTTCATTTAAAATTTTTTACGAAGATACTGAACCTATATATTTCTTTGGAGTTGTTCCATATTTCTTTTTAAAAGCAGCAATAAAATGACTCGCTGTACTATACCCTAATTTTAAGCCAACTTCATTAACATTAAATTTTTGTGAATCCAACATTCTTCGAGCTTCTTCCATTTTATGGTCTAATAAATAGGAATAAACAGTGTCACCATATAGTTGCTTAAAACCTTCTTTTAATTTTTTTAAAGAAAGTCCAATCTCCACCGAAAGATTCTCTAACGAAGGGGGATCCGTCATTCGTTCCAAAATAATGTCTTTAGCTCTTCTGATTTTTTGAACATTTTCTTCATCTACCAAAAAAGGACATTGTTCCAATGAGGGATCTTCACTTTTATTAAAGTACAAACTTAAAAGCTCATAAACCTTACCTTTAAAATAAAGTTCTTTCATGGTGTCATGAACTTTTGCTTGTAGAATTTGACTTAAGACTACAGCAATAGAAGAGGTGAAAGGAAGAGTGTCATAATATTTTTTAGAACTGTTTTCAGGGCTTAAAAAAGAAATATGATCAGCCTCTGAAGAAAACAATGAATGAAATCTAGTAACCGAAATTAGAATGCTCACCAACCAAGTTTGAGGTGCCATTTCTAAATCAATTGGTAGTGTCTTTTGTGGATTAAAAAGCAACATCGAATTGCCATCACTAAGCGGAAAGCTATAATTACCTTGATTAAAAGAAAAATTCATTTGCCCTTTAGAACAAAAATGAAATTGAATAAACTCTTGATCCACAGGATATTGAACTGTCTTAGGCAGATCTAAATCATTTCTAATTCTAAGTACCGAAAAATCATCCTCAAGAGCTGTGATTTCTTTGGAACTTTTATCGTTGTTTTTTACATCCATTTTTAATTCAAAATTAATTATTCTAAATAAATTATGATTTTATATGTTGATCTATCCTCACAAAATTAGAATAATTTTAATAATTCATCATTGTGCTAAAAAAAACTTATAGAGTTGTTTATAAACTTTTTAGCGTTATTTTTTAGCTAATGACTCCACTACTTTTGTAACAATCTTAAAATAAATTACTCTTTTTGATAAAAAGCAAACATTTTCATGTCATTGGTGTAAGTTATAAAACGGCTGATATTGAACTTAGAAGTCGGTTTAGTTTAAACGAAACTCAGCTTCACGGGCTATTTCTTGAAGCTAAAGATGCTAAATTAAGAAACCTCTTAGTTATCAATACCTGTAATAGAACAGAAATTTATGCTTGGACAAGCACCGCAGAAACATTAATTGAGTTGCTTTGCAAACATACTGGAACCTCCAGAAATTTATTTGACATCATTGGATATACTCATAGTGACTCTGATGGATTTCATCATTTGTTTAGGGTTGGAACTGGTTTAGAAAGTCAAATTTTAGGTGATTTCGAAATTATTGGACAGATTAAAAAAAGTTTTTATCATTCCAAAAAAATGACACTAGCTCATGGACTATTGGAGCGAATCACTAATGCTGTTATTCAGGCTAGTAAACGTATCAAGACAGAAACTGAAATATCTAGTGGAGCAACATCTGTAGCGTTTGCATCCGTTCAATACATTCTTAAAAACGTTATAGATATTTCCAAAAAAAACATCGTGCTCTTTGGTACCGGAAAAATCGGTGCTAACACTTGTGAAAATTTAGTGAAACATACACAAAATGATCATATTGTTTTAATTAACAGAACCCAAGAGAAAGCAGAAAAAATAGCAGGAAAATTTCCTGTAATTGTTAAGCCTTTTGGATCATTGACAACTGCAATTCATGATGCAGATGTGCTTATTGTTGCTACAGGAGCTCAAAATCCTACAGTAAATCTTGACCTTATTCACAACAATAAACCTTTATTAATTCTCGATCTTTCCATTCCTAGAAACGTTTCCCCTGAAGTGAATAATCATCCACTTGTTAAAGTAATTCACTTAGATGAACTATCACAAATTACTGATGCTACTTTCGAGAAAAGACAAAAACACATACCAAAAGCTGAAAAAATATTAAAGGAAGTAGAAGACGAGTTTTTTATTTGGCTAGAACACAGAAAATATGTGCCTACACTAAAAGCTTTTAAAGAAAAAATTGTGCTGAGTGATAATATGGATAATGAGATTACTTCTTTAGTAGATACAGATCAAATAATCCAAAAAATCACAGGACAAATTGCAGCTTACCTGAGGACAAATCCTGAAAAAGCAGAAGAAACTGTTGCAGTTCTTAAAAACGTATTTGACCTTGCTCCTGAAAATTTTAACGAATGATAAGGATCGGAACCAGAAAAAGTACACTGGCCTTGTGGCAAGCCAATGAAGTTAAAAACAAACTGGAAACATTTGGGCATTCGTGTAAATTAGTTCATATTGAAAGTAGTGGTGACCAAGATCTTACCCAACCTCTTTACGCCATGGGTATACAAGGAATATTTACTAAAAATCTAGACACTGCATTACTAAACAACACTGTAGACATAGCCGTTCATAGTCTTAAAGATGTACCTACAAAACTTCCTAAGGGAATTAAGATAAATGCATTACTCCCCAGGGGTAATGCAAACGATCTAATTGTATATAGTCCAAAATTCAAGAGTTGGGAAACACAAACAACGATCGGTTCTGGTAGTTTACGCCGAAAAGCTCAATGGCTGAGAAAATACCCTCACCATAAAGTGGAAAACTTAAGGGGGAATCTGCCTAAACGAATGGAAAGACTGAAAAATTCTGATTGGTCAGGAGCAATATTTGCTCAAGCTGGTTTAGAGCGCATTGGTTTATTAACTGAAAATTACGAAATATTGAATTGGATGATTCCAGCACCCGCTCAAGGGATTATTGGAATTACAACTCTAGAGAATAATTCTTCTCTGAAAAAAAGTTTGCAAAAAATAAATTGTAAAGAAACCGCTTCGTGTGCACAAATTGAACGCTCGTTTTTAAGCACAATTGAAGGAGGCTGTACTGCACCCATTGGAGCAATTGCTAAAATTCGGGAAGAAATCATTCATTTCAAAGGTGGTTTATTTAGCCTGGATGGAAAAATAGCATTCACCATTGAAGAAGAAATAAATATAAAAGAAGCTAAAGGATATGGGGAGAAAGCTGCATTGAAAATTTTAAAAGAGGGCGGAAAAGAACTAATGAAACAAATAAAACCTAAACTTTAGTATGCGATTATTAAGCACTAAAATATTAGCGCCTTTGTTCAAAGACAATCTTGTTGATAATGGCTTCACTGTTATAGAGTATCCTTTTATAAAAATTAAGCCTATTCCAGTAAAAATAATATCGTTAAACAAATACTTAATTTTTACCAGTCAAAATGCAGTACGCATTGTATTTAATGATCCTAAAATTATAGAACAAATAGCCCCTAAAGATTGTTTTTGTGTAGGTGAAAAAACAAAATTTATTTTAGAAGAAAATGGCCTAAAAGTTATTAAAATGAGTCAAAAATCCTCATTTTTAGCTGATTTTATATCAAAAAACTATCAAAATAGCGAATTTTCGTTTTTTTGTGGAAGCAAAAGAAGACCAGAATTAGAGGATGTCTTAAGCGCACATAAAATCCCTTTAAAAATCCACGAAGTATACAACACAATTCTCGCTCCAAGATATTTTGAAACTATTTTTGATGGTGTTTTATTCTTTAGTCCGTCTGCGGTATTAAGTTATCAGAAATCAAATTCTTGGAACTCTCAAACACATGGTTTTTGCATTGGTTCTTCTACGTCAGAAACACTAAAAAAAATTACCTCAAATTATAGCATAGCTGAACTCCCAAATGATCAACAATTATTAAAAAGTATTTATCACTATTACACCCAACATCATGCTAAAAAATGATTTATTCTTAAAAGCACTCAAAGGAGAAACCTTAGAACGCCCTCCAGTTTGGATGATGCGCCAAGCAGGTAGATATCTCCCTGACTTTATGACTTTAAAAGCAAAGTATGATTTTTTCACTCGTTGCCAAACCCCAGAATTAGCAACAGAAATCACAATAATGCCTATTGATCAAATAGAGCCTGATGCTGCCATTCTTTTTAGTGATATTTTGGTTGTACTTCAGGCAATGCAAATCCCTGTAGAAATGAAAGATGGGGTTGGCCCTTGGATTCCAAATCCTATTCGATCAACTGAAGATGTTGCGCAATCCATCGTTCCTGATATTCATGAACACCTAGGGTATGTTTTAGATGCTGTAAAAATGACAAAACAAGCCCTAAATGAACGTGTCCCATTAATTGGATTTGCAGGATCTCCATGGACTCTTTTATGTTATGCGGTTCAAGGGCAAGGATCCAAAAACTTTGATATTGCAAAAGGGTTTTGTTTTAGCCAACCGCAGGCTGCTCATTCTTTACTTCAAAAAATAACTGATACAACAATAGCATACTTAAAAGAAAAGGTGAGGGCAGGTGTAGATGCCGTTCAAATTTTTGATTCGTGGGGCGGCCTCTTATCACCAGAAGATTACCAAATATTCTCATGGCCATATATTCAACAAATCGTAACTGTATTAAAAAATGAGGCGCCTGTTATTGTTTTTGGAAAAGGTTGCTGGTTTGCACTAAATGAAATGGGGCGATCGGGCGCTTCAGCACTTGGAGTAGATTGGACTTGTTCTGCAAGAAACGCCCGTTATTTATCAGGAGGAAAAATTACACTTCAAGGAAATTTTGACCCTTCGCGTTTACTCTCACCAATTCCTAAAATCAAGAAAGATGTTCATAAAATGATTACTGAATTTGGAAAAGACAAGTACATTGTAAACTTAGGTCACGGTATTTTACCAAATATTCCTGTTGATCATGCAAAAGCATTTGTTGATGCCGTAAAAGAATATACTCCCTAAAGAATCTATGAAAAGTCAATTCTACACTTACATTCAAAACCTTCAAGAAACTATCACCAAAGCTTTAGAGAAAGAAGATGGTGGAGCTTCGTTTAAAGAAGATATTTGGGAGCGAAAAGAAGGTGGTGGGGGTAGAAGTCGAATTATAGAAAATGGCAACACTATTGAAAAAGGTGGCGTGAATATCTCTGCAGTTCATGGTCCTTTACCTGATAGCATGCAAGCTTATTTTAACGTGGGGAAAGTTGACTTTTTTGCTTGTGGCTTAAGCTTAGTTATTCATCCAAAAAATCCAATGGCTCCAACAGTGCATGCAAATTGTCGTTATTTTGAAATGTATGATACTAATAAAAATCGTGTTGATCAATGGTTTGGAGGTGGCTTAGACTTAACACCTTATTATCTTTTTAAAGAAGATTCACGCCACTTTCATGAACAATGTAAAAAGGCTTGTGACCTTCATCATCCTGCTTTTTATAATACGTTTAAAGAAAAGTGTGATACCTATTTCTATAACAAACATAGAGAGGAAGCGAGAGGTGTGGGAGGATTATTTTTTGATTACTTAAAGGCGGATGAAACCTTTACCATTAAGGATCGTTATGATTTCACAACTACTGTAGGAGATTCATTTATAGAGGCTTATATCCCAATTTTAAATAAAAGAAAAAATCTTGATTTTACCCCAGAAAATCGGACATGGCAAGAAATACGAAGAGGGCGGTATGTAGAGTTTAATTTGGTACATGATAAAGGAACTCTTTTTGGTTTAAAAACAAACGGCCGTATTGAAAGTATATTAATGAGTTTGCCTCCAACAGTTCAGTGGTGTTATGATCACCACCCTAAACAAGGCAGCAAAGAGGAAGAACTGTTAAACATTTTAAAAAATCCTAAAAGCTGGGTTTAATTAATTATGTAACATTTTAAAATTTTGTACTTTAAAATCTTTAAACAGATTGTGATATGAATACGCTTTCCATATTATTTGCACTTCCGTTGATTGTGATTTTTTCATACTTATTTGATACTATAGCGAGAAAAACTAAATTTCCTGCGGTTATTCTTTTAATGTTTACGGGTATTCTCATAAGAACAGTAACTGCTGCTTCTGGCTATAATGACTTTGAATTTTTAGAGGACCTTATCCCTGTTTTAGGAACAATTGGCTTAATTCTTATTGTCTTAGAAGGTGCCTTTGAACTAGAAATTAGTTTGGAAAAATTACCCTTAATTTTAAAAGGATTTCTTGCTGCATTCTTTATTTTGATTGCTAATATTTGGCTTTTACAATGGCTTTTTGGATTTTTATTCCAAATGGAAACTAACGAAGCTGTTTTATATGCAATTCCACTATCTATAATCAGTAGCGCTGTAGCCATTCCATCTGCGTCAAGCTTACTAAATCAGGAACGCGAATTTGTGATTTATGAATCTACCTTTTCTGATATTTTAGGAATTATGATTTTCAACTATGCGTTAAGACAATTTGAGTCTCAAGAACCTCTTGTTGGTTCAGCTCCTTTAATAAATTTAGGCTTTCAAATTATAGGAGTGATTATTATTTCAGTATTAATCACCTACATGCTTTTTCGGTTATTACAAAAAATTGATCATCAAGTAAAGTTTTTTTTAATCCTTGCTTTGCTAATATTGGTCTATGCTTTAGGTAAGTTATTTCACCTTCCGGCATTGGTTACCATTTTCATCTTCGGAATCTTTTTAGGAAATGTAAAAAACTTACTGCCTCGATTTTTAAAGAATTCCTTAGATTTAGAAAAAACAGAAAAAGGACTTCGTGAATTTCATGTCCTCACCGCAGAATCTACCTTTATTGTTCGCACCTTCTTTTTCTTATTTTTTGGCTTTTCAATTCAGTTAATAAATTTTAATAGCTTTTCGCCTCTGATTTATGGCCTCATTATTTTTATAACTATGCTTTTATTTAGATACCTCTATTTCACAGTGACTACTCTTAAAATAAAACCTAGCCCAATAGTTTATATGTCCCCAAGAGGGCTTATAAGCATTCTTTTATTTATTCAATTAAAGGAGGTTTCATATATTAATACAATCCAAGTTCCTATTGATGAACGAGTCTTATTAATTGTGATTTTAAGTTCTATGCTCATCATGTTATTGGGAACCATGAAAAAACAAAAAAAGGAAGAACTTGTTGTCACCGAATCAAAAGATGATAATGAAAGTATTCCTTTTGATATGCCAATAGAACCTCAAAATCTTTCCCAGAACGAGAATAATAATCCTTAAGAAAAAAATTATGTTTCCTCTACAACGCAACAGAAGACTCAGAAAGTCTTCCTCCATGAGAGCACTAGTCCAAGAACATCAACTAACACCTAATGATTTTATTGTTCCTTTATTTGTTATTGAAGGACAACAGAAAAAAGAAGAAATTTTGTCAATGCCCGGATATTATCGATATTCCGAAGATCTGATTGCAGAAAAAGTGAAATCTCTCTGGAGCCAGGGACTTAAATCAGTATTAGTTTTTGTTAAAGTACAAGATTCACTAAAAGATAATAAAGGAACCGAAGCTCTTAATCCAAAGGGATTAATGCAACGAGCCATTCAAACCATTAAAAATGTAGTTCCTGAAATGATCGTAATGACCGATGTGGCACTAGATCCTTATTCTTCTTTTGGTCATGATGGAATTGTTAATGATGGTAAAATAATTAACGATACCACTGTTGAGCTACTCGCCAAAATAGCCTGTTCTCATGCGCATGCAGGTGCTGATGTTGTTGCCCCGAGTGATATGATGGATGGTCGAATTTTAAGTATTAGAAAGTCTTTGGAGGCTTTAAACTTTAATGATACAGCTATTATGAGTTACAGCGCTAAATATGCCTCTTCTTTTTATGGTCCTTTTCGTGATGCTTTGGATTCTTCACCTGGTTTTGGTGATAAAAAAACCTACCAAATGGATTTCGGAAATAGACGAGAAGCAATTACAGAAACTCGTCGCGATATTGAAGAAGGTGCTGATATTGTAATGGTAAAGCCAGGAATGGCTTATTTAGATATCATAAGAGATCTTAGGGAGACTATAGATACTCCCATTGCCGCATATCAAGTAAGCGGAGAATATGCGATGCTTAAGGCAGCAGCAGAAAAAGGATGGCTAGACCATGATGCTGTCATGATGGAACAACTAATTGCTTTTAAGCGTGCAGGTGCCCAAATGATTGCAACCTATTTTGCGGAGGATGCAGTAAAACTTTTATGAAATTTTCAAAGAACCTAAATGTTCTTTCCATAGGATCGTTCTGGGGCAAAGGGTTTTAATGAAAGAGAGGTAGACTTCTCAGAAATTAATTCTGAAACTAATTTACCTGTAGCAGGTCCTAAACTCCAACCCATCATCGAATGTCCTGTTGCTATCACTAAATTAGAAACAGCAGAATGACGCCCTATAAAAGGAATTCCATCGGGTGAAAGAGGACGAAGTCCACATTGAACAGTGTCAAGGGTCTCTTGAGAAACTAAAACTTCAGGATAATAGTTTTGGGCAGCTTTTCCTATAGCATTTACTCTTTTGGGAAGAATATCATGATTGATTCCTGAAATCTCCATAGTCCCTGCAAAACGGGTAAATCCCTGCATGGGAGTAACTGCTACTTTTGACTCCAATAAAATTGCTGGTAAACTGATACCCGTATCAGAAGCTACATCTATACTATACCCTTTTCCCGCTTGCACAGAAAGATTTACTCCTAATGATTTTAAAAGTGTTTCTGACCAAGCACCTGTTGCAATGACCACCTCATCTGCAGTGAGTATTTCTTTATTAGTGCTAACATTAATAATTCGAGAGCCTTTTTTTTGAAAGCCTGTCACCTTTCTTTCCAAAATAAATTTAACCCCTTTATTTTCAAGATCAATTTTTAAATTTTTCATAAATATTTCTGGCGTGCTGTGCGCATCACTTTCATACAAATATGCTCCTGCAATATTCATCGGAGCATTTGGTTGTAAAGACAAAACTTCTTTATTATCTAATTGTTTAATCTTCATGCCTAAATCTCTTGCCCAATCTACCACTTCAGCTTCTTCTCTTTCGGCATGTGAAGATTGGTATGCCATTAAAAGTCCTTTGGTTTCAAGATGAAAATCTAATGAGGGAGATTGTTGCATCTCTAAGTAAAGTTCTTTGCTCAATAAATTAATGTCTAGAATTGTTTTTAAAGAACGTTGTACATGATTTGGGGTACACGATTTCATGAATTTTATTCCCCAACTGATCAAATCTTTATTCATTCGAGGCTTAATATAAAAAGGGCTTGAGGCATCAAACATCCATCGCACTCCTTTTGATATCATCCCAGGAGCTGCCATCGGAACTATATGGCTAGGAGTTAAATAACCCGCATTTAAATGAGAAGCTCCTTCTTTAAGATTTCCCTTATCTACAATTACAACCTCATGCCCGTCGGCATGTAAATAATAAGCTGTAGATAACCCAATAATACCCCCTCCAATAATTATAATTTTTTTTTGTGCCATCCTAAATCACTTGAAATCCTTTCACATATGGATCTTCGGGGTCAAGAATTAATTGATTGTATCCTATAATTCGAGCACTTCCTTCAATACTTGGAATCATTCCTGAAAAATCACCAACAGACACAGCAGATTTAATTTGACCTGTAAAGATTGAGCCAATAATACTTTCATGAATAAATGAATCACCCACCTTAAGCTTTCCTTTTGCATGCCATTGAGCCATTCTAGCAGATGTCCCTGTGCCACACGGAGATCTATCTATGGCTTTATCACCATAAAAAACAGCATTACTAGCATTTGCTCCTTTTTGTTTAGGTTTACCCCCCCAAAGAATATGGCTGCAACCTTTTATATTTTTATCTAAAGGGTGATGAAAAGAATAGTCTTTGTTAATTTGTGTTCTAATCTGACGACTCCATCTTATCAGTTGTCCAGAAGTATATGCTCCAATTCCTTTAAAATTTTCTTGAATATCAATTATTGCATAAAAATTTCCTCCATAGGAAACATCTATGGTTAGATTACCTAATTCATCACATGACACATTTAGATCTCTAGCTGCTAAAAAGGCTGGCACGTTGGTGAATGAAACCGAGATTACCTTGTCTTGGTCTTTAATATAGGAAGCAACTACCAAACCAGCCGGTGTTTCTACACGTATCATTCCTGGTACTTTTGGATTAATCAATTTTTCTTCAATAAGGATTGTTAAGGCACCTATAAGTCCATGTCCACACATCGGAAGACATCCGCTAGTTTCTATAAATAAAATAGCCACATCATTTTGAGCGTCTAGTGGATCGAAATAAAAACTTCCACTCATCATATCATGTCCACGTGGCTCAAACATTAATCCCGTTCGAATCCAATCAAACTCTTTTAAAAAGTGTATTCTTTTCTCTCCCATACTTGCACCAATTAATTCTGGAGAAGGACCTTTTACTAATCTAACAGGATTACCAGCCGAATAGGCATCTACACAATCAAAAATAAATTTTTCGTTAGATCTCATAACCTAACATTTGTCATTACTCCATTTACACGTCTTTGTAACTCAAATGGATTTTCATTTTGTAATGCTTCAGGTAATAATGCATTAGGGCAATCTTGAAATGACAATGGGCGTAACCAACGATAAATAGCATCAGAACCTACCGAGGTAAAACGACTGTCAGTAGATGCAGGAAAGGGCCCACCGTGTTGCATAGCCTGGTTAACAGCTACTCCTGTGGGGACTCCATCAAAAAGAATTCTCCCAGCCTTGGACTGAATAATGGGTTTTAAAACTCGAAGTGCTTGCTCATCTTCTGGAGTACTTAAAAGGGTTGCTGTAAGTTGCCCCGAAAGACCTCTTGCAACTGTTAACATTTCATCTATGTTTTGACAATGAACAATCAAACTATAGGGACCGAAAACTTCTTCCGATAAATTAGGAGCTTCAATAAAATACTTAGCAGAAACAAGCCCAAGCGCCGCAACACTATTTGAGCATAAGTGCGTATGAATTTCACCTTTTAAATTTTTTAATCTATTAAGTCCTTGTATATATTTTTTATTAATTTTTGAATGTACCATGGGTTCTAGTTCTAAAGATTCCATAGCTTCTCCAAGATGAATTGCAAATTCAGTTTCAGGGTCTGAATCGCAGATTACTATCAGCCCTGGATTAGTACAAAACTGTCCGGTACCTAGTGTTATTGAGCTTGCTAATGCAGCCGGTAAAGTAGTATCTTTTTTAACTTTGTTTTCTAAAATGAAAACAGGGTTAATACTCCCCATTTCAGCAAAAAAAGGAATAGGTTCCTCGCGTTGTTGCGCTAGGTCAAATAAGAATTTTCCTCCCGTAAAACTTCCAGTAAAGCCAACACCTTTAACAAGTGGGTGGCTCACTAAACTCATCCCTAGTTCATGGGACTGGCCCCCTAAATGCGAAAATACCTCGGTGGGTACTTTACTTTGCTTTATTGCTAAATGAATAGCTTGAGCAACTAATTCACTTGTGCCTGCATGGTAAGGATGGGCTTTAACCACTACTGGGCAGCCAGCAGCCAAAGCAGAAATAGTATCTCCCCCCGCTGTGGAAAAAGCAAGTGGAAAATTACTCGCTCCAAAAACAACAATGGGGCCAATAGGATATAGCATTTTTCTTAAATCAAGCCCTTTAGTATTTAGAGTAGCTTGAATGAATGAACCCTCTTCAAGCAGTTCAACAAATCGTTCAATTTGATCTAGGGTTCGCTGTAATTCTCCACTAGCTCTACCTTCTGGTAAAGCAGATTCTGCCTGAAACGCAGATAATATCTCAACGCTATTTGCTTTTATCTCCTTTTGAATTGCTTTTAAAAAAGCAATTCTTGTCTTAAAACTTGTGGCCGCAAAAGTCTCAAAAGAACCTGCTGCGGCTTCAATTGCTATATCAATTTGAGAGGCATTTGCCGCCTCAAAAATTGAGGGAAGAATTTCTTCTGTCTTGGGGTTAACAGTTTTATAGGTAGTTGCGTTAGAATTTGATTCCCAAACTCCACCCACTAAATTATGTCCTGTAATCATAGGTAATTTTTATAATCAAGATTTTTAGGTCGATTTACTAAACTCTCATTAATAATGAATTCTACACGTTTTAATTCTGGTCCTTCAAGAGGAAGTCTGGGTTTTCTAACATATCCAGTTCCAAGACCAGTTGCTAGCTCACAAAGTTTTATGTTTTGAACTAATTGAGGTGAAATATCTAATTCTAAAAGAGGTAAAAACCAACGGAAAACCGCACGCGCTTTTTCCCATTCTCCAGCTTTACAATAAGTGTATATAGCGACGGTTTCTTCTGGAAAGGCATCTACTAAACCAGCGACCCAACCCTTAGCTCCCATTAAAATAGATTCCAAGGCAATGGTATCTACACCACACAAAATTTTATAACGATCTCCAAAACGATTAATCATTCTAGTAATATTTGTAATATCTCGCGTTGATTCTTTTACTGCAGTAATATTTTCATACTTTCTTATTGCCTCAAACATATCCAAGGTTACCTCAATTTTATAATCCACGGGATTATTATAAATCATAATCGGAAGTGATGTTGATGAGGCAACTGCAGAAAAATAAGCAACAGTCTCTATGTCAGTTGCCCTATAGCGCATCGGGGGCAATAACATTAAACCACTCGCCCCATTAGTTTCTGCAGCTTTGGCACTTCCGACTGCTTGATCAGTAGACTGTTCTGCAATATTCATAATCACAGGGATTTTTCCTTCAACTTGTTCAAGAGTCATTTTTAGTAAGCTCTCTTTTTCTGAGCTTGTTAAGGTGCTTGCCTCTCCCAAAGTTCCTCCTAAAATAATACCATGAACACCAGCTTTAATTTGATGGGTTAAGTTATTTTTGAAGGCATTTAAGGAAAGTGCTCCCTCAGAGTCAAACTGAGTTGTTATCGCTGGCATTACACCTTCCCATTTAAAATTTTTCATTCTAAATTGTTTTAAATCAATTATCTAGGCTAATATAAGTTTTTAAAAAAAGATTTTTATCTAACTTCATCAAACATATTAATCCGACCATAGTCTTTTTTTCATGGAGCTTTATACAATAGAAAGTCCTTTAGGTGTTTTAGAAATTGAAATAGACAAAGAGGCTCTTAGCGCTGTTCGTTTTTCAAACAAACCTTTTAAAAACAAAAATAATCCTTCTAAAGTTGCAAACATTATTATCCAAGAGTTGGAAGAATACTTTATTAATAAAACGATTTTTTCATCCTTCAAACTAGCACCAATAGGAACCCCATTTCAAAAAAAAATATGGCGTCTTTTATCTGAAATTCCAATGGGAGAAACTCGATCATATACTGATATAGCAATTCAGTATGGAAATTCAAAAGCAGTCCGGGCTATAGGAGCTGCAATTGGAAAAAATCCCATTATGATTTTCATACCATGTCATAGGGTAATTGGAAGTAATGGCTCGATGGTCGGATATGCAGGAGGACTGTTGAATAAAATCTGGCTTTTAGAGCACGAAGGTCTTCTAATACAAAAAAGATTAAATTTGTGAGACTCATCTTATTGTACTTAGTAATTAATCTGTTATCTATAAAATAAACATGAAAAAAGCTCTAAAAACATCAGCTCTAATAATAATTGTTTTATTCGGTGCACTCTATATTTCAGATTATAAATACCTGCTTAAAGGGGTCTCAACAATATACTTAACAGGTCACAAAACAGCTTTTTTAAATGACTATACCTATTTTGATAATGCAACACTTCCCGCTTCAGAGAAACCACAACCTTGGCCACTGCATTCAAAATATAATAAAATTTCTCTTTCAGAGAAATTAGAAAAACACCATAAAGTCACTGAAAGTGTTGCATTTTTAATCATTAAAAATGATAGCCTTTATTTTGAAAAGTATTATAATGGATATGGTATAGATTCTAAAAGTAATTCCTTTTCCGTTGCCAAAAGCTTTGTGACCGCATTGTTAGGGAGGGCTATAATGGATGGATATATTCATGGTCTTGATCAACCTGTAATTGATTTTTTACCTGAATTAAAAGGTGCCTATGCCAACCAGGTTACCGTTGGTGATTTAGCCAGTATGGCGTCTGGACAACGTTGGAAAGAAGCATATTATTCTCCTTTTTCGGTGACGGCTTCTGCCTATTTTTTAAAAGACTTAGATAAAGTTGTTTTAGAACAACCTATTGAAGAATTACCTGGTCAATCTTATAGCTATAAAAGTGGAACTACCCATTTATTAGGAATGGTAATTGCAAAAGCCACTGGAAAAAGCTTAACAAATTACTTATATGAAACACTTTGGAATCCAATGGGGGCTGAGCATGAATCTTATTGGCAAGTAGATAGTAAAGAAAATAGTTCTGAAAAAGCTTATTGCTGTATTGCTTCAAATGCTAGAGATTTCGCTCGCATGGCAAAATTATACAAAGATTATGGTAAATGGAATGGCAAGGTATTATTAGATTCTTCTTATGTTGTAAAATCCATACGTCCAAGGTTTAAAGAGAGTCCCCAATATGGCTACAGCTGGTGGCTTAAAGAATATAAAGGACATGATGTTTTTATGATGCGAGGACATCTGGGACAATACATCATTACTTTTCCTAAAGAAAATCTAATTTTAGTTCGCCTTGGACACCTCAAAGGTCCTAAAAGTAAAAATGGGGATCCTTTTACCCCAGACATCTATACCTATATGGATGCTGCTATAGAAATCAATCAGAATATTGACAAAAAATAACTATTTAAATAAAATGAACTTATTAAATTCAAACCTTGAACAATACGATGCTATTGTAGTAGGAACAGGAGTGAGTGGTGGTTGGGCTGCAAAAGAATTATGTGAAAACGGGCTTAAAACTTTAGTGCTGGAAAGAGGTCGTATGGTAAAACATATTGAAGATTATCACACCATGCATTTGGATCCATGGGATATGAAACATGGTGGGGCCTCCTCTCAAGAAATTCTTAAAGATTATAATAAACAGAGCCGTTGGGGAATTCATGAAACTACTCGTCATTTTTACAATAAAGATTCAGATCATGATTATGATGAAATCAAACCCTTTGATTGGATTCGAGGAACTCAGGTGGGAGGTCGTTCTCTAATTTGGGGCAGACAAACATATCGTTGGAGCAATTTGGATTTTGAAGCTAATTCAAAAGATGGTTATGGTGTCGACTGGCCAATAAGGTATAAAGATATTGAACCATGGTACAGCTATGTAGAAAAATACATAGGGATTAGTGGTGAGGCACTTAATTTACCCCAGCTTCCTGATAGTCATTTCCTACCGCCAATGGAATTAAATTGTGTTGAAAATCATTTAAAAGAAAGTATTGCCAACAGCCATAATGATCGTTTGCTTACCATAGGTAGAGTTGCGCATATTACGAAAGGGGCAAAGGAAGGCGCAAGTAGAACTGCCTGTCAATACAGGAACAGGTGTGATCGTGGGTGTCCATTTGGCGCCTATTTTAGTTCCAATTCTTCTACACTCCCTGCAGCAGAAGCTACTGGAAACATGACCTTACGGCCTAATTCTATTGTAGCAGAAGTTTTGTATGACGAGAAAACACAAAAAGCAACTGGGGTTCGAGTTATTGATTCACTCACCAAAGAATCTATAGAATTTAGCTCAAAAATAGTTTTTCTTTGTGCCTCCTCAATGGCTTCTACTGCTATTTTAATGCAATCAAAATCTAGCCGTTTTCCAAACGGAATGGGAAATGATAGTGGTGAATTGGGGCACAATATTATGGATCATCAGTTAGGAAGTGGTGCATCTGGAAAATATGATGGATTTAAAGATCAATATTATGCTGGAAGACGCCCCAATGGTTTTTATATTCCACGTTTTAGAAACCTTGGAAATGACAATAAAAAAGTAGATTTTTTAAGAGGTTATGGATATCAGGGTGGTGCTAGCAGATGGGGATGGAATGAATCTGTTGCCGAACTTGCGTATGGCAAAGACTTTAAAAAAGACGTTCTTAAGCCAGGAGATTGGTCAATAGGAATGGGAGGTTTTGGAGAAGTTCTTCCTTACCATGAAAACAAAATGTTTTTGAACTATGAAAAATTAGATCAATGGGGCTTACCTAAAATCGTTTTTGATGCAGAGTTCAAAGAAAATGAAATCAAAATGAAAGAAGACTGGAAAGTTCAAGCTGCAGAAATGCTTGAAAATGCAGGCTTTAAAGATGTTAATATTAATGATTCCAATGCACCTATTGGAAAAGGAATTCATGAAATGGGAACCGCTAGAATGGGCAAAGATCCTAAAACCTCTGTTCTTAATAAGCATAACCAAGTACATAGTGTTTCAAATGTATTTGTTACTGATGGAGCCTGTATGACCTCTTCTGCAAATCAAAACCCTTCATTGACTTATATGGCACTTACTGCACGTGCAGCAAACCATGCGGTTACTGAGCTTAAAAAAAAGAATTTATAATCTCAATGGGTAAAAAAATACCACAAGTATCTTCTTTAGTTGAAGTGAAAAATTTATCGCTTAATATCGGAGATATTGCAATTCTCAAAAAAATATCCTTTACTATTGGAACACAGGAAATTGTTTCTATAGTAGGAGAATCAGGAAGTGGTAAATCAATTACTGCGCTAACCTTAATTGGTCTTCACCCAAAAAACGCACTAATAAATGCACAACAGCTTAAATTTGATGGTGAAAATATTAATGGCCTTTCTTCTAAAAAATGGTCAAACATAAGAGGAAAATCTATTGGAATGGTCTTTCAAGAGCCACAATCTAGTTTAAATCCTTCAATGAAATGTGGCAAACAATTACAAGAAGTACTCCAGCAACATACTTTACTTAATGCGATTGATCAAAAAAAAACTATTTATGAAGTCTTAAGAGAAGTCCAGCTAACAGATACTAGCCGTATTTTATCTTCTTATCCACATCAGTTAAGTGGTGGGCAGAAACAACGAATTATGATTGCAATGGCCTTGTTATGCAAGCCTAAACTTTTAATTGCAGACGAACCCACAACAGCCCTTGATGTAACGGTTCAAAAAGAAATTATTCAACTCCTGAAAAATCTGCAAAAAAAGTATGCAATGAGTATTTTATTTATTTCACATGATTTGACTTTGGTTAGACAATTAGCAGACAAAGTTTGGGTAATGTATCAAGGAGAAATTGTTGAAGAAGGAAATACAGAAACTCTTTTCAAAAAACCAAAACATCCCTATACTCAAGGGTTACTTTTTGCACGTCCTAAAACAAACGTTAGACTAGATCGACTCCCTACATTAGAGGATTATGCGAAAGGCACTTTTAAGGCAATTCCAATTTCAAAAATTGCACGACAAAAACAACATAAAATACTCTATGAAAAAACACCTTTACTTGAAGTAAAAGGGTTTGAGAAAACTTATATTAAAAGAAATTGGCTAGGAAATAATCAAGAATTTAAAGCATTACATTCACTAGATTTTTCTTTATATCCAGGCGAAACCCTTGGGCTTGTTGGGGAATCTGGTTGTGGTAAATCAACTTTAGCAAAAGCTTTAATTTATTTAGATCCTCCTTCACAAGGAAGTGTTTCTTATAAGGGGAAGCCCATAGTTCAAACTAACGCTTCATTACGAAAGTTGCGAAAAGAAATTCAATTTATATTCCAGGATCCTTACGCAGCATTACACCCGTTAAAAACAATTGGTAGTGCGATTGAAGAAGTGCTTTATGTCCATGGTATTACAGTTAGCTCCAAAGCACAAAAGGAACGGAGTCATCAGCTTTTATACCAAGTGAATTTAGCACCTTCTTTTTATAATCGCTACCCTCATGAGCTTTCAGGAGGTCAACGTCAACGTGCTGTTATTGCTCGGGCCTTGGCGACAGAACCTAAACTTTTAATCTGTGATGAGAGTGTGGCTGCTTTGGACATTTCAGTTCAAGCTCAGATATTGAATTTATTAAATGATCTTAAAAAAGAATTAGGCTTAAGCTATCTATTTATTTCTCATGATCTAGCAGTTGTAAAATATATGTCTGATCGAGTCATGGTGATGGAGAATGGTTGTCTTTTAGAGCTTCAAGAAGCAGATGCTTTATATGCAACTCCTAAACATCCGTATACGCAAAAACTGATAGATGCAATTCCTTAATTAAAATATAATTAATTCATTTAATCTATTTTCTAAAAGTATTTAGCCCATTTTAAATATCTCCTCTAACCTGTTGGATTCGAAAAAAGTTATTCTCTTTTTTTAATTATTAGGGTGCTGGATTAGGTACTAATTCCTGAATAGAATCTATTTTAGCGAGAATCTCTTTAGAGAGTCTAATATTTACGGTATTAATATTCTCTTCTAGTTGAGATATAGATGTTGCGCCAATAATATTACTCGTTACAAAAGGACGATCATTTACAAAGGCAAGTGCCAATTGTGTTAGAGTCATCTCGTTAGAAGTTGCTAAATCATAGTACATATCCACTGCTTGATTGCACTGTGTATTGCTGTAGCGATTATAGTTTGGAAATAAAGTTATTCTTCCATCTTTAGGTCTATTTCCTAGACGGTATTTACCACTTAACACACCAAAAGCAAGAGGAGAATAAGCCAATAATCCTACATTTTCTCGATGACAAACTTCTGAATTTCCAGTTTCAAATGTTCTATTTAAAAGCGAATATGGGTTTTGAATAGTTCGCATTTTTGGACGGTTTTCGTTTTGGGCTTCTAAATAGCGCATTAACCCCCAAGGCGTTTCATTGGAAAGACCTACATGCCGAATGTTTCCAGCTTTAACATGAGCATTAAGTGCATCTAAGACTTCTTCGAAATTCTCCTCCCAAACTTCTCCTTTTGGATACTTATGTCCCCTTTTCCCAAAATAATTAGTATTTCGTTCGGGCCAATGAATTTGATAAAGGTCAATATAATCCGTTTGTAGTCGTCTTAAACTTTTCAATACTGCTGAATCTATTGAGGCCTTAGAAAATACTTTATCAGTTCTAATGTGTTCTGTAAAAGCCGCAGGACCAGCAATTTTAGAAGCTAATATTACTTGATCTCGGTTCCTATTTTTTTTAAACCATTTACCTATAAAGCATTCAGTGTCTCCTTGCTCATCTTTACGAGGTGGTATAGGATATAACTCTGCTGTATCAAAAAAATTTACTCCTTGATCTAATGCGAAATCCATTTGAGCATGAGCATCAGCTTCATTATTCTGCCTCCCCCAAGTCATTGTTCCCAAACAAATTTTACTGACTTTTACGTCAGTATCAGGTAAAAAATTATATTCCATAAATTTAGTTGTTTAATAAGGCATTTATTTCGTCCCATTGTGGACTTAATATCACCTCAATCCTTCGATTCACTGCGCGTCCTGCTGAATTATTATTTGGTGCTATAGGCATAAATTCCCCACGTCCAGCAGCTGTTAAATTTTGAGGTAAAATCAATTTATTTTCTAAAAGAATATTCACCATTGAAGTGGCTCGTTTAGTGGATAAGTCCCAGTTAGAAGCTAATGCTCCTTTTGGACTAAAGGGTACATTATCTGTATGACCTTCAATTAAAACTACAATGTCTGGGTTTTCTGCTAAAACAACCCCCAACTGTTCTAAAGCTTTTTTACCTTCACTACCGACCTCCCAACTGCCTGATTTAAAAAGTAATTTATTTTCCATAGACACGTATACTTTTCCATCTCGCTGCAGAACGGTAAGCCCATTTCCTTCAAAGTTTAGTAAAGCATCGGACAAACTTTTCTTCAAAAGTTGCAAAGATTCCTTTTGTTGTAACATTAATTCTTCTAACTGATTCACACGTTCTGAACGTGTTAAAAGCTGAGACTCTTTAATTGCTATTTCTTTAAGTAATGAATTATTTCTAGCTATGCTTTCACTGATTTTTTGATCACTATTTTGAGCTAGTAAAGTATACTTTTCTTCTAAGGAGGTTATTTGTTCTAATCCCATACTCACACTATCACGTGATCTTTTTAAATAGGCCGAGGTCTCATGCCAATTTTCATCTAAAGCGTCAAAGGCTTGTTGTAATGAATCTTGATATTTTATAAGAGCATTCCTGTTTATTTTCATATCTGAATAGCGAGCCTCCAAATCATTAAATACTTTCGTTGATATACAGCTAGTAAAAGACAGCGCAACCACTAAAAAAAATAAAATCGCTTGTTTTTTCATGTTTAAAATATTAATTCAACACCCACTGGACAATGATCTGAATGCTTTGCTTCTGGCAAAATAAAAGATCTTTTAATGTTATTTTTTAATGGCTCACTAACTAGGGCGTAGTCTATTCGCCAGCCTTTATTATTATTTCGTGCATTGGCGCGATAACTCCACCAACTATATTGGTTGGGTTCTGAATTTAAATGACGGAAAGAATCTATAAACCCAGAATTCAAAAATCTTCCTATCCATTCACGCTCTTGGGGTAAAAATCCAGAAACTTTTTTATTTCGAACAGGATCGTGAATATCAATAGTTTCATGACAAATATTGTAATCTCCACAGATTATTAAATTAGGAAAATCCTCTTTTAACTCATTGATATACTCTTGAAACTCATCCATAAACTTAAACTTGTATTCCAATCGGTTAATATTAGTTCCTGAAGGTAAATACAAGCTTATAATTGAAACCTCATCAAAGTCGGCTCTAATAATTCTTCCTTCAAAGTCCATGTGATCAATACCTGAACCATAGGTGACGTTATTGGGCTTCTTTTTTGAGAAAATAGCAACTCCACTATATCCTTTTTTTTGAGCAGAAAACCAATAATGATGATAACCTAATTCTTCTAGAATAGAAGTATCTACTTGCTCTTTATGAGCTTTTGTCTCTTGTATACAAATAACATCAGCTGCAGTAGCCTGCAGCCATTCTGCAAATCCTTTTTTTAAGGCTGCACGTATTCCGTTTACATTATAGGATAGGATTTTCAAATTCTTTTTTTACTAAGATAAAAAATCTTCAAAGGCCACAAAATAATTTGAAAAGAATGCGGTTTGACATTCAAAATCAGTTAGTTTCATTTTAATATTTATAATACAAACAAGAAATGCCACCCTAACTTTCGAACAGTGCTATATATTAAAAAATACAAGTTATAGTTTGCGCAATAAGTTTTCAAGTGTTACCTGATCTGTAATTCCGTTTTTCAAATCAGTTATAGAGATTCGTTCTTGTTTCATACTATCTCTCTCGCGAAGAGTTACCGTCTGATCTTCTAAACTTTGATGATCAACTGTTATACAATATGGCGTGCCCAGTGCATCTTGTCTTCTATAGCGTCTTCCTACCGCATCTTTTTCATCATACGCGGTGGTAAAGCTCCATTTTAGGTCATCAACAATGGTACGCGACAGTTCAGGTAGACCATCTTTTTTAACTAGTGGTAAAACAGCAACTTTTGTAGGGGCTAATGCTGGAGGCAATTTAAGAACAGTTCGTGAAGAACCGTCTTCTAATATCTCTTCGGTTAGTGCATTTGAAAAAACTGCTAAAAACATTCGGTCTAATCCTAAAGATGTTTCAACCACATAAGGCACATAGTTTTCATTTCGTTCAGGATCAAAATATTGTAATTTCTTACCTGTAAATTTTTCATGGCTGCTCAAATCAAAATCTGTTCGAGAGTGAATTCCCTCTAGTTCTTTAAAACCAAATGGAAATCGAAATTCTATGTCAGAAGCTGCATCTGCATAATGCGCTAATTTTTCATGATCATGAAAACGATAATTTTCTTTACCTAAGCCTAAGGATGTATGCCATTTAAGACGTTTTTCTTTCCAGTGCTCATACCATTCTTTTTGGGTTCCTGGGGCAATGAAAAATTGCATTTCCATTTGTTCAAATTCTCGCATTCTAAAAATAAACTGACGGGCTACAATTTCATTTCTGAAAGCTTTTCCTGTTTGTGCAATTCCAAAAGGAAGTTTCATTCGTCCTGTTTTTTGAACGTTTAAAAAATTAACGAAAATACCTTGAGCTGTTTCAGGTCGCAAATAGAGATCCATTGCAGAATCTGCAGAAGCCCCCAATTTTGTGCCAAACATTAGATTAAATTGCTTTACTTCTGTCCAATCTCTTGACCCAGATTCTGGGCAGGAAATTTCTAATTCTTCAATCAATGCTTTTACATCAACTAAGTCTTCCTTTTCTAAAGACTGTCCTAAACGTTTTAAAATAGCAACTGCTTTTTCTTGATATCCAACCACCCTTGGGTTGGTGGATTTAAATTGAGCTTCATCAAAAGAATCTCCAAATCTTTTAGCTGCCTTGGAAACTTCTTTTTCAACTTTTGCCTCAATTTTAGCAACATAATCCTCTACAAGAACGTCTGCTCGATAGCGTTTTTTAGAAACTTTATTATCAATTAAAGGATCATTAAAAGCATCTACATGACCTGAAGCTTTCCAAATAGTTGGATGCATAAAAATAGCAGAATCAATTCCTACAATATTTTCATTTAACTGTACCATTGATTTCCACCAGTACTCACGAATATTTTTCTTTAACGCAACCCCATTTTGTGCATAATCATACACAGCACTTAAGCCATCGTAAATTTCACTTGAAGGGAATACAAAACCATACTCTTTGGCATGGGAAATTACTTTTTTGAATTGATCTGATTGTTGAGCCATGGGTCAAAAATAATCCTTTTTGTTATTTTTATAGAGCTCTATTATGTTATTTTGTGAAGAATCTAAAAATGATGAAATACCGGTTTTCGCTTTTACTTATTGGCATACTTCTTCTTAACACAATTCAATGTGCCAAAAGAGCAACACCCACAGGTGGCCCAAAAGATTCACTTCCTCCAATTATGGTTAACGCTTCTCCAAAAATGAACACTACATTTTTTGATAAAGAAGAAATCACATTAACCTTTGATGAATTTGTAACTTTAAAAGACGTGGGTAAACAGCTTATTATTTCACCACCTTTAAGTTCTGATAAATATAAAGTATACCCTACCACGGGAGCTTCAAAAAAAGTAAACATTAAATTAACGGATACCCTTTTTGAAAATACTACTTACACTTTTAACTTTGGTGAAAGTATTATTGATTTTAACGAAAATAATCCGATATCATATTTAACATACACCTTATCCACAGGAGCCACTATAGACTCCCTCTTCATTAGAGGACGTATATCTGATGCATTTGAAAAAGATACAGAACGTTTTATTTCTTTACAACTCTATCCGATAGACTCTACCTACAAAGACTCAACAGTTTTTACGAAAAAGCCTCTGTATGTTACCAGCACACTTGATACTACCATATTTCGTTTTCAAAATTTACGCGCTGGAAAATATGCAATTATTGCACTTGAAGATAAAGCCGGAAATTATTTTTTTGATCAAAGCGTAGACAAGATAGGATACCTTGACCGCCTTATTGAACTTCCACAGGATTCCATTATTGATTTAAACCTTTTTAAAGAACGCACTAATTTCTTTTGGGACAAACCAAACTTTATAAATGATCATCATATCGCAATAGCTTATTATGGACAACACGATGCTCAGGCTTTTGAAATGACTAGTGATGTTCCTGATTCTTTTGAATCATTAGTAACTAAAAACCGTGTTACAGACACCTTAGATTATTGGTTTAGAGGTGCCACCTTAGACTCTCTTAAATTTAAAATTGAAATTCAAGACACTCTTAGAACCAAAACGGTCTTTTTTAAAGATCCGATTGAAGACTCATTAATTATCAAAAAGTTTACTAAAGGAAGTTTGCGTTTAAAGAGTAAGCTAGAGCTTGAAAGTAATCTGCCAGTAACAGAAGTGGACTCTGAAAAAATAATTGTAACAAATGTAGATACCATTCAAATACCTGCTTTTTTGAAAATTCAAAAAAATTATGACCGTATTACAGTTGATTTTGAAGTGATCCCAAATGATATATATGAAATAAAACTATTGCCCAATGCTTTAAAAGATTTTTGGGGAAGAACTCACGACACTATTGTTTTCAGAACATCTACTAAAAAGATAGAAGATTATGGAAATATCTATTTGCGAGTACAGCATGAAAGCCCCAGTCCCTATATAATTGAATTACTTAATAACAAAAAGGTGGTGCGTCGTTATGATAGTCTTATGCCTGGAAACAAGTATTCCTTTGAATTATTAAATGCTGGAAAATATAGTGTGCGTTTAATTGAAGATTCTAATGGTAATAGAAAGTGGGATACTGGAAATTATTTGGGTAAAATACAACCAGAAAAAATAATTTATTACTGGAAAGAAATTGACTTACGAGCTAATTGGGATATG
>Ga0209091_10000111_pt1 | contig 77680 bp, 72 predicted proteins | sample ArcticOcean_MG_C_6_FD_187438 | JGI IMG/M metagenome (GOLD analysis project Ga0209091, IMG submission 187438) | Marine microbial communities from western Arctic Ocean - ArcticOcean_MG_CB8_128 (SPAdes) (version 2) | ecosystem: Environmental > Aquatic > Marine > Oceanic | place: Arctic Ocean...
TCAGGAGCAGCCTTTACTTCAGGAGGAGCAATCTCTACTTCAGGAGCAACCTCTACTTCAGGAGCAACCTCTACTTCAGGAGCAGCCTTTACTTCAGGAGCAGCTTCTACTTCAGGAGCAGCTATAGGATCTTCTGTTTGACCCTCCCCTTTTTCAATTGCTTCTTTTTCATTTTTTCTTTCAGACAATCCTTCTGCAATAGAACTTGTAACTAGGTTAAGTATTTTTTCTATAGACTTAGAAGCGTCATCATTAGCTGGAATTACAAAATCAACTTCTCTTGGATCAGAGTTTGTATCAACCATTGCAAAAATTGGAATATTCAACTTTTGAGCTTCTTTTATAGCAATATTTTCTCTCTTTATGTCAACAACAAATAAAGCTCCAGGTAAACGAGTCATATCAGTAATTGAACCTAAATTCTTTTCTAATTTTGCTCTCATTCGTGAGACTTGTAATCTTTCTTTTTTAGAAAGGGTTTCAAAAGTTCCATCTTTTTTCATTCTATCTACTGTAGCCATTTTTTTAACAGCTTTACGAATAGTAACAAAGTTTGTTAACATTCCACCTGGCCATCGCTCAGTTATGTATGGCATGTTGACGTTTTTTACTTTTTCGGCAACGATATCTTTTGCTTGTTTTTTTGTTGCTACAAAAAGAATTTTTCGTCCTGAAACAGCAATTTTTTTCAAGGCTGATTGCGCTTCTTCAATTTTAGCAGCAGTTTTATATAAGTTTATAATATGGATTCCATTTCGTTCCATATAGATGTATGGAGCCATGTTTGGATTCCATTTCCTTGTAAGATGTCCAAAATGAACTCCTGCATTCAATAGATCCTTAACTTCTGTTTGTGCCATAATTTTTTAGTTTACGTTCTCTGATATAGTAGCAATAGATTTAATCTATTTAGATGCTAAACTAGCTTTCGCTTGTGCGATAAGACAACTTTGATTAATATATAAATGAATTTTATTCAATTGACAAATTATCGTTTTGAGAATTGGAATTTTTTTCTTGCTTTTTTTTGACCGAATTTCTTACGTTCAACCATACGAGGATCTCTAGTTAATAATCCTTCTGGTTTAAGAGCGATACGATGCTCCTCATCAATTTTACATAAAGCTCTAGAAATTGCTAGTCTAACTGCTTCAGCCTGACCAGTTATACCTCCTCCTTTTACAGTTACTTTTAAATCATATGATCCTTCAGTTTCTGTAAGAGAAAAAGGTTGAATAATTTTATATTGAAGTGTGGCAGTAGTAAAATAATCAGTATAAGTTTTTTTATTTACCTTGATATCTCCTTTCCCCTTTGACAGAAAAATACGAGCAACTGAAGTTTTACGACGACCAATTGTGTGGATTACTTCCATTATAGTAGATCGTTTAAATTAATACTAGTAGGGTTTTGACTTTCTTGTTGATGTTGATTACCTGAATATACTCTAAGATTACGAAATAAGTCAGCTCCTAATTTATTTTTAGGAAGCATACCTTTTATAGATTTTTCAACTAATCGAGTATCGTTTTTTTTATGAACTTGTTCTGCGGATAAAGTTCTCTGCCCTCCAGGATAGCCAGTATGACGAATATATTGTTTTTGCTTCCATTTTTGTCCTGAAAGAAGAACTTTATCAGCATTTATAACAATTACATTGTCACCACAGTCTACGTGTGGAGTAAAATTTGGTTTATGCTTCCCTCTTAATAGAGAGGCAACTGCAGATGCGGCTCTTCCGAGAGCTAATCCTTCGGCATCTACTAATAGCCACTTCTTGTCGACAGTGTTAGAATTAGCAGAAACAGTTTTGTAGCTTAATGTATTCACTTTTTGTTGTTTTAAACAAAGCATTTATATGCTATGGGGCTGCAAATGTACTATTTAAAAATGTTTTGAAAAAATATTTTTGTTTAAAGTGTAAAAAAGAATTAATGAGCATCTAACCAGTGCTCACCCTCTCCTAAATCAACTGTTAGAGGAACCTTCAGTTTAAAGGCACTTTCCATCTCTTTTTTGACCATTATTTTTAACTCTTTTAATTCTGATTTTGGAACATCAAAAACTAGTTCATCATGAACTTGAAGTAACATTTTAGATTTCCAATCTTCATTAATTAATTTTTCATGAATATTAATCATAGCAACTTTAATTATATCTGCGGCACTTCCTTGAATTGGAGCATTTACAGCGTTTCTTTCTGCCGCACCACGAACTAAAGCATTTGCTGAATTTATATCTTTTATATATCTTCTTCTTCCAAGAACTGTGCTTACATATCCATTATCTCTTGCAAAATTTATTTGACTTTGCATGTAACTTCTTAGTTTAGGATATGTTAAATAATAAGCCTCAATTAGTTCTTTAGACTCTGATCTGTTGAGATTTGTTTGTTGACTTAATCCGAAGGCAGAAACTCCATATATTATACCAAAATTTATTGTTTTAGCATTACTTCTTTGTTCACTACTTACTTCAGTTAATGGAACATTAAAAACTTTAGAGGCGGTTGACTGGTGAATGTCCTCGCCGTTTTTAAAAGCTAAAATCATATCAGGATCTTCACTAAGAGCAGCTATAATTCTTAGCTCAATTTGAGAATAATCTGCTGCTACAATTAAATGATTATTGTCTCTGGAAATAAAAGCTTTTCTTATTTTTTGACCACGTTTTGTCCTAACTGGTATGTTTTGAAGGTTTGGTTTGTTACTGCTTAAACGACCTGTAGAAGCTACAGCTTGATTGTAGACAGTGTGAACTCTTTTTGTTTCAAAATTTATCTCCCTGGGTAAGGCTTCAACATAAGTATTTAATAGTTTTTGAAGCGAACGCCATTGAAGAATATTGTCAATAATTTCATGATCTTTTGATAAATAGGAGAGAACCTCTTCTGAAGTTGAATATTGTCCAGTTTTCGTTTTTTTAGGCTTTTCAATTAACTTTAATTTTTCAAATAAAATTAGACCAAGTTGTTTTGGAGATGCAATATTGAAATTTTCTCCAGCCTGACTAAATATTTCTTTTTCTAAAAGATTAATTTCAACTTGAAACTCCTTTGATAGTTTAGCTAAAAACTTAATATTTAGATTAATCCCTTCACACTCCATTGAACTTAATACAGAAACTAAGGGGATTTCAACTTCTTTAAACAAGCTCATAGTGTTTGACTTAACAAGCTCTTTTTCAAAGTGATGCTTAAGCTGAAGAGTGATATCTGAGTCTTCAACTGCATATTCTTTTTGGAGAGATAAATCAACATCTCTCATACTTCCTTGATTTTTTCCTTTTTTACCAATTAAATCAGATATTGGTTTTGTCTTATAACCTAGATAGGTTTCTGCTAAAATATCCATTCCATGACGCATGTCAGGATTAATTAAATAATGAGCTATTAATGTATCAAAGAGAGGTCCTTTTACAGAAATATTATAGTTATTTAATACTTTAATATCATATTTTAAATTATGACCTATTTTTTGAATTTGAGAATGTTCAAAAAATACCTTTAATTTTTCCAAAACCCAATCTGCATCTTTTCTGTTTTTAGGAATTACCAAATAATACCCCTTTCCAATTTCCCAAGAAAAAGATATGCCAACTAGTTCAGCTTTTAATGAATCTAAGTCTGTTGTCTCAGTATCGAAAGAAACAGATTTTTGATTCAAAAGATTTTTAATTAATAACGATACTCCTATAGGGTCATTTACTAATTGATAAAAATGATTTACTGTAGATAAATTATTTTTTTCAGAGATTGATTCAGAAGAACCTCCACCTGGAATATTAAACAGGTCAAATTGATGTCCTTCAATTGCTTCTTTTTTATTTACAGCTTTAGGAATATTTTGTTCTAAAGGTTTTGAGTCAAAAACTTTTTCAAAACTTTGGCGCATTCTTCTAAACTCTAATACTTCAAATATTTCTCCAACTAAATTCATGTCTGGTTTATCCAGTTTGAAATCTTTTGCATTAAATTCTACAGGAACATCAAGTATTATTTTGGCTAATTCTTTTGAAAGAATTCCCATTTGTTTATTAGCTTCAATTTTATCTTTAAGTTTACCTTTAAGTTTATCTGTATTGGCTAAAAGATTTTCCATTGATCCGAATTCAGCTATAAACTTTTTCGCAGTTTTATCCCCTACTCCAGGGAGGCCAGGGATATTATCAACAGCATCTCCCATCATTCCAAGATAGTCTATAACTTGTTCTGGTCTTTTAATTCCGAATCTTTCTTGAACTTCTGGAACACCCCAAATTTCAATACCATTTCCCATCCTCGCAGGACGATACATAAAAATATTATCTGAAACTAACTGTGCAAAGTCTTTATCAGGAGTTACCATAAATATTTGAAATCCTTCTTTTTCTGCTTTTTTTGCAAGTGTACCAATTATATCATCTGCTTCATATCCTTCTTTAATAATTATTGGAATATGCATTGCGCTTAGAATATTTTGAATAAAGGGTAAGGCTAATTTGATTGCTTCAGGGGTTTCATCTCGATTTGCTTTATAATCTGTGTAAATTTCTGTTCTTGATTCTGAGCCCCCTTTATCAAAACATACCGCTAAATAATCTGGACGCTCTCTTTTAATTACATCAATTAATGAATTAGTAAAGCCCATAATTGCAGAAGTGTCAAACCCCTTAGAGTTAATCCTAGGGTTTTTAATAAAAGCATAATACCCTCTATAAATTAAAGCATAAGCGTCAAGTAAAAAAAGACGTTTGTTATTTGTCATACACAGATATTATTTGTTTAAACTTAATACTTCTTCAATTTTGTTGAGAATTTTATTACTACTTAAATTAATAGAATCATATAAAATATCTGGATCTCCATGAGAAATAAATTCATGAGGAACTCCAATGGACTCAATTTTCTTCATATAATTATATTTTTGAGCATATTCCATTATTGCGGTTCCAAATCCTCCTTTAATAGCTCCTTCCTCAATTGTCAATACATAAGAATGGGTTTTAAATACCTCGTGAAGAATTTTTTCATCTAACGGATAAACAAATTCAAAGGAATAATGAGAAAATTCTTCAGAAAAATTACTGCTATTGATCGCTTCTTCAACATTTTTAAAAAGTGTTCCTAAGCTCAAAATAGCAATTTTTTTCCCACTAGTTATTTTATAAGCCTTGTACAGTTCTAAATTTTCAAATAATTCATTAACCTTTTCTATTTGTGAATCACCTCTAGGATATCTGATTGCAATTGGACCATTAGGTTTAGATTGAAATGTGTATAAAAAATTTCGAAGTCTTTGTGCGTTTCTTGGAGCTATAATTTTTAAATTTGGAATACATCTTAGAAATGAAATATCATAAACCCCATGATGAGTTGGTCCGTCATGACCAACAATTCCCGCTCTATCTATGCAAAAAATAACATTTAAGTTTTGAATTGCTACATCATGTATGATTTGATCGTATGCCCTTTGAAGAAATGTAGAATAAATAACACAAAAAGGAATAAGTCCCTCACAGGCCATTCCTGCAGCAAGTGTAACAGCGTGTTGTTCAGCAATCCCAACATCATAACACCTTTCGGGAATATGCTTCATCATTTCATTAAGACCACTTCCTGTGGGCATAGCGGGAGTTATACAGACTAGTTTAGAATTTATCTTTGCAAGATCCAAGATAGTTTTTCCAAAAACTTGATGAAATTTAAGCTTTCTACTTTTGTTTTTTTTGTAAAGCTTTCCCGTAAGCTTATCAAATTTACCGGGAGCATGAAAAAGAATTTGATCTTTTTCAGCTGATATCAAGCCTTTTCCTTTAATTGTTCTAATATGTAATAATCTAGGACCTTTTTTTGTTTTTTGAAGCATGAGTTCGTTTTTCAATAACTCCATATTGTGACCATCTATTGGACCATGATAGTCTATATTCAAAGAATTAAATATATTATTTTCTTTATTTATTTCTATGTTTGATTTTTCCAAATAGTTTTTTAATGCCCCAACACTAGGATCAATTCCCATAGTATTATCGTTAAGAATTATAAGAACATTTGCTGAAGTTGTACCTAAATGATTTAAAGCTTCAAAAGCCATTCCTGATGCAATAGACGCATCCCCTATTACAGAAATATGATTAATATTTTTTTTACCTCTAATTTCTGAGGCTAAAGCCATCCCTAAAGCTGCTGAAACTGTTGTTCCTGCATGACCTGTTCCAAATGAATCGTATTTACTCTCTTTTATTTTAGGAAAACCACTTATTCCTTTCCACTTTCTGTTTGATTTAAACTCTTCATACCTGCCTGTTAAAATTTTATGACCGTATGCTTGATGTCCAACATCCCATAAAATCTTGTCTTTAGGGGTGTCAAAAATATAATGAAGTAAAACTGTGAGTTCTATCACGCCAAGACTAGCTCCCAAATGACCTTCATTGGATGAAATAACATCAATAATGTACTCCCTAAGTTCTTTTGAAATACCAACTAATTGCTTCAATGAGCATTGCTTTAGTTCCTTGGGAGATTTAATATCTTTGAGTTGCATTTAACAAATATAATATTTCGTTTTAGTAACCCATACTTTTTGTAATTTTCAATAATGAAAAACGTGTTTGATGATAAATATTTCATGGGAGAAGCTTTAAAGGAAGCTCAAAAAGCTTATGAAATTGGGGAAGTTCCTGTTGGAGCTATAATAGTAGTAAAAAATAAAATAATTGCAAGAGCTCATAATCTAACTCAACGTTTAAATGATGTAACAGCCCATGCTGAAATGCAAGCAGTTACATCTGCTTCGAATTATTTAAATGGTAAATATTTAAAGGATTGTTCGATTTATATCACTCTTGAACCATGCGTTATGTGTGCGGGAGCACTTTTTTGGAGTAAAATAGATAGAATTATATATAGCGCATGTGATTTAAAAAGAGGCTACTCTCAAGTGGCGAATTTATTACATCCAAAAACTAAAGTAGAAAGAGGAGAGTTTGAAAAAGAGTCATCAGACTTACTAAAAAAATTTTTTAAAAATACAAGAAAATAAAAAAACCTCCAATTAGGAGGTTTTATATTGTCTTGTATAAAGAATTATAATTTAGTAAGATTGGAAGCTTGCTTCCCTTTATCACCATCTTTTTCAACATACTCAACTTTATCACCCTCTTGGAGTGAAAGCCCATTAAGGGTTGTTATGTGAACGAATACATCTGCACCCGACTCATCATTTGTAATAAACCCATATCCTTTGGACTCATTGAAAAATTTAACTGTACCAGTCATAATTGTATATAATAAAAATAATTTTGGCTAAGTAACATCAACTTTCTTTTCTGAAAACTCTTATTGTATTTTATTTTTATTAGGTTTTTTCTTTTCAACTTCATTTCTCATCCTTTCATAATTTTCTTCAGTAAGTGTATAGTCTCTGATGTCTTTGTCTTTCCATCGATGGTATAGAAATAGTGGCAAAAAAAATATCACTGAAAAAAGAACAGTGCTTCCTATAATTTTTTCACCTAAAAACTGATCATTTTGATAATTTTTAAAGTAAAAACCTATAATTAAAGATGATAAAATTGAAAAAAATAAAAAACGAAGTATAATTTTCATATGGACTTATATCTTTTTTAACTCCAATCCTAATTCATCAAGTTGAGGTTTTTCAATCAAGGAAGGAGAATCAATCATAGTATCTCGACCTGAATTATTTTTCGGAAAAGCTATGAAGTCTCTGATTGTTTCTTTACCTCCCAAGATTGCCACAAGTCGATCTAAACCAAAGGCTATTCCTCCGTGTGGCGGGGCACCATACTTAAATGCACCCATTAAAAAACCAAATTGTGACTGAGCGTCTTCATCAGAAAAACCTAATAAGTTGAACATTTGTTTTTGAAGTTTAGAATCATGAATTCTTATTGAACCTCCTCCAACTTCGTTTCCGTTCAGAACAAGATCATAGGCATTTGCCCTTACTTTTTCAGGGGAGTTATTTAGTAAATTAAGATCTTCTTTCTTTGGAGATGTAAAAGGATGATGCATAGCATGATACCTTTTTGATTTCTCATCCCATTCTAATAGGGGAAAATCAGTCACCCAAAGTGGTGCAAAAATTTCTGGATTTCGAAGTCCAGTTTTTTCAGCAACAGCAAGTCTTAGTTCTCCTAACTGTTTTAATGTTTTTTTGGTTTTTCCGGAAAGAATAAAAATTAAATCACCTGGATCAGCGTCAATTATTTTTATCCATTCAGTTAAGTCATTTTCTGAATAAAATTTATCTACTGATGATTTTAGTGATTTATCTTCATTATATTTTACCCAAACTATCCCCTTCGCTCCAATTTGAGGTTGTTTCACCCAGCTTATCCAGTTGTCAATTTCTTTTCTACTAAAAGAAGCTCCTTTTTTTATTGAAAAGCCTATTATCAATTCTTCAGAATCAAAAATTTTGAAGCCTTTACCTTTTGCTTTATCTGTAATATTTCCAAATTTCATATCAAATCTAATGTCTGGTTTGTCACTTCCATAATTATTGATAGCCTCGTTGTAGGTGATTCTTGGAAAAACACCAACCTTATAATTATTAATTTCCATAATTAAATGAGAAATCAAACCCTCAAATTGGTTTAAAACATCTTCTTGGTCGACAAAACTCATCTCACAATCTATTTGAGTAAATTCAGGTTGCCTGTCAGCACGCAAATCTTCATCTCTAAAACATTTTACTATTTGAAAGTATCGATCTATTCCACCCACCATTAGTAGCTGCTTGAAGGTTTGAGGTGACTGTGGAAGGGCATAAAACTCTCCAGAATTCATTCTTGAAGGAACAACAAAATCCCTAGCCCCTTCTGGTGTGGATTTAATTAAATATGGAGTTTCAATATCAATAAAACCTTTATTATTTAAATAATTTCTGACTTCCATTGTGACTTTATGACGAAAAATTAAATTTTTTCGAATATTATTCCTCCTTATATCAAGGTACCTATATTGCATTCTCAACTCTTCACCTCCATCTGTTTTATCTTCAATAGTAAAAGGAGGGGTTTCTGAAGCGTTTAAAATATTTAATTCACTGACTAAAAGTTCAATATTTCCGGTTTGAAGTTCAGTGTTTTTAGATTCTCTTTCAATTACTTTTCCAGATATTTGAATTACAAACTCTCTAGACAGTTCCTTTGCAGTTTCAAATACTCTTTTTGAGGATCTTTTTTCGTCAAACACCAATTGAGTAATACCATAACGATCCCTTAAGTCAACCCATATAATAAAACCTTTATCTCTAACTTTTTGAACCCACCCTGAAAGTGTAACGGTTTTATTTATATCTGAGGATTTTAATTCTCCGCAATTGTGTGATCTTAACATAATCTAAAAATGAATTACAAAGGTATTAAGTTATTAGTTTTTAATCTTATTCCAATTGCTAATAGTTAATTTAAGTTGATAAACTATATAAAAACAACTAGGAACAATAAATAGTGTCAAAAACGTCGCAAAAGTTAGACCAAATATTACAGTCCATGCAAGTGGACCCCAGAATATTACATTGTCACCTCCAATAAATATTTTAGGATCCCATTCGGTTATTAATGAAAAGAAATCGATATTAAGTCCTGTAGCTAGAGGTATCAGTCCTAAAATAGTAGTTATTGCTGTTAAAAGAACTGGACGAAGCCTAGCTGCACCTCCATACACTATTGCTTCACGAGCCTCTAATTTTGGAAGAAGTTTATTAAAGGCAATATCTAAATCTTCTTTTTTTCTGGCAATTAATAATTGAGTGTAATCTATTAAAACCACTCCGTTATTAACGACAATTCCAGATAAAGCAATAATCCCCATCATAGTCATCATAATTACAAATGGCATATTAAATAAGCTTATACCATAAAGAACTCCAGTAAAACTCAAGAAAATTGATAATAGAATTATGAGAGGGTTTGAGATTGAATTAAATTGAAGAACTAATAGAAACAATATCATTCCTAATGCTGCCGCTAAAGCTCCTAATAGAAATCGCATATTTTTATCTTGCTCTTCAATTTCACCAGTAAACCTTAATTCAATATCAGGCTTGATTTGATCAAAACTTGAAACACTTTGTTTAACATTCGCCACAACATCATTACCATTATATCCAGCTAAAACAGGAGAATACAGAGTAACAACCCTCTTAAGGTCTCTATGTTTAATTGCATTAAAAGAAACAGAATTTTTATATTCAACTAAAGTACTGAGAGGAATTTTTTTAATTTTCCCACTAGCAGGATCCCTAAAAACTATATATTGATCTAATAATTGGTCAACAAAATTTCGATCATTTTCATTAAATCTAACATTAATATCATAATCTTCACCATTATTTTTGTAAACACCTGCCTTTTCGCCAAAAACAGAACCTCTAAGTTGTTGGCCAATCTGACCGGCTGTAACGCCCAGACTTCCTGCTTTTTCCCTGTCAATATTAATTATCATCCCAGGCTTACTTTTATTAACATCTATTTTTAACCCTTCAACTCCAGATATATTTTCAGAAGTCAAATAAAGTTTTAAATTTTCAGCAGTTTGAATTAATTCATCATAATCTTCTCCAGCTATTTCAATATTAACCGGGTAGCCTGCTGGCGGCCCTTTTGAATCTTTTTCAACGGAAACTGATACCCCTGCATATTTATCTTTTAACTTTTTTTGTAATTCCTTTCTTAAGTTTTCACTTGAAAGCCCTCGCCTATATTTAAATTGAGAAGTAGTTATAGTGATTTTAGATTTGTGAGGCATTTCTTGATCACCTCCTTTATCAATTTCTGGGTTTTGAGATCCTAAACCCACAAAAGTCACATTGGAATCAATCATAAAGTTATTTCCATTGTCTATATATTTCGAACTATTTATGACTTTTAGAACATCAGCTTCAATAAGTTTTGAAGTTGAATTTGTTTTACCTATCGATGTTCCTTCAGGATATTCAATATAAATAAAAATTTGTTGAGGTTGATTTTCTGGGAAAAACTCAACTTTTGGAGCGGATAGTCCCAAAATAATAAATGAAGAAAAAAGTAGCCCTATAGTTCCAGTTAATAATAAAAAAGGAGTTTTACCAGATAATGTAAATCGTAAAATTTTAGTATATCTTTTCTCTAGACTAACAAGGCTTACTGTTCTAAAATATAAAGCCCATCTCTTTATGAAGAGTTTATATGCCCACAAAAGTATGTTTAGTAAAATTAGTAAAGTACCAAGACCTCTAGGTTTTCCTGGAAAAAAGATTAATAAGGAACCTATTCCAGATAACAAAAGAGTTAATCTTCGAAGTTTTTTTCTTCCAATTATTTTGTCTTTGGTGCTCATGAATTTTGAAACAAGCATTGAATTAAAAAAAATAGCTACAATCAGTGAAGACCCAAGCACAATCGAAAGAGTGAACGGAAAATAGATCATGAATTTACCTATTGTTCCAGGCCAAAAACCTAGGGGTATGAATGCTGCAACTGTTGTTGCAGTTGAAACAATAATAGGTGTTGCTATTTCTCCAATCCCTTTTTTTGCAGCTTCTATTTTAGACATACCTTCTTTCTCCATTAGACGATATGCGTTTTCTACTACAACAATCCCATTATCTACTAGCATTCCCATCCCCATAATTAAACCGAAAAGAACCATTGTGTTTATTGTGCTTCCTAAAAAGTTTAAAATCATAAATGACATAAGCATTGACATAGGTATAGCAAACCCAACAAACAGAGAATTTCTAAAACCTAGAAAAAACATTAAAACAGTAACGACAAGTATTACGCCAAAAATGATATTATTGACTAAATCACTTACTATATTTTTTGTAGTATTTGATTGATCATTTGAAATTTCAATTTCAATTGAACTTGGAAAGTCTGAAGATTTGACATTATCGATTAACACCCTTATTTTTTCGACAGTTTTAATTAGATTTTTTCCACTTCTTTTTTTTACATTTAAAACGAGTGCTGTCTTTCCATTTGATCGCGCGTACGAATTTTTCTCTTTTTCTTTAAATTTAACTTTAGAAATATCTCCTAAATAAACAATACCATTTTGAGTTTTGACAACAAAATTATTTAAATCATCAGGGGAATTTATTTCACCCAAAACTCTCAGGTTTCTCCTTGTGCCATCACCTTCAACGCTTCCAGCAGAAACAGTATTATTTTCTCTTTGAATAGCATTTATTATGTCTTTGAAAGAAACGGACAATGCAGTCATCTTAAGAAGATCTATAGCAACTTCGACCTCAAAATCTTGAACACCTCTTAATGCAACTTCTTTAATTTCTGACATTTGCTCAATTTTATCTTGAAGTAATTCTGCATAGAATTTCATTTCCTTGATAGGAAGATCCCCAGTTAAACCAATATTTAGAATGGGCATTTCCTCAGATATTGTAAGTGCAAAAACATTTGGTTCAACTTTTGCGTTATTAAAAGTTGGCCAATCTGATCCAGAGGTAATTAAGTCAACTTTGTCTTTAACTTGGATTTTAGCATTTTCATTAGAGATACCCTCATCAAATTCGACGGTTATTAAAGAAACATTTTCTCTTGATGTTGATACAATCTCAACAAGATTTTTCACCCCTTTAAGTTCCTCTTCTAGAGGATCAGTGATTAATCTCTCAATGTCTTCTGCTGTATTTCCAGGAAAGACAGAGCTTACAAATATTTGATTTTCTTTTATTTCAGGATAATTCTCTCTAGGCATTGAAAAGTAAGCAGAGACTCCAAGGAACAAAAACACTCCAATAATCACATATATCACTGTACTCCTGTTTATTGCCCAGGAAGATGGTTTGAACTCTTTTAATTCTGATGATTTTTTCATGAATGGAATTCCTTGTTATTAGTTTATTGATTTTACTATTTGTTTATCTTTTACTTGTCGAATTCCATCCTCGATAATTAGATCACCACTTTTCAATCCTTCTAGAACTTCTATTTTATTATCTGATGTTTTTCCGAGCTTGACATAAGTTTTAATTGCGGTATACTTATTTTGTTCAAAATCCAACGGATCAAGCTTGAAAACATAAAATTCGTTAGCACTATTTTCAATAATATTTTTTTGAGAAACTAGTAATGCGTTAAGATTTTCATAATCATTTATAGAAATTTTTACTGTCATATTTGGTTTAAAATCATTATCATTATTTTTAAGCATAATTTCAATTCTAAAGTTTCTGTTATTAGGGTTAATTATATTTCCTATAGAGGATATTTTAGAAATAATAGTGCTAGAGAGGATTGGAATAAAAACTATAGCTTCAGAATTTTTTTTGATTTTTGTAATGTGAGTTTCTGGAATTTCTGCTTTTACTTTAATCTTATCAAGGTTAATAATTCTTAAAACAGGAGTTACCCCTGGATTAACGTTGCTTCCGGAATCAGCAATTAGTTCATCAATTATACCATCAAATGGAGCAATTATTTTTGATTTGGTTATTTGAACTTTTAATTGGTCTATGTTTTTCTTTAAACTTAGATAATTGGTTTCAGCTTGTAAAAATTGAATTTCTGATCCGATTTTTTCTTTCCATAAACTTGATTGTCTTTCATAAGTTGTTTTAGCCAGTTTCACTTGTAATCTCATTTGATCCAGTTGAGCTATAATTCCTTCGTTAGATAGTTCAATAAGTACAGTTCCTTTTAAAACTTTTTGTCCTTCTTTAACATGAATAGTTTTAATGATTCCAGGAATTTCTGGGTATAGTTTTAAGTTTTTATCAGAATCTAATGATCCTTGTACTTCGATAAAATGCTTAAAGGGTTTGCTTTCAATTTTGACATTTGTTACAAGTGGAAATTTTTGATTTTCATCTAAATCAAAAATGACTTCATTTAATATTTTTAATTCTTTTTGAAGAGTGTTTATTTGCCTTCCAACTTCAGCTTTCTTATTTTGAATTAATTTCAGATCTTTCGAATTAATAATCGAGGTTGTGTCTTTTTCATTCTTATTACAGCTAAAGAATATTAAAGCAAAAGTTAAAAAGCATATTTTGAATTTCATAATATTTAATTATTAGTAATGTTTAAAATTGTTTTTAATTCAATCTTCTTAGACACCAGTTTTTGCACAGCATCTAAATAATTTTTCTGTGTTTTATAAAGTTGAGATTGAGCCTGTCTCAATTCAAAACTATTCGCCATCCCTTGCGAGAACTTTATTTGATTTTTTCTTTCTATTCTTTCTGCCAGGTTCATGTTGTTTTTTGAAACATAAAAATCATCTATTGCAAGTTCATAATTAGCCTTTGCATTTTTGGCAGAAACTTTAATTTCTCGTTGAGTTTTTTCAAGTATTTTTTTAGATTGCTGATAGGATATTTTTGCCATTTGAGAACTTGCTGACCTTCCGAATGAACTAAATAATGGGACTTCCAGACTTACACCAAATAAAGCTGATCCAAACCATTTTTGATTTTGTTTATTAAATGAGAAAGAGTTGTTGTTTCCAGTATAAGCGCCACTTATAAATGTAGAAAGAGTAGGTAATGATTTACTCTGCTCTAATTTATACTCAAGCCTTTTAAACTCAACATTATTATTTGCTATTTTAACATCAATATTTGAATTTATATCCCATGATTCTATTACAGGCACTTCAAAAACCTGAGAATTAATTATAGATTCAAGAGAACTAGTGAGATTTAGCTCATCTTCTTCCTCATAACCTAGAGAAATTTTCAAGATATCTTTTGATAATAAACTAAATTGGTAAGCAAACTTCCTCTTTGACTTTAACTCTGATAATGTAATTTTTAACTGTTCGACACTTTCTTCTTCTATAAAACCATTTTTAAATAATTTTTTTGTTTCTCTAAGGGTGCCTTCTAAGTTTTTAATATTCTTATCTATAAAATCAATATTTTCCTTCGATAATAAGGTGTTTAAATAGGCATTATTGACAGACCTTCTAACATTTAAATTTGTTTTTTGTAGAGCGTTATCTGAAACTTTCAAATAGGTTTTGGTTGCCTTTACCCCAACAATATAAGATCCGTCAAAAATCATTTGACTAATTCGAGCAGATCCCACTAAGTTCTGCTCCGTTCCAAAACTGACTTCAGCAAAATCTCCTTCTTGACCACCAAAAAATTGTGCAGGAATTAAAGAGACAGGGAGTTCTAAAAAATTAGTATAATCAAAACTAGCTTTTACCTGAGGTAGCCCAATTGAAATTGTTTTCCATTTTTCTTTATAAGCTTTATCTACTTCTAGTTTAGCATTTATAATTTCAGTGTTATTTTCAAGTGCAAAACTTATTGCTTCATCAACATTAAGATTATTAGGGAATTCTTGAGCCTTTAAAAGGCCAAGTGAGAAAAACAAAATACATACATATTTTTTCATGATTCTGATTTGTTATAAATTTTATTTAAAAGAATTAGACCTTTATTTGTGGAAATAGCTCTGACGTGATACTCTAAAAAATCCTCTATAACTTTTTCCAATTTAAATTCATGTAACGGAAACAAGTTGATATCCCTTACTCCTCTCATTCCATTTATGTAGATTCTAGTTATGAAATCAATGTTAATTTCTTCTCTGTAATAACCGGACTTGATTCCTTTTTTTAAGCTCTCTTGAAAAACATCTCTAACTAGATCAAATTCTCTACCCTTAAGCTCTTGATAAATTTCTGGATAAAACTTTTGAAGTTGAAATTGAGGGGCAGTTTCGGTATTTCCTAATACTTTCATTGCTTCTTTTTTTATCTGGAATAATTCTATTATTGGATTATTCGCATTTATACTAATCTGTTTAAAAGACTTGACTACTCCTTTTTGGAGCGTTTTCATACATAAACTAATCAAATGATTTTTATTTTTAAAAAACTGATAAATAGTCTTTTTTGATATCCCCATAGACTGAGCCAAATCATCCATTGTGACACTTTTAAACCCTATGGATAAAAAGAGTTCTGTAGCCTTTATTATGATTTTTTCTTTCATGATGGTGCAAAGATATGAAAGGAAACTTAAAAAACCAAAACAGTTTCCGTTGTTTATTTGAACTTATCGTTAGATAATTTATTTACATTTATAAAAAATTATTTCATGCCTTCAATTGAGGAATATCAAAATTCATTTATAGAGTATTTAGAATCAAGTTTGCCAAATAAATCTCCTGAAAACCTCTATAAACCTGCTAAATACATTTTAAAATTAGGAGGCAAAAGAATTCGTCCAATTTTAACCTTGATTTCATCAGAGGTTTTTGAGGGTGAATTTAAAGATGCTCTACCAGCAGCTTTAGCAATCGAAGTTTTTCATAATTTCTCTTTGGTTCATGATGATATTATGGATGAGGCGCCACTAAGAAGAGGTCAAGAAACTGTTCATAAGAAATGGAACACAAATACAGCAATTCTTTCTGGAGACGTGATGCTCATATGGTCTTACGAACTTCTTCAAAAGTATTCACCAGACATAAGTTATTCTTTGACTAAAATATTTTCTAAAACAGCAAGGAAGGTTTGCGAAGGTCAGCAATTAGACATGGATTTTCCAAATCAAGAAAATGTTTCTATTAATGATTACATGGGAATGATTGAAAATAAAACTGCTGTTTTAATAGGATGTGCTCTTTCAGTAGGAGCAATAATTTCAAAAGCAAATAATAAACAGATATCTGAAATATATAATATTGGGGTAGAGTTAGGCTTAGCTTTTCAATTACAGGATGATTATTTAGATGTTTTTGGAGACATTAATAAATTTGGAAAACAAATAGGTGGAGACATAATTGAAAATAAAAAAACTTTTCTTCATTTATATGTTAAATCAAATTCATCTCAAAAAGTTAAAAATGAATTTAGCAATTGGATTAAACTTAACCCAAATAATACAAAAGAAAAAATATTAGCAGTTACATCAATTTACAGATCTTCTGGAGCGGAAAAAGCAATTAAAGATAAGATTGAATATTTTTCTAAATCAGTTTTTCTTAAAATTGACAATCTAGGAATAGGTTCCAAAAAGAAAATACTACTACTGGACTTTGTGAATAAACTAGTAAATAGAGATTTTTAAAAAAGTCTTTTAATCAATGCTTCAATAAACCATCTTTTTTTAAAAGTCATCATTAGCTTTATTTCTTCTAAAATAGAGGTTTTGTTATCTAAAAATCTAAAAATTATTTCTGAATTATTTTTTTCAAACATTGTTTTGAATATCGATCCCCCCATATCATTATGTTTATTAAGTACATCTATGAAAAGTAAATCAAAAAACCAAAATCGATTAGTTTTCTCAAATTCATTTAAGGGCTTTCCTTTTTTAAGAAATAACACAAGCTCTTTAGTTTTATTTACAGTATTTAAAAAAGTATATCCGGTACTTGCTTTTGTCCATCCTCCAGCTGTTCCGATATTGAGTAAATTTTTGGTATTACCTGACTTAAATTTATAGGCTGTCATTGGAATACTACCTTGTTCGGTTTCAACAACTTCGTAGTTTCCAGAATTTAAATTTATAAGATAGCTTTTTATAGAGTTGAGATATTCATCTTTTTTTAATTCATTTGGAGAAAAAAGTGTGTACTCAACAAGAGCTTTTGTTTTTGAAAATGGAAGAACATATATAAATCTGGTTGAATTTTTTTGAGGTATATCAAAGTCCATTAAGGTAACAACATTTGGATTGAATATTTCATTTTTAGTTTCAACCAACTGACCGATAAAATGTTGTTTTAAGTATGGATATTTTTTTTGATTCTTAATAAGACTAGCATCAAAAATACTTGAAAAGATAAGATCTCCTTCAAAACATCCTTTATCAGTAGTAATAATATTTGTAATCTTATCAATTTTAAGAATTTCAGAATTTAAATACGTAAGATTATTATATTTTGACTTTAAACCCTTAAAATTATTGTAAAAATCAATTCCTCTTATTAGTTTATATCTGTATGGTGAGGTTTCAAACTGTTTTTTAAAATTATTAGCTTTAAAGATAGCAGAGTTCCATTTCTTACTTACAATATGGTCTAATTCACTTTCACCTTTTTCCCAAAAACACCAGGTTCTGTCATTTATAGCTTTGGAGTCTTTTTCTACTAATAAAATTTTTTTATTAGAAAAAAAGGAATCTGAAACTAAGCTATTTGCTAGAAGCGTTCCAGAAGCTCCACCACCACAAATAACATAATCAAATTTCTCTGTTTCCATAAGTCTTAACTTCAAAAGTATATAATTAACATTAATACTCTTATTTATTAATTGTTTTTTTTGTAAATGTTTTGTAGTATAAAACTTTATGATATTTTTGCACTATAATCATATATGAATGGATAGTATTATTTCATTTTTTGAGTCTATAAATCCTATTTTAGGAGCACTTTATGCAACTATTTTTACTTGGGGTTTAACTGCTTTTGGCGCCTCATTTGTTTTTTTATTTAAAACAATGAATAGGGCTGTTCTTGATGGAATGCTTGGTTTTACTGGTGGAGTTATGGTTGCCGCAAGTTTTTGGAGTCTTTTGTCTCCAGCTATTGAAATGACTCCAGGATCAGGTGTTGAAAAGGTTATTCCTGCAGCTATAGGATTTGGTTTAGGTGCAATTTTTTTATTTTCTCTCGATAAAATTCTTCCTCATATCCATATAAATTTTAAAAAAACTGAAGGGATTAAAACGCCTTGGAGAAGAACCACTTTAATGGTTTTAGCAATAACACTTCACAATATTCCTGAAGGATTAGCAGTTGGTGTATTATTTGGAGGTGTTGCCTCTGGTATTCCTGAGGCATCTATTGCAGGTGCTGTAACATTAGCAATTGGTATAGGTATTCAAAATTTTCCTGAAGGAATTGCTGTTGCTATGCCTTTAAGAAGACAAGGTGTCAGTCGATTTAAAAGCTTTTGGTATGGACAACTTTCAGCAATTGTTGAGCCGATTGCTGCTGTTATTGGCGCAGTAGCAGTAACATTTTTCACTCCTATTCTTCCATACGCCTTAGCATTTGCGGCAGGTGCTATGATTTTTGTTGTGGTTGAAGAAGTCATTCCTGAAACTCAGCAAGATAAATATACTGATATTGCTACTTTAGGCTTTATAGGTGGATTTATAGTAATGATGATTCTAGATGTTTCACTAGGCTAACTTAATTTTCAAATTGGATTCCAGCCTTGCGCTGTCAATTCTATTTGTTGATTCAAACCAGTTATTAGTTTTCCTCCAGTTTCTGAATCAGTAAAGTGACCGATAATAGTCAAATAAGGATGGTTTTTAATCTTATCATAATCAGATTGTGGAAGAGCCATTAAAAGCTCATAATCCTCTCCACCGTTAAGCGCTGCAGTGGTTGGGTTAATTTTAAATTCTTCACATATTTTAATTACTTCTGGATCTATAGGGATCTTTTCTTCATATACATGGCATCCTAAATTTGAGGATTTGCATAAATGAAGAGTTTCTGAGGAAAGTCCATCACTAATATCAATCATCGCATTAGGGGTGATTTTCAACTCATTTAAAAGCTCAAAAACATCTTTCCGGGCTTCTGGCTTTAATTGCCTTCCTATGCTATAGGTATATGAATCTAGATCAGGTTGAACTTTGGGATTAACTTTAAAAACAGCCTTTTCTCGCTCTAAAATTTGAAGTCCTGCATAAGCACCTCCTAGGTCTCCAGAAACAACTAGTAAGTCATTATTTTTCGCTCCACTTCTTTTAGAAATATTTTTATTAGTTACTTGTCCAATTGCTGTTATTGAGACTACCATTCCTGTTGTTGAACTCGTAGTATCCCCCCCAACTAAGTCTACTTTGTATTTAGAACACGCTGCTTTTATTCCATCGTAAAATTCTTCTAAAGCTTCAACAGTAAAGCGATTAGATATAGCCAAAGAAACCGTAATTTGACTTGGTTTTGCATTCATTGAATAAATGTCAGAAAGATTGACTATTACGGCTTTATATCCAAGATGCTTAAGTGGAACATATGATAAGTCAAAATGAACCCCTTCTATTAATAAATCTGTGCTTATTACACCTAAATTTTTTTTAAAATCTATTACACATCCATCATCTCCTATTCCAGTTTTTGATGAGAGGTTATCAATCGAAAAATTCTTGGTTAAGTGATTAATCAATTCAAATTCTCCAAGATTTTCTATGGGTGTAAGCTTTGTTTTTTTATTTTCTAACATTCGGTAAAAGTACATAAATAGATGTATTCTTTTAGATCTATTTATTAGCTTTGAATTTCTTAGATTGCAGGATGCAAAAAAAATATTTTTTACTCATTTTTATAATTATTTTCACCAGTTGTTATAAATATGAATATGAGATAATAAATGAAGAAATTGTTTCTGATTCAATTATAAACCCTCCTGTTGTTATTGATCCTCTAACACCCGACCCTCCTAGTAGAGTAGTTGTGTTATGTGAAAATGGATTTGCAAATGAATATCCATGCAGTGGAATGGATCTCTATAGTCAAATTACATTAACAGAATTAGGGAGTGATTTTGCTAATGATAATTGGGGATGGACTGATCGTGAAACTGGAAAAGAATATGTTATTCAGGGTTTAAATGACGGAACGGCCTTTATTGATATAAGTGATCCGCTTAATCCTATTTATCTAGCTAAAATATCTGTTTCCACCCCCAGCACATGGAGAGATATTAAGGTTTTTAAAAATCATGCTTTTATTGTGTCTGAGGCAAATGATCACGGCCTTCAAATATTTGATTTAACCCGATTAAGAGAAATCAATACTTTTCAAAGCTTAATTCCAGATAAAAGATTAAACACCTTTGGAAATGCTCATAATATCGCAATCAATGAAAGTACCGGTTACGCTTATGTTATAGGAACTCAGAGGTATTCTGGCGGCCCATTATTTATTGATATCAATGATCCTAAGAATCCAATAGAAGCTGGTGGATATAGAAATATGGGATATTCTCATGATGCTCAAGTTGTTTCATATCACGGCCCAGATGAAAACTTTACAGGTAAAGAAATTTATATTGGAAGTAATAGTGATGGTGGATCAAATAATAAAGTTGTTATTGTTGATGTAACAGATAAAAGTAATCCTGAATTAATAACTACAAAATCTTATGGTGGATCCGGTTATGCTCATCAAAGTTGGTTGTCATCAGATCACAAATATTTATTTTTTGGAGATGAATTAGATGAATATTATTTTGGTGGAAATACAAAAACATTTGTTTTTGATATGACCAATTTATCTGAACCGTTATTATCTTTTACATACAATGGAACTACAACTGCAATTGATCATAATGGTTATGTCGTTGGAGGTCTATATTATTTATCAAATTACACAGCAGGTTTAAGAGTAATGGATATTTCACAAATTCAAAATAAGGCTATGGATGAAGTTATGTATTTTGATACTTATCCCGAGAGTGACCTTAGTAGTTTTGACGGAGTTTGGAATATTTATCCTTTTTTTCAAAGTGGAATTATTGCCATAAGTGATGGTCAGAGCGGGCTTTTTTTAGTTAAAGCGTCTGATTAAATGAAAAAAACCTTAATACTTGTATTCTTTTTAAATTTCTCATGTTCTCCTGATTTTTCAGAAATCAGCTTCTCTGATATAACTTTTATTGAAAATAGTTTAAAAGTTATACGAATTATAGGTGGAACTAAAGAAGATGTTGTAAAAAAAGTTTTGGCAACAGATGACGGTGGTTTTGTTATTGTAGGTCATACGAAAAGTACAGATGGTGATTTTGAAAATAAAAATAGAGAAGGAAATGATATTTTTTTAACTAAACTTGACTCCAAAGGTCAAATAATTTGGACAAATACTTATGGAGGTTCTGACGATGATATAGGAAATGATGTTATAGAGTCTTCTGATGGCAGCTTTTACATTATTGGTTACAGTAAAAGTAATGACGGTGATGCTTCAATTAATAAAGGTCAGCATGATAATTGGTTACTAAAAACCGATTCTTTCGGAAAACTACTTTGGGAAAAAAGTTATGGTTTTGCTGGACATGATCATGCTTATAATATAATTAAAACAAGAGATGGGGGGTTGTTTTTTAATGGATTTTTAGATGTTACAGCTTCAGAAGGTCAGGGAAGTACATCTAGGCATGGAGTTGGAGAATTTTGGTGCCATAAAGTAAATATGAATGGAGATGTGGTTTGGAGAAGATACTTTGGAGGGTCAAATAATGACAGATCATATGATTCAGTTGAAACGCAAGATGGAGGCTTTATTTTAGTTGGTACATCGGAAAGTCAAGACATAGAAATTTCAAATTCATTTGGAAGCTATGATATTTGGGTAGTAAGGTTATCATCCTCTGGAGAATTGATTTGGGAAAAATCTTTTGGAGGTTCTGCTATTGATGAAGGTATTATTATTATTAATAATCAAGATAATAGTTATACAATTTTAGGAAATACAAATAGTCCAAAAATTGATGGATTTAAAACTCAAGGAATGAATGATTTTTTATTAATAAAGTTAGACTCTTCAGGAGGTATATTAAGTAAAGTACGACATGGCAGTCCACAGTTTGATTACGCAAAAGACCTAAAACAAACGATAGACGGAAGCTATTTTGTCACAGGTTATTCAAGAAATCCATTAAATTCACAAGGAGTAAACTTTGAAAATAATGCTGTTTTTTTAAGTCAAATTCAGCCAAATGGTATTATTCAAAATACTTGGAAGTTAAATGGAAGTAATGAGGATCTTGGAAGCTCAATTTCTCAGCTTCAAAATGGCTCAATCATTATGGTTGGAACAACTGAAAGTAATGATGGAGACTTTAATATTAAAAAATTAACTGGAAATGATATTTTTATTGCTATTTTGAATAAGTAAATATTATCTTTTTATTATCAATATTTTCAGATGAAAACCTTTATATATATAGTATTACGTATATTTGCACTCTATTAATCAAACTTTAAATAAAGATGATTAAGGTGTCTGCTTCGGCAAAAAATAAAGTTAGGATGTTAATGACGGAAGAAGGCTTTGACCCAAACCAAGCCTACGTTAGAGTTGGGGTTAAAAGTGGTGGTTGTTCTGGCTTGTCATATGAGCTTAATTTTGATAATGAAACCAATCAAAAAGATAAGCTTTATGAAAACAATGATGTTAAAATTATAGTTGATAAAAAAAGTCTTCTTTATCTAATTGGGACTACTTTGGAGTATTCCGGTGGGCTTAATGGAAAAGGATTTGTGTTTAATAATCCAAACGCACAAAGAACTTGTGGTTGTGGAGAAAGTTTCTCTCTATAAATAATATTTTATGGCTTATACGGAAGAAGAATTAAAAAAAGAACTTGAGACTAAGGAGTATGAATATGGGTTTTATACCAATATAGAATCTGAGACATTCCCTGTAGGACTCAATGAGAAAATTGTTACTGCAATTTCAAAAAAGAAAAATGAACCTCAATGGATGACTTCATGGAGACTGGATGCTTATAGAGCGTGGTTAAAGATGGATGAACCTGATTGGGCAAATGTAAATTATAAAAAACCTGATTTTCAGGCTATTTCATATTACTCCGCTCCCAAAAAACAGGATAAATATAAAAGTTTAGATGAAGTTGATCCAGAATTATTAGAGACTTTTAATAAATTAGGAATCTCCATTGACGAGCAAAAAAAACTATCTGGTGTTGCAATGGATATTGTTATTGATTCTGTTTCTGTAGCAACAACATTTAGAGACACTTTGGCAAAAAAAGGTATTATTTTTTGTCCAATTTCTGAGGCAATTAAAGATCATCCAGAATTAGTTAAAAAATACATTGGATCTATTATTCCCTCTACAGATAATTATTATGCAGCACTAAACTCAGCAGTGTTTTCTGATGGATCATTTTGTTATATCCCAAAAGGTGTTAAATGTCCAATGGAATTATCTACCTACTTTAGAATAAATCAAGGAGGAACTGGTCAGTTCGAAAGAACACTTGTTATAGCTGATGAAGGAAGTTATGTTAGTTATCTTGAAGGATGTACGGCTCCTTCTAGAGACGAGAATCAATTGCATGCAGCAGTTGTAGAATTAATTGCTCACGATAATGCTGAAATAAAATATTCAACAGTTCAAAATTGGTATCCTGGAAATAAAGAGGGTAAAGGAGGAGTTTATAATTTTGTTACAAAAAGAGGAATATGTCACAACAATTCTAAAATTTCTTGGACTCAAGTAGAAACTGGTTCTGCTGTAACATGGAAATATCCTTCTTGTATTTTAAAAGGAGATAATTCAATAGGTGAATTTTACTCGATTGCTGTAACAAATAACTTTCAACAAGCTGATACAGGGACTAAAATGATTCATATTGGAAAAAACACAAGAAGTACAATAATCTCTAAAGGTATTTCTGCAGGGAAATCTCAAAATAGCTACAGAGGATTAGTTCAGGTAAATTCAAGAGCTCACAATGCCAGAAATTTTTCTCAATGTGATTCATTGTTAATGGGTAATGAATGTGGAGCTCACACCTTTCCCTATATAGAGGCTAAAAATAATTCTGCTCAAATTGAACATGAGGCAACAACAAGTAAAATAGGTGAGGATCAAATTTTTTATTGTAACCAAAGAGGGATTGATAATGAAAAAGCAATTGCTCTAATTGTAAATGGTTTCAGTAAAGAAGTTTTAAATAAATTACCAATGGAGTTTGCAGTTGAAGCTCAAAAACTATTAGAAATTTCCCTCGAAGGATCGGTGGGATAAACACAAAATAATTATGTTAACTATAGAAAATCTTCACGCAGCAGTTGATGGTAAATCAATTCTTAAAGGAGTAGACCTAGATGTAAAAGCAGGGGAGATTCATGCAATTATGGGTCCAAACGGATCAGGAAAAAGCACTTTGGCATCTGTTATTGCTGGAAATGAAGTATACGAAATGACCAAAGGAAACCTCCTTTTAAATGGTGAAGATATTAATGAACTCGATGCTGAAGAAAGAGCTCATAAAGGGGTTTTTATGTCTTTCCAATATCCAGTTGAAATACCTGGAGTCAGTGTTACAAATTTTATTAAAACAGCGATCAACTCTTCCAGAAAAGCTCAAGGTCTAGAGGATATGCCTGCTAGTGAAATGTTGAAAAAAATTAGACAAAAAGCTGCACTCCTTGAAATCGACACAAAGTTTTTATCCCGTTCCCTTAATGAAGGGTTCTCCGGAGGAGAAAAAAAACGAAACGAAATTTTTCAAATGGCAATGTTAGAGCCTAAATTATCCATACTTGATGAGACTGACTCTGGTTTAGATATAGATGCGCTTAAAATTGTAGCTAATGGCGTTAATAAACTAAGGAATAAAAATAATGCAGTAATTATAATTACTCATTACCAAAGACTTTTGAATTACATAGCTCCTGATTTTGTTCATGTTCTTCACAATGGTAAGATTGTTAAATCAGGAACAAAAGATTTAGCTCACGAATTAGAAGCTAAGGGTTATGATTGGGTTAAACAAGAATCAAGTTAATGGAGTTAAAGGAAAAACTATTAGATTCACATCTTGCTTTTGAAGAACAATCAGAGGTTAATGAAACTATTCAAAACTTTAGAAGTAAAGCCTTGAGAATTTTTGAAGAAAAAGGTTTTCCAACAAAAAAAGTCGAGTCATGGAAATACACTTCCTTGGCTCCAATAGTTAATAAAGATTATGCTTTATTTCCAAAAACGGACTCTGGGATTGAACTTAAAACTGTAAAGCCATATTTTTTATATGATATTGACACTTATAAAGTAGTTTTTATTGATGGTGTATTCAGCCCGTTTCTTTCAGAAACAACACATGACGGATTAGACGTATGTCTTTTATCAGCGGCTCTTAGTAAACCTAAATACAAACCAATTATTGAGAAATACTATAATAAAGCTGCGATTAAAGATGAAAGTTTGACTGCGTTAAATACAGCATTTGCCAAAGAAGGTGCTTATGTATATATTCCTAAAAGTAAAGTTTCAGAAAAACCGATTGAAATTATTCATTTTTCTACTGGAGAGCAAAAAGCTTTATGGCTTCAACCTCGAAATCTTATAGTTGTTGAAGAAAATGCTCAGGTTCAAATTATTGAAAGACATCAAAGCATTTGTGAACATGATATGGTGACCAATACTGTTACCGAAATCTATGCTCATAAAGACTCTTTTGTAGACTATTATAAAATTCAAAATGATCTGGATTCAGCAAGTTTAATTGACAACACATATATAGTTCAAGAAAAAAACAGTCACGCTAGTGTCCATACTTTTTCATTTGGAGGGAAACTAATTAGAAATAATTTAAATTATTTTCATAAGGGTGAAAATATAATGTCAACTCTCAAAGGATTAACAATATTAAAAGGCAAACAACATGTAGACCATAACACATTAGTTAACCATTCTAAGCCAAATTGTAATAGTCATCAAGATTATAAAGGAATTTATTCTGAAGAATCCAAAGGAGTTTTTAATGGAAAAATATTTGTAGATAAAATTGCTCAAAAAACAAATGCTTTTCAGCAAAGTAATAATATTTTGATCGATAATAAAGCTACTATAAACTCTAAACCACAACTTGAAATTTTTGCTGATGATGTTAAGTGCTCTCATGGATGCACCATTGGGCAACTAGACGAAGACACCTTGTTTTATCTTCGTTCAAGAGGTATTCCAAGAAAAGAAGCTAAAGCGTTATTAACTTATGCTTTTGCAAATAATATTTTACAAAGTGTTAAGATTAATGTTTTGAAAAAAAGGATAAACGGACAAATTGCTGAAAAGTTAGGAGTTAACCTTGGTTTTGATTTATAATGATAGATATTAAAAAAATAAGAAATGATTTTCCAATCTTAAAAAGAAAGATAAATGGAAATCAATTGGTTTATTTTGATAATGCTGCAACATCTCAAACTCCTCAAGTTGTAATAGATGAAATTTCTAATTATTACTCTAACTACAATTCGAATATTCATAGAGGGGTTCATAAATTGAGTCAAGAAGCTACTGATGCTTATGAAAAAGCTAGACGAACTATTCAGTCAAACTTTAATGCTAAATATTCTCATGAAATTATTTTTACATCAGGATCAACCCACAGCATAAATATAGTTGCATCAGGATATGGAGAAATTCTAAAAAAAGGAGATGAAATTATTTTATCAGCAATGGAACATCATTCTAATATTGTTCCCTGGCAGATGCTTTGTGAAAAAACTGGAGCAATTTTAAAAGTTGCTCCAATGGATAATAATGGGGTTTTAATTATAGAAGAATTTGAAAAAATATGTAATAAAAAAACTCAGCTGGTAGTTGTGTCCCATGTTTCAAATGCTTTAGGAACCATTAATCCAATTGAATTAATTTTATCAATATCACATTCTTATGATGCAGTTGTCTTGATCGATGGTGCGCAAGCTGCTCCTCATATAAAAGTTGACTTACAAGAATTAGATATTGATTTTTATGTTGTTTCAGGTCATAAATTAATGGGACCCACAGGAGTAGGAGTGCTTTACGGAAAAGAAATACTTTTAAATATGTTGCCGCCATATCAAGGTGGTGGTGAAATGATAGAAGAAGTTACTTTTGAAAAAACTACCTACGCTAAATTGCCTCACAAGTTTGAAGCTGGCACACCGAATATATCTGGAGTAATAGCTTTGGGAACAGCAATAAACTATCTCAATAAAATCGGATATAATTTGATAGCTAAATATGAAAAAACACTTCTTGAATATGCCACTTCTGAGCTTCTTAAAATAGAAGGTCTAAAAATTTATGGAAAATCTACCCAGAAAACAGCAGTAGTGTCTTTTAATATTAAATCAATTCATCCATATGATGTAGGTGCAATTCTAGATAAATTAGGAATAGCGGTAAGAACAGGTCATCACTGTGCACAGCCAATAATGGACTATTTTCAAATACCAGGAACAATTAGAGCTTCTTTTTCTTTCTACAATACTAAAGATGAAATTGATATTATGGTTAAAGCAATAAAACGAGCAAAAATGATGTTAATTTAATTAGTAAATTTAATCATGAAATCAATAACTAGCATACAAAAAGAAATTATAGATGAGTTTAGACTATTTGAGGATTGGATGCAACGTTATGAATATATGATTGAACTTGGCAAATCATTACCAATTATTGATAAAAAAAATAAAACAGATAATAATATCATTAAAGGTTGCCAAAGCAAAGTCTGGGTTTATGCAGAATTAAAAAAAGATAAAATTATATATACAGCTGATAGCGATGCCATAATTACTAAGGGAATTATTGCTTTACTTTTGAGAGTTTTTTCTGAACAACATCCTTCAGATATTTTAGCTGCAGACACAAGCTTTATAGATGAAATAGGTTTAAAAGAGCACCTTTCCCCTACAAGAGCAAATGGACTTTTGTCTATGATTAAACAACTAAAAATGTATGCAATTGCATATCAAACACAATTGAATTAAAATGGATACACAGATTGATGTTAATGAGTTAGGAGAAAAAATTGTTCGAGTCATCAAAACTATTTTTGATCCTGAAATTCCTGTTGATATTTATGAATTAGGACTGATATATGACGTGTTTGTTAATGAAGATTTAGAAGTTAAAATTTTAATGACATTAACAACTCCAAACTGTCCTGTTGCTGAAACTCTTCCAGTTGAAGTAGAAGAAAAAGTGATGTCAATTGATGAAGTTAAAAGCGCATCAGTCGAAATAACTTTTGACCCTCCATGGTCAAAAGATTTAATGAGTGATGAAGCTAAATTAGAACTAGGAATGCTATAAAGTTATGGATAAGCCTATTGTAAATCGAGTTTCAAATAGTCCCTTAATTACTATTAACCTTGAAAAAATACGTTTTGAAGGAACTAGATGTTTTTTTGATTTAAAAAACATTTTAGATAAGGGGGTCATTCTTCGAGAAAACAAAATAAGAGACTATGTTAAGAATCACGACTGGACACAGTATTCAAGTCAATTTGTTGCTGTTGGCTGTAGTTCAGAAGCAATTCTTCCTTCATGGTCTAAACTACTCATAGCAGCATCGCTCAAATCATATGCAAGAAAAATTGTAATAGGTGATTTGGAACAGTTGGAAACAGTACTTTTTGAATCAGCTATTAATCAATTAGATTTCACTAAATATATTAATAAATCAATTATAATTAAAGGATGTAGTGATCCTTCAATACCAGATTCTGCCTATGGATTTTTGATTAACAAACTACAAGGAGTTGCCAAAAAAATATCTTATGGAGAAGCTTGTTCATCTGTGCCTCTTTGGAAGTCAAATAAATAAATTCCTTACTTATATTTTTTATATTAGACCCTATGTTGTCTAAACCAATACTTATAATTACATATTACTGGCCACCATCTGGAGGATCAGGAGTTCAAAGGTGGTTGTATTTTTCAAAATATTTAAAAAAACTAGGTTATTCTCCAATTGTATTAACTATTGATTTAGGATCAGCCTCGTACCCTTCTATAGACAAATCATTATTAAAAGAGGCTGACGGCATCTCAGTTCATTATGTAAAGGCTTATAATTGGCTTAAAATTTACACTTCACTTAAAAAAGGTAAAAATGGAAATAAAATTCCACAAGGTGAATTTTCAAAAAAAGAAAATTTAGATCATTTTGCAAGTTTTATTAGAGGAAATTTTTTTATTCCAGATGCAAGAGTTTCTTGGGTTAAGCCAGCTATTAAAAAGGCTTTACATATAATAAATGATAACAAAATTGATAAAATTATTACATCAGGTCCCCCTCACTCAACCCATATGATAGGTTTACATTTAAAATCTAAACTAAATTTAAAATGGATTGCTGATTTTAGAGACCCATGGACAGATATGTTTTATCTCAAATCATTTTATCGACTTCCTTTTGCCAAAAAAAAAGATTCTCTATTGGAAAAAAAAGTTTTATCAAATGCAGATGCAATTTTAACAACTGCGTCAGAAAACTTTCACATGGAGTTGCAATCAAAAATATCAGTAAAGCAAAATTTTTATAAAATTTACAATGGTTTTGACACGAACCTTTTTAATAAAGATTATAAGAAAATTAATAAGAATTTTAAAATCGTTTTTACTGGACTATTAACAAAAAACCACCCTTATAAGTCAATTATTAATTCATTGATTAACTTTAAGAAGCTTTACCCTGAAATTAAGTTCAAAATAATCTTTGCGGGTTCAATTTCTGATGAAATTTTAAAAGAATTTAAGCAAGTTTTAAATATTAAGTATTATGGTTATGTTGATCACTCCATAGCAGTTGATTTGATGCATCAAGGAAATATACTTTTAAATTTTTTATTTGATCAAAATAAAAAATCTACGATGATTTCAGGAAAATTAATTGAATACATGGCTACGGGAAATCCAATTTTAATGGTTGGAGATACAGAGAGTGAAGCAGCAAATTTGTTATCCAAACAAAGTTATAATTTAACGGTAAAACCTACTGAAATTAAGTTAATCACATCATTTTTGAAAAGCAATTATGACAATTGGTTAAATGGAAAAAAAATTAAAGGTGAGTTTGATTCAGTTTTACCTTTTTCCAGGGAAGAGAATACAAAAAAATTAGTCAAAATAATTGATAACCTTTAAATAGTATACAAGTTATTCTTTTTAATAAATTCTAAAACAACTAATGGAACTAGATCCTTAACAGATTCTCCATTTTTATATTTTTCGCGAATAAGAGAACTTGACATTTTCATAAGCGGAGCCTCAAAGAATTTTATTTTTTCATTTATTTTAAACTTTTCAGGAATAGAATTTTTATTAATTCTAGGATAAATATATAAACTGTGGTGTTTTAAAATATCCTCAAAGTTTTTCCATTTATCAAAATCCTTTAATAGATCACTACCCATTAAAAAAACATATTCTATTTCTGGACTTTCATTTCTTAAAAACTTTAGTGTATCACAAGTGTAATTTGGAGTTGGAAGCCTTGATTCAATATCAGATATTTTAATTTTCGGATTACTTATAGTTGCTATTTCAACTGCCTCATATCTTTTCTCAAAATCCTGATATTTAATTTCAGATTTAAAAGGATTTTGGGGAGTTATCACAAAGATTACGTCACTTAATATTTTTTTATTTAAAAAAAATTTAACTATTTCTAAATGCCCATTATGAATTGGGTCAAATGAACCAAAAAAGAGTCCTTTTTTTATCATTTATTATATATAAAGTCACTGACAATTTTTTCAATTTCTACTTTAGCAATTTCTAAATTGTCATTAACTACGGTGAAATCAAACTTATCAGACAAAGCTATTTCTTTTTTAGCTTTTGATATTCGAATTCTAATTTTCTCTAAATTATCAGTTTGTCTATTAATTAGACGACCTTCAAGAGTCTTAATGTTTGGAGGTTTTATGAAAATTGATAAAGTGTTTTCAAAGAATTGTTTTTTTATGTTTAAACCGCCAACAACATCAATATCAAAAACAACTATTTTGTTTTTCTTCCATATTTTTTCTAATTCAGACTTGAGGGTTCCGTAATAGGTTCCGGGATAAACCTCTTCATACTCAATAAAAGATTTATTTTTTATTGCATCTATAAAAGATTTATTTTTTAAAAAATGATAATCATTTCCGCTGATTTCTTTACCCCTGGGACGTCTAGTAGTTGCAGAAATTGAAAACTCTAAATCAGGAAAAATATTTAATAAATGTTTCACAAGAGTAGTTTTTCCAGAGCCTGAAGGAGCAGAAAAAACAATCATTTTTCTAGTTTTCACTATAACAAGTTTAAAAGTTGCTCTTTTATTTTTTCTAATTCATCTTTCATTTGAACAACTATTTTCTGAAGTTTAAAATCATTTGCTTTTGACCCTATTGTATTAATTTCGCGACCCATTTCCTGCAAAACAAATCCAAGTTTTTTTCCATTTGATTCTTTGGAGCTCAAAGTTTCTCTAAAATAATTAATATGATTATTTAGACGTACTTTTTCCTCAGTAATATCATATTTTTCTAAGTAATAAATTAATTCTTGTTCGAATCTATTTTCATCAATATTTATTTTAAGCTCCCCTAAAGAATTTTTTAATTTTTCTTTTACTAAAAGAACTCGATTTTGATCAATTTTTGAAATTGCCTTGAGATCATCCTCAATTAGAGCTAGTCGATTGTTAAAATCATAAAAAATAATTCTTCCTTCTTGACTTCTAAAATCGATGACCTTTTTCAATGTATTTTTGAACAATGATAATACTTCAGTTTTTTCATTATCACTTACATCTTCTTTTTCAGTTTTCATTGTATCAGGTAATCTCATAGCTATAGATAAAAAATCTATTTTACTATTTTTCGATAGTTTTTTTAATTGAGCAACATAACTTTTAACTACTTCTTTGTTAATTTTTGAAGGAGATTCTTCACCAACCGATTTTTCATAAATTGAAATATCAACCTTACCTCTTTTAAGTGAATTAGCTATTTCTTTTCTGAATTCAGATTCTAATTCTTTATAGTTATATGATATCCTAGAATTTATATCAAGATTTTTACTATTTAAAGTTCTGATTTCTACTACAATTATTTTGCTTTCGAAAGAGGATTCACCTTTTCCAAAACCTGTCATAGACTTTATCATATTTTACTCTATCTCACGTATTTTGATCTCACGGTAAGATACAACATCACCATGGTCTTGAAGACCTATACTTCCTGTTTTAAATTTACCAAAGTCAGCAAAAGATTCATTATCAAATTTAGATCCACTAACTAATTCCTCCCATGGTTTTCCATTAACTGGAAAAATAGCAATTTCAGTTCCATTTAGACTTACACTGCCCTTGTTTGAAACATGATTGATCTTTAGAACGACTAGGTTCCAGCTTTCAGCAGGGTTACAAACGTCCTCACTTGGTTGAACTAAATCATAAAGGGCACCTGCTTGATGATATTTAGGATTAGCTTTAGCATCTGGATGTCTTTCATTATCTAGTACTTGAATTTCAGGGCCAGTTTGGTATGCTTCACTATATTTTGAATCTTCTTTTACTCCATAAAAAATTCCACTATTTCCACCCTTTGAAATCTTCCATTCTAAAGACAACACAAAATTTGTATATACACCATCAGTAACAATGTTATGACCTCCACCATACTTTTCATTTGGAGTAAAAACCAAAGCTCCATCCTCAATAGACCAAGCAGGACTCATCTCTGACTTGTTAAATTGGTGCCATCCATTAAATGTCTTACCGTCAAATAGACTAGTCCAATTTGTTAACTTTGAATTATCCATTTTTTCTGTCTTTGAAGAAGTTAATTCAGTTGTATTTTTTTTGGGCACATCCTGACAGGATAAAATAAAAGCCCCCATTAATAGTATTATATTTTTCATTTTATAAGTTTAAAATTTTTTTTAAATGATTTTCATCAATTTCTCCCCCAGCAAAGTCATCAAATGTTTTATTGGTTGCTTCAATTATGTGTTGCTCAATAAATTTAGCTCCTTCTTTAGCTCCTTGTTCAGGACTTTTGATACAACATTCCCACTCCATAACAGCCCACAAATCACAGCCATATTCTGTTAATTTACTAAAAATTTGTTTAAAATCAATTTGCCCATCACCAGGTGAACGGTATCTTCCTGCTCTATCGATCCAATCACTATAACCTCCAAAAACTCCTTTTTTACCATTAGGTCTAAACTCAGAATCTTTTACATGAAAAGATTTAATGAATTCGTGATAATGATCAATATATTCAACGTAATTAAGTTGTTGAAGAACAAAATGACTTGGATCGTATAATATATTTACTCGTTTATGATTATTAGTAGCTTTTAAAAATCGCTCAAAAGTAACCCCATCGTGAAGATCTTCTCCTGGGTGAATCTCATAGCAAACATCAACTCCTTCTTCATCAAAGTGATTTAATATTGGAAGCCATCGTCTTGCTAGTTCTGAAAAGCCCATTTCTACTAATCCACTAGGTCTTTGAGGCCATGGATGCCACGTATGCCATAAGAGTGCGCCTGAAAATGTGGCATGTGTTTTCAAACCAAGTCTTCTGCTTGCTGTTGCAGCTTTTTTTACAGTAGAAATAGCCCATTCTGTTCTGGCTTTTGGATTGTTTTTATACTTTTCAGGAGCAAAATTATCAAACATTAAGTCATAAGAATGATGAACTGCAACCAGTTGGCCCTGAAGGTGAGTCGAAAGTTCGGTTATTTCTAGACCATAGCTATTAATTTTACCCTTTAATTCATCGCAATAAGTTTGACTCTCAGCAGCTCTATCAATATCTATGAGGAAAGACTCCCAAGTTGGAATTTGAATTCCTTTATAACCTAGATCTGCTGCCCATTTACACATTCCATCTAGAGAATTAAATGGAGCTTTTTTATCTACAAATTGTGCTAAAAATATAGCAGGTCCTTTTATTGTTTTCAATGTTTTCAATTTTTAAAGTTCTACCCAGATATTTCCGTTATTATTTGAAGTTATTGCTTTTTCAATAAATAACATTCCCCTTACTCCATCAGATAATTCAGGATATTCTCCAGAAAATGATTTTTCTTTATTAATTGCCTTTGCAACTCCTTTATAAATATTCCCCATTGCATCAAAAATGCCTTCAGGATGACCCGAAGGTATTTTCACTCCATCTTCTGCAAAATCAGAATTGTATACATTTCCTCTTTTGAGAATTTGAAATGGTTTATTTTCTGTAAGATAATTTAAGTAATTAGGATTTTCTTGTTCCCATTTTAAAGACCCTTTCTCCCCATAAATTGCTACTGCAAAATTATTTTCTTCACCTGTAGCAATCTGGCTTGTTCTTATCACTCCTTTACTTCCATTATCCATCCTAACTAATATTGTACCATCAACATCCATCGGATTGTCATCATACATATAATTTAGGTCAGAAAGTAATTTAGACACTTTAAGATCGGTAACATACTCTAACATGTCAAAAGCGTGAGTCCCAATATCTCCGATGCAACAACTTATGCCAGATTTTTCTGGGTTTAATCTCCAAGTGTTAGTTCTTTTTTCGCTATCATGAATGATTGGATTGATCCAACCTTGATAGTATTGAAGATCAACCTTTTGAATTCTTCCAAGAACACCATCTGAAATCATTTGTTTCATTTGCCTAACCATTGGGTATCCTGTGTAGGTATAAGTAACTGCAAATACACATTTCTTCTCATTTTTTAGTGACTCTAATTCTATAGCTTCTTGATAGCTTGTGGTTAAAGGTTTTTCACATATGACATTGAAACCACTTTCAATTAATTTTTTTGCCATTGGATAATGTAAAAAATTTGGAGTCAAGATTGATATCACTTGCATTCTTTTATTCTCCGGTAATTTTAACTCTTCAGCTATTAAGTTTTCAAAATCTTTATAAACTCTGTCTGTTGGCAAATCAATTTTTTTTGCAAAATCATAATTTTCCTTCCAATTAGGGTTAAAAACCCCACCAATAATTTGATATTTATCAAACATTTGAGAGGCAATACGATGAACTACTCCAATTAGAGAGTCGCCACCTCCACCCAAAATACCTAAACGAATTTTACTCATCTTTTAATTTAATTTTTTCATTTTTAAAAGTCAACATAAAAAAGACTAGAACAAAAAGAGCAAATCCAGAGGGTATAATCCAAATCTGTGTCCAGTCATGACCTGAAGCATTTGTATATTGATCTGTAATGTATCCAGCTAATCTAAACCCAACTAACATGCCCAAGCCGTATGTGGCAAGGGTGATGAGTCCTTGAGCAGAGCTTTTAAACTGGTTACCTGCCTTATGATCAGTGTATATTTGTCCAGAAACAAAAAAGAAATCATAACAAATTCCATGAAGTATTACCCCAAAAATTAACATCCATGCATTTTCACCAATATCTCCATATGCAAAAAGAATATATCTAATAACCCATGCAAGCATTCCAACAATCAATGTTGTTTTAATACCATAACGTTTCAAAAATATTGGAAGTAACAGTATAAATAGAGCCTCAGATACTTGCCCCAATGTCATTACTGCTGCAGCTTTTGGCATTCCAAGTTCATTTAAAAACTGATTTGCATGTTGATAATAAAACGCTAATGGAATACAAATTAATATTGATGATACAAAAAATATTAGATATCTAGTGTCTTTTAAAAGAGATAAAGCGTCAAGCCCTAAGATTTTACTAATACTATAATCCCCTTTGTCTGCTGTAGGAGGAGTATCTGGAAGACTGAAACTAAATACTCCAAGAATTGCTGATGCCGATGCAGTTACGTAAAATGTATTTGCTAATAATTTTTGAGATTCCCACCCCAGGTATCCGATTATTAAGCCTGCAACAATCCAACCAACAGTTCCAAAAACTCGAATAGGAGGAAACTCTTTAGAAGGATCTTTCATTTGACGAAATGCAACAGAATTTACTAATGCTAGTGTTGGCATGTAAAGAATCATATAGATTAACACAAATGGGTAGAATGATAAAAAGTCATCAGATGTACCTGCTAAATAAAGAATCACTGCACCCAGTATATGTAGGAATCCAAGAATTTTTTGTGCTGAAAAATAACGATCGGCTATTAAACCAATTATAAACGGAGCTATTATTGCTCCAATAGATTGAGTTTCATAGGCTTGAGCTAGTTGAGATCCGCTTGCATTAAATGATTGAGAAAGAAATGTTCCCATTGTTACAAACCATCCTCCCCAAATAAAAAACTCAAGAAACATCATAAATGATAATTGAAATTTAATTTTATTCATAGTGATTAAGATTTATTATTTTTAATTATGCTTTAATAAAAGGTCTCTAGTGGCAATAGTTCCAGCTTCCTCAGTCAATATAGACCCTTCATATTCCACTCCAATATAGCCTGAATAGTTAGCCTCTTTGACAATATTTAACATTTTATCATAATCTATAGTTTTTTCATTTCCTTCTAGGTTAAAGTCATATGATTTGGCACTAACTGCAAAAGCTTTTGACATAAGCTTTTTAACGCCTAAATACCTATCATATTCTTTATCACATTCATCGTTAGCAGCCCCCCATTTTTTTGAAATGCAAAAATTACCAAAGTCTGGTAGTGTTCCACAATTGATTTTATTGACATCATTTATAACACCAATCAAAAGATCTGCATCAGAAGAATAACCCCCATGATTTTCCACAATTATATTAATGTTATAATTTGAGGCATAATCTGATAGAATACTTAAGCTGTATTTTGATGAAGCTTTCCATGATTCAACTTTATTAATACTACCATGTAAATTTACCCTTATAGAATGACACCCCATTTCACTTGCTACCTCAACCCATGGTTTATGATTTTCTATAGCTAATAATCGAGTATTTTTATCCCCTGAAGATAAATCTCCTTCTTCATCTATCATAATCAATAAGTTTTTTATGTCATATTGATTTGCAAGCTGATTATTTTTAATTATAAAGTTTTTTAGGGCTGAACTTTTATTGGAGCTATTCATAACATCTTCATACAAAGTATTAACATATTCTATTCCTTCAAAACCCCATTTTTTCGCTAATTCAGCAAACTTGTACGGAGAAATATCCCCATTTTTAATCATTCTATTAATGGACCACTGTGCAAGTGATATTTTAAAAAAAGGATTTTTAGCAGCTGAAGAAACAATCCTTTTTTTAGCTTGGTTATTGCAAGCGGTTATTCCTAGAGAACTAATCCCTATTCCTGCAAAAGTAATGTTGGATAAAAATTTTTTACGATTCATTTATTTGAATGTTAAGGTTGGTTGTACTTTTCTAAAAGTAGATAAATATACTCATATTAAAAAAACTTAATAATATTGAAATTTCACTTATCAAAATTATTATTTAGAAATAAACATTAAAAAAAAAAAAAATTGATAATAATTTGTAAATTCAACTTTTATTTCAGTATAAAGAAATAAAAAACACCAACTATAGAGAAATAAAACATTAATTAATGATTAAAAACAATTACGACGCTATAGTCGTTGGAACTGGAGTCAGTGGAGGATGGGCTGCAAAAGAATTATGTGAAAAAGGATTAAAGACATTAGTCCTTGAAAGAGGTCCAATGGTAAAGCATGTTGAGGATTATAAGACAATGAACGATCAGAAATGGGATTATCCAGCAGGTGATATAATTACAGAAGAAATTAAAAAAAGTCAACCAAAACAAAGTAGAACAGGTTATGTGAATTCTGAATCAACAAAACATTTTTTTGTTGATGACATTGAAAACCCATACAGCGAAACAAAACCATTTAACTGGATTAGAGGATACCATGTTGGGGGAAGATCATTATTGTGGGGTCGTCAAGTTTATCGATTAGGAGATTTAGATTTTGATGCAAATTTAAAAGAAGGTGTTGCCGTTGATTGGCCAATAAGATACAAAGATATAGCTCCATGGTATGATTATGTTGAGGAGTACATAGGTATTAGTGGTGAAAAATTAGGCTTACCTCAAATTCCAGATGGAAAGTTCCTCAAACCAATGGAAATGTTTTGTGTTGAGAAGGATTTAAAAAAATCTCTAGAACAAAATTATGATGATCGTTTACTTACAATTGGAAGAGTTGCTCACATTACTGAGGGAACTAAGCCAGGCTTAGGAAGAGTGTCTTGTCAGTACAGAAATAAATGCAGAAGAGGCTGTCCTTATGGGGCTTATTTCAGTAGTAACTCCTCAACACTTCCAGCAGCCGAAGCTTCAGGAAACATGACTTTAAGACCTAACTCTATTGTTACAGAGGTTATCTATGATGAAGAGGCAAAACGTGCTTCCGGAGTAAGAATTACAGATTCAGAAACAAATGAAACTATAGAATATTCAGCAAAAGTCGTTTTCTTGTGCGCTTCAACTATTCCAACAACTTCAATATTAATGCAGTCAAAATCAGATCGATTCCCAAATGGAATGGGAAATGATTCTGGAGAATTAGGACACAACCTAATGGATCATCATTTTCAAATTGGAGCATATGGAACCTCAGATGCTCATAAAGACAAATACTATACAGGCTCTAGACCCAACGGACATTATTTACCTAGATTTAGAAATCTTGGAGGTAAAACTGATCAAAAAGATTTCATTAGAGGTTATGGGTATCAAGGAGGAGGAAGTAGAGGTTCATGGAATGTCATTCCAGAGAATGCATATGGATCTGAATTTAAAAAAGAAATATTAACTCCTGGAGATTGGGGAATTAACCTTGGAGCATTTGGTGAAATTCTACCATATCATGAAAATCACATGTCGTTAGATTATGATAAAACTGATAAATGGGGTTTGCCTACAGTAAACTTTGATTGTGAAATTAAAGAAAACGAATTGAATATGAGAAAAGATATGCAGCAACAAGCCATTGAAATGCTCGATAAGGCTGGTTTTAAAAATATTACTGGATATGATTCTACTTACAATTTTGGGAATGGTATTCATGAGATGGGAACAGCACGTATGGGACATGATCCAAAAACTTCCATTTTAAATAAAAACAACCAACTTCATAGTGTTCCTAATGTTTATGTTACTGATGGATCTGCTATGACATCTGCTGGGTGTACAAACCCCTCTATTACCTATATGGCTTTATCTGCAAGAGCTGCTAATCATGCGGTAGAAGAACTTAAAAAAATGAATATTTAAAAAATGAACAGAAGAAACGCATTAAAAAATATTGGATTTTCAGTTGGTTCACTAACTGTAACTCCTGCTCTTGCAAGTATATTTCAAAGTTGTCAATCAGAAATAGATTGGAAACCAAGCTTTTTTTCATTAGATCAAAAAGAAATTGTAGAGAAATTTCTTGAGCTCATTATTCCTGAATCTGATGGAATACCCGGAGCATCAGAACTTAAGCTTATCAGGTATATTGACTCATATGCAAGTTTAGCTAAGAAAGAAGATACATATGGTATTCAAAACGTGAATTCACTTATTAATAACACATTGATTTCCAATTCAAAATCAAGTGTTTATAAATTAACTTTTGATGAATGTGAAAATCAATTAAAAAAGTTTCTTTTAGCAGAGGGTGATCAAATTAAAGAATGGGATTCAATGAATAGTAATTATTGGTCAAAAATTTTAAACGATCAAAACACATCAGTTCCCGAGGAGGCTATGGCATATGTTTCACTTGTAACTCTTAGACAATGGGCAGTGTCTGCCTATAGATGGCACAACGAATATATAGCAAAAAATGTACTTGACTTTAGACCTGTTCCAGGAGAACAAAAGGGATGTGTTGACCTTCAGGAAGCAACAGGTGGGTTAGTTTGGGCTGTTCAATAAGTTATTAGGATGTTTTTTTTAATTTAGTAGTAGCAAAATATACACCTGAAAAAACTAAAACCATTGCAATAACTTTTATTAAATCTAGTGAATCATTTCCTGTTACTATAGCATAAATTATTGCAATTGGGGGTTGTAAGTATATGAAAGCCCCTATTGTTGAGGCGGGAAGACTTTTAAGTGCATACATGTTTAACATATAAGTTAAAAAGGTTGTTCCAATAACAACAAAAGCCATTCGCCATAAAGCTTCAAACGGCAGTGAGGTCCATTGTACTAACCTAAATTCGTTATATGTAACTGGAAAAGATAAAATAAATCCAATAAAAAACATCCATTTCATCAAAACTAAAGTGTGATATCTTTGAGTAAGTGGCTTGGATAAAACTAAATATCCAGCAAACGCAGATGCGTTAATTAAAAACATAATATTCCCCAACATTGCATTAGGGGCATTTTCACTAACTTCTTTTCCATAAAAAATTAATATAAGAGCTCCAGCAAAACCAAATATAATTCCTCCAAGTTTTGTGAGTCCAATTTTTTCTTTTAGAAAAATATAAGATAAAATCAAAACCATTACAGGAGTTAACGTAATTATTACACCACTATTAATAGGTGTAGATAGTTCTAATCCTTTTAAAAACATTAACATATTAATACATGTACCAAGTAATGCGGCGAAAAATAATCTTAAATAATCGGCGGTATCAATTTTCTGTTTTGGAGCAAAGAAACTAATGATGAAAAAAATAAAACCAGCTCCCATAAGTCTCAATTGAACTAATCCAAAGGCTCCAATATATTGAGGCATTATAACTTTGGCAATAGTATGATTTAAGCCATATATAGTAGTTGCAATCAAAGCAGCAATAAGAGCTAAAATTTTACTTTTATCCATTAATAATATTTTTTGCCTGTTTAATAATTTCTGGGGAATTTCCAATAAAAATTTTATCATCAATTACTAATACTGGTCGTTTCAGAAAGGTGTAGTGTTCCAAAATAAGTTTTTTAAAGTCAATTTCATCAAGATTAACATCCTTTAATTTTCTTTGCTTATATAACTGAGATCTTTTGCTAAACAATGATTCATAACTACCTGAAAGAGAGTGTAAAAAATCAAGTTCACTTTCAGTAATACCTTGTTTTTTAATGTCTATTAAGCTCTCTGACTCAATTAAGTCCAATTTTTTAATAATTTTTTTACAAGTTGAACAGTTTTTTAAATAGTAAAAAGATAACATTTAAACTCATTTTTTCATTTACAAAGAAAATGTATTTTAATCATATGTAATTATATTTATGATAAAATCAAATACATTTGTTTAAAATTTAAGTCCAAATTTCATGAAGAAAAAAATGCATTTTAACTCTAGAGTAATACACGGAGGTCAAAAACTTGATGAATCCTTTGGAGCAGTTATGCCTCCTATTTATCAAACTTCTACTTATGCTCAAACCACTCCTGGGGGCCATAAAGGTTATGAGTACAGTAGGACCCATAATCCGACAAGAACTGCTCTTGAAAATGCATTAGCCAGTATAGAATCTGGAAAACATGGATTAGCTTTTGGCTCGGGTCTTGCAGCTATGGATGCAGTACTTAAATTGTTAAAGCCTGGTGATGAAATAATTGCTACCCATGATTTGTATGGAGGTTCTTATAGACTCTTCACTAAAATTTTTGAAATCTTTGATTTAAAATTTCATTTTGTTGATCTTCAAAACATAAATGAAATAGAGTCTAAGGTTAATAAAAAAACAAAATTAATTTGGGTTGAAACTCCTACCAATCCAATGATGAATATTGTAGATATTCAAGCTGTAAGTAATATCTCACAGTCAAACAGTATATTATTAGCTGTTGATAATACATTTGCATCACCCTATTTACAGAATCCACTTTTACTAGGAGCTGATATTGTTATGCACTCTGCGACAAAATATATTGCTGGCCATAGTGATGTCATTTTAGGAGCATTAATTGTAAATTCTGACGACCTTGAGGAACGTCTCCGTTTTATTCAAAACGCAAGTGGAGCTGTTCCAGGACCAATGGACTGTTTCCTTACCCTAAGAGGAATTAAAACTTTAGCTGTAAGGATGGAACGTCATTGTTATAATGGCAAAAAAATAGCAGAGTTTTTAAATAAGAGTCCTTTAATTGAAAAAGTATATTGGCCAGGTTTAATTGATCATCCAAATCATTTAATCGCAAAAAAGCAAATGAATGATTTTGGAGGAATGATTTCTTTTATCCCTAAAGGTTCTAACTATGAAAATGCTATAAAAATTATTGAAAACCTTAAGATCTTTACTTTAGCTGAATCTCTTGGTGGTGTTGAAAGTTTATCTGGTCATCCAGCAAGTATGACACACGCATCTATCCCAAAAAAAATAAGAGAAAAAAGTGGAGTTTTAGACTCTTTGATAAGACTTAGTGTTGGAATAGAAGATTCTCAAGACTTGATAGATGATATTGAACAAGCGGTTAATCATTAAGCTTCACTATCTTTGTAGTAGATGAATACTTTATCCATTTCAAAAAATAAAAAAATCTATTTTGCTTCAGACCAGCATTTTGGTGCTCCATCTACAGATTCTAGTAAAATTAGAGAAAATAAGTTTTTAGAATGGCTTAATTATATAGAAAAAGATGTCGGTGCTTTATTTTTATTAGGCGATCTTTTTGATTTTTGGTTTGAATATAAATCTGTTGTTCCAAAAGGGTTTGTGAGAATTCTTGGAAAATTAGCCAATCTGTCTGATAAGGGTATTCCAATATATTTTTTCGTAGGTAACCATGACTTGTGGATGGAGAATTATTTTATTACTGAACTTGGCATTCCTGTATTTCATAAGCCTCAGGAGTTCAATTTAAATGGTAAGTCTTTTTTAATTGGTCATGGAGATGGTCTTGGCCCTGGAGATTATGGATATAAAAGAATGAAAAAAATCTTCATTAATCCAATATCGAAATTTTTATTTAGATGGATTCATCCTGATATTGGAGTAAAACTGGCTCAGTATTTATCTATAAACAATAAATTAATTTCTGGTGATGATAATATAAAATATGATGGGCCTGAAAATGAAATTATTTTTCAATACGTTTTGAGAAAACAAAAAGAAAAATCAAGAGACTTTTATGTTTTTGGTCATAGACATATTCCTTTGGACCTTTCAACTGAAAAATCTCGTTATATTAATCTAGGAGATTGGATTAATCATTACACATATGCTGAATTTAATAATTATAATCTATTGTTGAAAACTTGGAAACTAACTAATGATTGAACAAAAATCATTAGTTTACGAAAAGACCGTCTTAGTTGGTGTAATAACCCCTGAGCAAAACGAAGAAAAATCAAGAGAATATATAGATGAACTTGAGTTTTTATCTTTTACTGCAGGGGGAGAAGTGATAAAGAGATTTACTCAAAAAATAAATTCACCTAACCCAAAAACTTTTATTGGAAGCGGTAAGTTAGCAGAAGTTGAGGTTTTTGTTAGTAAAAATGATGTAAGTACAGTTGTTTTTGATGATGAATTAACCCCTGCTCAACAAAATAATATAGAAAAAATTCTTAGGTGTAAAATATTAGATAGAACTGGCTTGATACTTGATATTTTTGCTCAACGTGCTAAAACAAGCTATGCAAGAACCCAAGTAGAATTAGCTCAATATCAATATTTACTTCCCCGTTTGAAGGGGCTTTGGACTCATCTTGAAAGGCAAAAAGGAGGAATAGGAATGAGGGGTCCAGGAGAAACCGAAATTGAAACCGATAGAAGAATAGTCAGAGATAAAATTTCACTTCTAAAAAAAAGGTTATTACTTATAGATAAGCAAATGGCAACTCAAAGAGGAAATAGAGGGGATCTTGTTAGAGTAGCTTTAGTTGGATACACCAACGTTGGAAAGTCAACCTTAATGAATGTAATTTCAAAAAGTGATGTTTTTGCTGAGAATAAATTGTTCGCTACCTTAGATACTACTGTGCGTAAAGTTGTAATTGGTAATCTTCCTTTTTTGCTTAGTGATACAGTAGGTTTTATAAGAAAGCTTCCAACTCAATTGGTTGAATCATTTAAAAGCACCCTTGATGAAGTTCAAGAGGCCGACTTGCTCCTTCATGTTGTTGATATATCTCACCCTAATTTTGAAGATCACATTGAGTCTGTAAATCAAATTTTACACGATATAAAAAGCATAGACAAACCTACATTAATGGTTTTTAATAAGATTGATGCATACGAACCAGAACCATGGGATTCAGATGATTTAATTTCTAAAAAGACAAACAAGAACTTTACTATTGAAGAATTAGAAACTTCTTGGGTTAGTCAAAGTAATGGTAAAAGTGTATTTATATCTGCTCTTCAAAAAGATAATTTTAAAAAGTTTAGAGAAGACACATATAAAGTCGTTCGTGATATTCATATTACTAGATTCCCTTATAATCACTTTTTGTATCCAGAGGGACTAGACGGGTATTAATTTAATTTATTTAAGACATAAGCTCCAGCTTGATCAGTAGGTAAAATCGTTAAATCAGCTACATTAACATGATTTGGAGCGTCTATCATATAGCAAATAGAATCTGCAACATCTTCAGGAGATAATGGAGTAAAACCTTCATAAACTTTTTTAGCTCTTTCCTTGTCACCTTTAAACCTAACATTAGAAAAGTTTGTTTCTACTAATCCAGGATTAATAGCGCCAACTCTTATGCCAAAAGGATTTAAGTCTAAGCGAAGACCCTCTGTAAATTTTTCAACAGCAGCTTTACTCGCACAATAAACATTTCCTTTTGGATAAGATTCCTTTCCAGCAATTGATCCAACATTAATTATTTGACCTGATTTTTTTTCAACCATATCATTCAAAATTGCTTTTGTTACATAAAAAAGACCCTTAACATTTCCATCAATCATCGCTTCCCAATCTGAAATATTTGATTCATGCACAAGGGCAAGTCCATGAGCATTTCCAGCATTATTAATTATTACATCAATATCTTTAAACTTTTTTGGAATGGATGCAATGGATTTAAAAACATCCTCTTTATTTCTAACGTCAAAAGTTAAAATATGTGTATTTGTATTTAATTTATTTGACAACTCCTCAAGTTTATTTAAATTTCTTCCACATAATATTAAATGATGTCCTTTTGTTGCTAGTTTTTCTGCAGTAGACCAGCCAATTCCACTACTTGACCCAGTTATTAAAATTGTTTTTTTTATCATAGTTTTTATGGTATACGTTCTCCCCAGCTAGCTTCTAGAATTTCAAACCAATCGGTTGTTTCAAGATTTATAAATTTTGCTTTTACAGATGATAAAAGTCTTTCTTTTTTAGTGGTTCCAACTACAGGGTTGATTCCCGAAGGATGCTTAAATAACCATGCTAAAATAAGCTGATCTTCATTGCAAGAATACTTTTGGGAGAGATTTTCTAAAACAGAATTAATTCTAGCTCTTTTTTTGTCTAAAACCTTAAAATAACTACCTAAAGGAGACCATGCCATTACATTTATTTTTTTTAGCTGACAGTAGTCAAGAGTTCCATTACTAAATGAATCAGTATGAGTTAAAGAGCATTCAATCTGGTTATGTTTGATATTTGTTGATACACTTAATAATTCTATTTGATGTTTTGTAAAATTAGAGACTCCAAATTCTAGTATTTTCCCTTCGTTTACGAGATCTGAAATTACAGGACCAATTTCATCAGGATTCATCAAAGGGCTCGGTCGGTGGAGTAAAAACACATCAATATATTCAGTTTTTAAATTTCTCAATGTATTCTCAACAGAATATCTTATATGTTTAGCTGAATAATCATAGTGCTTTACTTTAACTGGCCTTAAGTCTGATGGATACTGAATTCCACATTTAGAAATTAGTTTTATATTTTCTCTTTGAATACTTGAAAGCTGAAGTGCCTTTCCAAATTCAGATTCAGTAGTATATCCGCCATAAATATCTGCATGATCAAAAGAATTTATACCTATTTCAAGATTATATTCAATTAGTTCCTGCATTTTATGGGTGGATAGTCCTATACCCCATTTGCCCCAAGTCATTGTTCCTGAAATAATATTAGAAGCCAGTTCTTTATTCATTAAAAGCTATAATTTCTTCTAAAATAGTAATACTTTGTGCCTCTAGGCTTGCAACTAGTTCTATTTTTTAACCAATTATTAACAACAATTGCTAAAATTAATCTTCATTTTTGTTGCACTAAATTTTAAACCTTAATATATATCATGGAAAACACTAACATAGATATTAATTCGATAAATGAAATCATTGAGAAGGAAAGTGCCTTTGTAGATCTTCTTACTATGGAAATGAATAAAGTTATAGTTGGTCAAAAAACTATGATTGAAAGACTTGTCATTGGGCTTTTAGGTCGTGGCCACGTTTTATTAGAAGGAGTTCCAGGTCTTGCAAAAACTTTAGCGATTAACACTTTAAGTCAGGCAGTTAAAGGCAGTTTCAGTCGTATACAGTTTACACCAGACCTTTTACCTGCCGATGTAATAGGAACTATGATATTTAATATGAAAGAGAATGATTTTTCAATAAAGAAGGGGCCTATATTTGCAAACTTTGTATTGGCTGATGAAATAAACCGTGCTCCAGCAAAAGTTCAGTCTGCGCTTCTAGAAGCTATGCAGGAGAAGCAAGTTACAATTGGAGATACTTCATTTAAGCTAACGGAACCCTTTTTAGTAATGGCAACTCAAAATCCAGTAGAACAAGAAGGAACTTATCCATTACCTGAAGCTCAGGTTGATAGATTTATGTTAAAAACAATCATTGATTATCCCAAAATTGAAGACGAACGATTAATTGTTCGTTCAAATTTAAAAGGAGCTTTCGAAAAAATAAAGCCAGTTGTTTCAATAAAGCAAATTATTAGCGCCCAAGAATCAGTTAGGTTAGTATATATGGATGAAAAAATTGAGAAATATATACTTGATTTAATCTTTTGTACTCGTTATCCTGAAAACTATAACCTAAGTAAACTTAATCCATTAATTGGATTTGGATCATCTCCTAGGGGAAGTATTAATTTAGCAACTGCCGCAAAATGCCATGCGTTTTTAAGACATCGAGGGTATGTCATTCCTGAGGACATAAGAGCTGTAATTTATGATGTTCTTCGTCATAGAATTGGCTTAACATACGAAGCTGAGGCTGAAAATATTAGTACTGAAGAAATAATTAGTCAAATAGTAAATGAAGTAGAAGTACCCTAAGCTATAATTTCATGGATACTAAAGCACTTTTAAAAAAAGTTCGTAAAATCGAGATTAAAACTCGAAGATTAAGCAATCATATATTTGGTGGAGAATACCATAGTACTTTTAAAGGTAGAGGTATGACATTTAGTGAGGTTAGACAATATCAGTTTGGAGATGACGTAAGAGCCATTGATTGGAATGTAACTGCAAGGTACAACAGCCCTTATATAAAAATTTTTGAAGAAGAAAGGGAACTTACTTTGATGCTTTTGATAGATATTAGTGGCTCGGAGTTTTTTGGTTCTCAATCTCAAACAAAAAGAGAAGTGATAACTGAAATAGCAGCTACTTTAGCTTTTTCTGCGCTTCAAAATAATGATAAAGTAGGTGTAGCAATGTTTTCAGGTAATATAGAGTTATATATACCCCCCAAAAAAGGACGCTCACATGTTTTAAGAATAATACGTGAATTGCTTGAGTTTGAACCCATTAATAGATCAACTAATATTGGAGAAGCATTAGCTTTTTTATCTAGTGTTCTGAAAAAGAAAGCGATAGTGTTCCTTTTGTCAGACTTTATTGATTCTAATTACGAAAAAACATTAAAAATTGCTGCAAAAAAACATGATTTGACAGGGATTAGAATTTATGATAAACTAGAAACATTTATGCCTAAAATGGGACTTATACCAATTATGGATTCAGAAAAAAAAGGACTTTCATGGGTTGATACTGATTCTAAATTAATTCGCGAGTCTTATTCAATTGAGTATGCGAAAAATGCTGAAAACTTTTCAACATTATTCAATAAAAATGGCGCAGGATCAATCAGTTGTGGAGTTTCAGAAAGTTATGTAAAAAAACTATTAGGTTATTTTAAAAAAAGAACTAGATAAATGAATTTTTTCAGATTTACTTTAATTTTTTTAGTATTTGGTAAAGTTAATTGTCAAATCATGCCAAAAGTCAATTCTGGTGTTGTTTCTAGTACAATTAATATTGGAGAACAAATTGATTATTTTTTAAATATTGAAGTTGATTCAATTCAAAGAATTGAATTTCCAGAGAAGTTGCAAATTGCCCCAATGGAACTTTTAGAAATTTTCCCAACAGACACTCAGAAAATTAAAAACAAGTACTTATTGACCAAGAAATATGCCTTAATTCAATTTGATTCAGGACACTATAAGATACCTCCACAACGAGTGTTAGTTAATGGTTTTTCCAAGCTTTCAGACTCAGTAAAAATTGAGGTAAAAGACATTATTGTTGATACATTTAAACAGAAGCTCTATCAAATCAAACCACTTCAAAAGGTTAGAAAAAATTATGATGATCTAATTAAGAGATCTGTTTATGCAGTTATAATAGCACTTATTTTTATTGGTTTGATTTATTTAACACTTGTTTATCAAAGAAAATCATCAGAAAGAAAAAAAATTATTCCTCCTTTTGAAAGAGCAATTAAAGCTCTCAAAGAATTAGAAAAAAGAAATCCTGAAATTCAAGAGGACTTTAAAACATACTATTCTGAATTAACACAGGTCGTTAGAAGATATATCGAAGAAGAAATTAATATAGATGCATTGGAAAGTACTTCAGATCAACTGTTATTAAAATTAGAGCTACACAAACAAGAAGGAAAATTAGATTTAGAAGAATTAACCATCAAGAATTTAAAAACTGTTCTTAGAACTGCTGATTTAGTAAAGTTTGCTAGAGCCGTTCCAGACTCAGGTGCTGCTAAGTTAGACAGGCAATTGTTAGAAGATGTTGTTATAGAAACAAAAGAGGTTTTACCAGAGCCAACAATCGAAGAATTAAAAGCTAAAAAAAATTATAAAGAATTTTTAAGAAAAGAAAAACAAAAAAAAATATTAAAATGGGTTTTAAGTTCAATATTTATTTTATCCGTTTCGTCAATTATACTTCTAATATTAATATTTGGATATTATCCTGTTAGAGATACATTATTTGGATATCCAACCAAAAAATTAATTAATAATGAGTGGTTTAATTCTCAGTATGGCTCCCCTCCAATAAAATTGTTAACTCCAAAAATTTTAGAAAGAAAAATAATTAATCCAAACACATCCACTCTTTTTATAATGGATAGTATTCAATCCAAATACTATATTGAATTACTTTTTGAAAAGAATGATAAAAGTGATTCAAATGAAAACTCACAGGGAAACAGTAAGATAAGTGGAGAAGAAAAAACAAAAAAAATTATTAATCAAACAATTGAAAGATACCAAAGTCAGGGAGCTGTGAATATATTAATGGATACAGATAATTATGAAACATCTTCTGGTCTTCCTACACTTAAAATATCAGGGACTCTTGATCTTCTAAAGGTTAAAGACGATGAGATGGTAAGATGCTATTTCACAACTTTAATTATTGATTATGATAAAGGGAGAGTTAGTTTAACATTGATTTACAATAAAGATGACCGTTATGGTAATGAAATAAGTAAAAAAATTATTAATAGTATTGAATTAATAAAAGAATTATAAATATGTTAGAAAACTTATCTTTTTTAAACCCATACTTTTTCTGGCTTTTTGGTCTAATACCATTGTTAATTATATGGGAAATCTATTCTCATAAAAATAGACAAGCTCATCTTCAATTATCAAATTTAGATACCATTAAAAGAAAAACATTGAGAATATACTTAAGGCCAACACTTTTTATTTTTAGAATAATTACTTTATCTCTATTAATAATTGCAATGGCTAGACCTCAAACCTCAGAAACATCGGTTAAGAGTAAAACTAACAAAGGAATAGATATTGTTATGGCAATTGACGTCTCTTCTAGTATGTTAGCTCAAGATTTAAAACCAAATCGTCTTAATGCTTTAAAAAGGGTGGCTTCAGATTTTATTGATGATAGAGTATCTGACAGAATAGGTTTGGTAGTATACGCTGGCGAGAGTTATACTCTTACTCCAATTACCAGTGATAAAAATATCATTAAAAATAGTTTATCTGAAATTCAATATCAAGGATTAATCGAAGATGGTACTGCAATTGGAATGGGATTAGCCACATCAGTTAATAGGTTAAAAGATAGCAAAGCTAAAAGTAAAGTAATTATTCTTTTGACAGATGGAGTTAATAATTCTGGTTTTATTGATCCAAAAATCGCTTCTGAATTAGCAGCTGAATATGAAATTAAAACATATACTATTGGCCTTGGGAGCAATGGAATGGCAAAAGCTCCAATAGGAATTATGCCTAATGGTAGCTTTCAATATGGAATGACTAAAGTTGAAATTGATGAAAAGCTCCTAAGATCAATAGCTGACATGACAGGTGGTCAATATTTCAGAGCTACAGATAACGAAAAATTAAAACAAATTTATTCTGTTATTAATAAGTTAGAAAAAACAGAAATCGAAGAATTTAAGTATACTAACTATAATGAGAAATATCGTCCTTTTATTTTTTTAGCTTTAACCTTCATAATATTAGAATTTATTTTACGTAACACACTTTTTAGAAGCTTTATATAAATTATGTATTTATTAGACGAACCATCCTACACGTACTTATTTTTTATTATTTCATTTCTTTTGGTTTTATTTTTATGGGTTATGAGATGGAAGTTAAATACTCAAAAAAAGTTTATTAGTTTAAAAATGATAAAATATTTAAGTCCCAATCGATCAATATTTAAGATTTCATTGAAGTTTCTTCTTTTAATTCTTTCGTTATTTTTTTTAATAATAGGGTTAATTAATCCTAAGATAGGTACAGAGTTAGAAACTGTAAAAAGAGAAGGGGTGGATCTTGTTTTTGCTGTAGATGTTTCTAAAAGCATGTTAGCAGAGGATATTGCCCCTAATCGTATTGAAAAAGCTAAACGACTTGTTTCAGCAATAATAAATAATTTGGTTGGTGATAGAATAGGTATAATAGCTTATGCAAACCAGGCTATTCCCCAACTGCCGATAACGACTGATTATAATGCAGGTAAAATGTTTTTACAAAGTTTAAACACGGATATGTTGTCTTCTCAAGGAACTGCTCTAAATTCTGCATTAGATTTGTCATCAACATATTTTAATGATGAGGATCAAACCAATAGAGTTGTTTTTATTATTTCTGACGGAGAAGACCACTCTGACGAGGCAGAAAGTGCATCTAAGAGAGCAGCTGCTAATGGAATTAAAATTTTTACTTTTGGAATTGGAACAGAATCAGGAGGACCAATCCCAATTAAAAGAAATGGCGTATTGGAAAGTTATAAAAAAGATGAAAATGGAGAGGTTGTAATAACAAAAAGAAATACTGAAATTTTAAAATTAATTTCTGAAAATGCTAATGGACAATATATAGATGGAAATGACACGAAAGAGGTATTAGCCTTTGTGTCTGAGATTTTAAAAAATTTAGAAAAAAAAGAATTTGAAGCAAAAAAATTCGTCAGTTATAAAGATCGGTTTCAGCCATTTATTTTTATATCATTTATATTACTTTTAATCGAATTATTTATTTTTGAAAAAGAAACAATGTGGTTAAAAAAATTAAACCTTTTTAATGAAAAAAAATTAAAATGAAATACTTAAACCTATTATTTTTACTTATTAGCTTTTCTTTGATTTCTCAAAAAACTTCTATTGACAATGAATTGTATGAAGGAAATGAAAAAGTTAAAAAGGAAGATTATTTAGGAGCAGAAATGGATTATCGTCTTGCTCTAACAAGAGCACCTCAAACTCCAAAAGCTTTATTTAACCTTGGAAACACTCAATATCAGGCAAATGCATATGATGAAGCTGCACAACAGTTTTTTAGAACTCAAAAATTTTCTGAAAATAAAACTGAAAAGCATGCAGCGCTTCACAATATGGGTAATGTTTATATGAAGAAAAAAGAATATGAAAAAGCAGTAGAATCCTATAAAAATGCACTAAGAAATAATCCTTCAGATAACGAAACTAGATATAATTATGCTCTTGCAAAGTCTTTATTAGAGGATGAAAATAAAAATAATAAAGACAAGGATAAACAAAATAATGACAAGAATAAAGACAAAAATAAAAAAGGAGAGGATGATAAAAATGAAAAATCTTCTGACAAAGATGATAATGGTAAAGAAGAAAAAGAAGATAAACCCAATAAAGAAAATAACGAGGCGAATGATAAAAATCAGAAAGACTCTAAAAAAGATAATTCAAATCAAAACAGAAAACCAGGACAGTTATCACCAGAACAGGTTAAAAGTCTTCTTGAAGCAATGAATAATCAAGAGAAAAAAGTACAAGATAAAATCAATGCTAAAAAAGTTAAAGGTAAACCAGTTAAAACTAAAAAGGATTGGTAATTCAATGCGTATAATAACATACATATATATAATTCTATCTAGTTTTTTTATAAATGCTCAGGTTGATTTTGATCTTAGGGTCAGTAAGAAAAAATTAGGAGTAAATGAGCGCTTAAGAATTGATTTTGTGATGAATCAAAATGGAGACAATTTTAATCCTCCATCATTTGAAAATTTCAATTTAGTAGGAGGTCCAAATCAATCTGTAAGTAATTCATGGATTAATGGTAAAAAATCTTTTTCAAAAACTTTTACATATTTTTTAGCACCTAAAGAAAAAGGAACATTTATAATAGGATCTGCTGAGATCAGCTTTGAAGGAATTTCATATCAAACATCTCCTGTTTCAATTGAGGTTTTACCTTCTGTTATAAAGCCTTCTGGATCTTCAAGTGTTGAGTATTTAGCTGATGAGAACATGCATCTCATAGCAGAAATTTCTAATACCAATCCTTATTTAAATGAGGCAATAACTGTTGTCTATAAACTGTATTTTAGAAATCCGATTAAAATTTCTGATGCTCGTGAAATTCAAAGCCCTAAATTCAGAGACTTTTGGAGTAGTTCAATAAAAATTCCACAGTTAAGGGTTGAATCAGGATCATATAAGGGAGAGGCTTACAATGAAGTAATATGGAGAAAAACTGTGTTATATCCTCAAAAAATAGGAAAATTAATTATTGAACCTCTTGCATTGAGTTTAGTTCTAGAAATTCCAACTAAACGTAGAGACTTTTTTGGAAATACTATCTATAAACAAGTTTCAAGGTCTGTTAATGCGGGAAAACGTGTTTTAAACGTAAAGGAACTTCCAATTAAAAATCGACCAAATGATTTTTCTGGAGCAGTTGGAAAATTTAAATTAGATTTTTTGATCAATAAAAAATCTCTTAAAGCATTAGAATCATTTCAATCAATTGTTAAGGTTACAGGAAAAGGAAACTTAAAGCTTTTTGAACTTCCAAAAATAAAAGTTCCAAGCTCTATTGAGGTATTTGAGCCAGAATACAAAGAAGAAATCAACACTACTCTTTCAGGTATGGAAGGGACAATTCAAAATACTTATACGATGGTTCCGCAATATCAGGGAAAATATCCGATTCCATCAATTGAATTTATCTATTTTGACCCCGACAAAGTCTCATATCAAACTCTAAGCTCTATTGATCATATGGTTGATGTTTATGGGGGTGATTCTGATAATTTAATTGAAAAACAAGATAAAATTAATCAAGATTTAAAAACAAACACTAATAATACTTTTGGTTTTATAAAATTAAAATCAAAATTTTCTCCAATTAATCAAGTTGAATTTTGGAAAAAATCAACCTATTGGTTAATAATACTTTTGCCACTAATACTTTTACCTATTATTATTTTTATTAAAAGATTATGGAGTTCTAGAACCATTGATGAAAATTATTTAAAATTGAAAAGAAGAAGTAAGCTTGCTATCAAGTTTTTGGGAAATGCAAAAAAACATATTAATAATAAGTCCAAGTTTTATGACTCTTTGGAAAAAGCATTTCATAATTATTTAAAAGCAAAACTTAAAATTGAAACTGTAGATATGAAAAAAGAAATAATAGTTGATTCATTAATTAAATTAGGAGCTAATACATCAACAATTGATTCTTTTATGATCATTTTAGATAATTGTGATATGGCTAGATATTCTCCAATAACCGAGGTTAAAATGAAACATGATTATGATTCTGCAATTGAAATCATTGAAAAACTTGATTATGAAATTTAATATGAAAAAATCTTTTTACATAGTTTTTTTATTATTCAAAATCGGATTTTCACAAACTTCAGATTTATTATTTGAAAAGGGTAATGAATTATATAATAAAGGTGAATTTGAGTTAGCTATTAATGAATACAATAAAATATTAGAAAATGAGCTGCATAGCCCTGAATTATATTTTAATCTAGGAAATTGTTTTTATAAGCTTAATGAAGTAGCTAAGAGTAATTTTTATTTTGAAAAGGCACTAATTTTATCACCAAAAGATCAATATATTTTAAAAAATTTATCATTTGCGAAAAACATGATATTAGATAGTATTGAAGAGCTTCCAAAAACACAAGTTCAAAAAAACATAGATTCTTTAATTTTTTTATTTTCTTTTAGAATTTGGTCCTTTATGTCAATTGGCTTTATGTTAATATTTTTTATTTCATCTTTGTTTTACTTATTTTCATATAATTCCATTCATAAAAGATTCTATTTTTCATTATCAATAGTTTTTCTGTCTTTTTCTTTTTTGACCTCTAATATAATTTGGAAGGAGTCCAAAAAATTAAATGAAACAAAAAATGGAATTATTTTCGCAAAAGAATTATCAGTTTTTTCTGAACCTAACAGTAGGAATGAAGAAATATTTATTTTACACGAAGGAACCAAAGTTCAGTTAATGGACAAATTAAAAGGTTGGGAAAAAATAAGGTTAGTTAATGGATCTGAGGGCTGGGTAATTGAAAACCAAATAAAAACTTTATAAATATTCCCATTCTTCTTCGTTGGTATTAGTATTAATTTTTTCAAAAATAAAAGCACCAACTTCAGAAAGAGGACTATACATAATAGAAGTTTTCATTTGATCGCCTTTTAGTTGTTCGCTAAATTCATTAAAAAATAAAATTTTGTTTATTATGAATATTATACTTGACGAAATAATTATCCATTTAAATAAGCCGAAAATTAGACCAGTTACACGATTTAAAAAACCAAGGGCAACTATACTTAATGCTTTAGTTATTATTTTAGCTAAATAAGAAACTAAGTATATGACTGTTAAAAAGATTACTAAACATGAAATTATATATGCAACAGTTGAAGTCAAATTCAAAAATATTTCAATCAAATTTGATAACTGGTCTGAAAAATAAAAAACACTAATTATACTTATAAATAAACCAAATAAACTTGCAACTTCTCTAACTAGTCCTCTTTTGAAACCGACAATAGCTCCATAAATAAATATACCTGAAAGAATCAAGTCAATCCAATTAACATTCATCTGAATATTTTTTTCAATTTAAGCATTCATTAAAAAAGAAACTAAATTTGAGGTATAAATTAAAGCTATCCTAAATCAAATAATAAGTCTTTTTAAATAGAGTTGTTATAATTAATAGAATCTGTACTTTTACATTATGATTGAAGAGGTAAAAAAGCATTTGAAAAAAGTAAATAATTTCAAAACACAAGATTTATCTGAACTGGAATCATTCAGAATTGAATATTCAGGTAAAAAAGGAGTTTTAAACAACTTCTTCATCTCTTTTAGAAATGTTCCAAAAGAAGACAAGAAACAATTTGGAAAAGAATTAAATCTGCTTAAAAATGCTGTAAGTGAAAAAATAAAATCTTTCAAGGGAGAAATAAACATAGTTAATGAGGTTGGCGCAAATGGAGATCTGTTTCGTCCAGGGTTAGTCCCTGATTCAGGCACAAGACATCCCTTGTCCATTGTTAGGAATCGTATTATATCAATTTTCTCAAAAATTGGATTTAATTTGTCAGATGGACCAGAAATCGAAGACGATTGGCATAATTTCACTGCATTAAACCTTCCAGAGCACCATCCAGCGAGAGATATGCAGGATACATTTTTTATTCAAACTAATCCAGATATTTTACTTCGAACTCACACTTCATCTGTTCAAGTTAGATATATGGAAAGTAATTCACCCCCAATTCGTATACTTTCTCCAGGTCGTGTTTTTCGTAATGAAGCTATATCATCAAGATCTCATTGTATATTTCATCAGGTTGAGGGGTTATATATTAATAAAGATGTTTCATTTGTTGATTTAAAACAAACATTACAATATTTTACTAAAGCATTATTTGGCAAATCTACTATCCGTTTACGGCCCTCTTATTTTCCTTTTACCGAACCAAGTGCTGAAGTAGATATTTATTGGGGTCTAGAAACAGAAACTGACAGAAGAATCACTAAAGGAACAGGTTGGTTAGAAATTATGGGATGTGGAATGGTTGATCCAAATGTTCTGATTAATTGTGGCATTGACCCCGAAGAGTATTCTGGATATGCTTTTGGAATGGGCATTGAAAGAATTGCCATGCTTTTATACCAAGTCAGTGATATTAGAATGTTTTTTGAAAATGATCTTAGGTTTTTAAAACAGTTTAAACCTCATACCTAGTCAAGCTTAGACTCTAATTTTTTAAAAGCTTTTTTAGCGTTAGTTTTTTCATACATGATTGTGTATACAGTATCTAAGATTGGAGTGTTAGACTTGAATTTTTTATTTATTTGAAATGCAGATTTAGACCCGTAATATCCTTCCGCAATCATATCCATCTCTAAAAGAGCATCTTTAACATCGTAGCCTTTTCCAAGCATTACTCCAAGTTTTCTATTACGGCTAAAGGAAGAATAGCCTGTAACCAATAAATCTCCTAAATATGCCGAATTATTAATGTTTCTTTTCATCTTATAAATATTTTTAATGAATTTTTTCATTTCTCTTATAGAGCTGCTCATTAGAACACTCATAAAATTATCTCCATACCCTAGTCCATGAGCTGCTCCAGCAGCTATTGCATAACAATTTTTCAACATTGCTGCGTACTCAGTCCCAGTAATATCCCCTGAAATTGAAACTCTAACATACTTACATCTTAGCCATTTTGATATTACTTTAGCATTTGTGCTATTTGGACAAGAAAAGGTTAAATATGAAAGTTTTTCCATTGCAATCTCTTCAGCATGACATGGACCAGAAATCACTCCAATTTGATTATATGAAATTTTAAAATGGTCGTGAAAAAAATTTCCTAAAATCTGCATTTTTTCTGGTAGAACTCCTTTTACCGCAGAAATGAATATTTTTTCACTAACATCGATATTTATTTTATTGAGCTCCTTAAAAGCATAAACGGAAGGTATAGCGACGATAATAACGTTGACCTCTTCAACTATTTTATTAATATCACAACCAATATTTAGTCTTTTTGTTTTGAGTTTTAAAGAATTAAGATACTTTGGGTTAATACCATGCTTTTTTATTTTTATAGAACTCTCATTATTTCTAACATACCAGCTGACTTTTCTTTTGTTTTCAGTTAGAATTTTGACTAATGCAGTTGCCCAACTACCACTTCCTAAAACTGCAACTTTCCATTTTTTTTGAAGATGTAAAACTCTCAACTTATTTTCATATGTTTTTAACATAATTAATTTAGATTATAATAATTTATTGACAATAAAAAAAGGCCAAGTCCATAAAAAATAAATATTCGTAGAAATTTTTTTCTACTATCAAACTGTTTGTTGTGAAGAGACCATCCTAAATAAATAAATAAAACAGGTGTAATAACACTAAAAATATTTTTTATTAAAAAAAATCCAAAAGGATTAAATGTAAAAATAAATATGATTCCGAGAACTAATTGAATAATTGAAAAAATCAATCCAAATGTGAAATATCTTAAATGATTAGAATTGAATTTTTTTTTTAAAAATAATCCTGCCAGTGAATAAATTAATATCATTGCTAAAATAATTTGCACAAAACTTGTCCAAAAATAAAATACAGTTTCTATTATTGAGGATGTTTTCAATTAATTAAATTTCTACATGTCAAATTTAATTCCTTGAGCTAAAGGAAGTTCTGATGAATAATTAATTGTATTTGTTTGCCTCCTCATGTACACTTTCCATGCATCTGAACCACTTTCTCTCCCTCCTCCTGTATCTTTTTCACCTCCAAAAGCTCCACCAATTTCAGCTCCTGATGTTCCAATATTTACATTTGCTATTCCACAATCACTTCCCCAATGAGATAAAAAAGCTTCTGCTTCTTGCAGATTTTGAGTCATTATAGCAGAAGACAAACCTTGAGTAACATTATTTTGAATATTAATGGCGTTTTGAACATCTCCAGAATATTTCATTACATAGAGAAGCGGTGCAAATGTTTCTGTTTGAACCACTGAAGCATCATCATTCATTTCAGCCACAGACGGTGATACGTAGCAACCACCTTCATATTCTGCTCCAGATAAAGAAGCTCCTTTTATTAACCAATTTGCCCCTTCTTTATCAGCCATATCAATCGCATTAAGGTATTGACTTACAGCTTCTTTATCAATAAGTGGGCCTATATGATTGTTTACATCTAATGGATCCCCAATCCTAAGCTGCTTATAGGCCTTTTTAAGCGCATCTATTACTTTGGAATATATTTCTTCATGAATAATTAGACGACGAGTAGAAGTGCACCTTTGACCACAGGTGCCGACTGCTCCAAACACAGCTCCAATTATAGTCATTTTGATATCAGCGTGAGGTGTTATTATAATAGCATTATTTCCTCCTAGCTCTAGGAGTGTTTTCCCTAAGCGCTTGCCAACAGTTTCACTTACTTTTCTTCCCATATTAGTTGATCCTGTTGCTGAAATAAGTGGAATTCTTTTATCCGCCGATAACCATTCTCCAATATCAGCACCTCCATTAACTAAACACGAAATTCCTTCGGGCATTTCATTTTCTTTTAAAACTTTTTCTATAATTTTTTGACATGCAATACTACATAGAGGAGTTTTTTCACTTGGTTTCCAAATACAAACATCTCCACATACCCATGCTAATGCAACGTTCCAGCTCCAAACAGCAACAGGAAAATTAAAAGCAGAAATAATACCAACTATACCAATAGGATGGTATTGTTCATACATTCTATGCAAAGGACGCTCAGAGTGCATGGTTAGTCCATGTAATTGTCTTGATAAACCAACAGCAAATTCACATATGTCAATCATTTCTTGAACTTCACCTAAACCTTCTTGGTATGATTTTCCCATTTCATAAGAAACTAACTTCCCTAAGTTTTCTTTCTGATTTCTTAACGCGTCTCCAAACTGTCTAACCAAATCTCCGCGTTTTGGTGCTGGGATTTTTTTGAAAATTTGAAATGCATTTTCTGCACTTTCAATTATCAATTCATAATCTTCAACGCTAGCAGTTGTTACTTCAAATAGTGACGATCCATTAACCGGAGAGCTTGTTGATATTGTTTTTCCAGAGCCCATCCAATGACTCCCAGTACTGCAACCTAATTGTTTGTTTTCAATACCAAGAGATGCTAAAATTTTTAAAGTTTGTTTATTCATCAGAATTTTTTATAATAAAATTTAAAGGTAGCATTATTTGAAAAAAGTTTATCTTAAAAGAATATTTATTACGTTTGAGTAATCAATCTTTTAAAAAAATAATATGCCTTTTAAATTAATGCTTATTTTACTTTTTTTTTATTCATGTCAATCTCCCAAAAACGACATAGGTAATAAAGATACATCCGTTTTTTCTATTGTAATTCATGGTGGGGCTGGAACTATATTGAAAAAAAACATGACTAAAGAAATGGAAATAAAATATATTAACAAACTAGAGGAAGCTATTGAGGTTGGATATGAAATTCTAAAAAATGATGGGTCAAGTCAAGAAGCAGTTGAGAAAACAATTAATGTAATGGAGGACTCTCCACTTTTTAATGCAGGGAAAGGAGCTGTTTTAAATTTCGATGGAAATGTAGAGCTTGATGCTTCATTTATGAACGGATCAACACTTGATGCTGGGGCAATTTCTGGAGCTTCAAAAATAAAAAATCCTATTTCTGCTGCAATAGCAGTAATGAATAATTCTCCACATGTTATGTTGTCTGGGACTGGAGCTGATGAATTTGCGTCGAGTCAAAAACTAGAACTAAAACAAAATAGTTATTTTATTACAGAACGTAGATCTAGATCTTTAGATAAAGTTAAATTCAAAGAAAATTCGACAGTGATAATTGACAAAGAATACCTATTAACTCAAAAATACGGAACAGTAGGATGTGTTGCACTTGATCAAAACGGAAATATATCATCTGGAACATCAACTGGAGGAATGACAAATAAAAAGTGGAATCGCATTGGAGATGCACCAATTATTGGTGCAGGAACATATGCTAATAACAAAACCTGTGGGGTTTCAGCTACTGGTTGGGGAGAGTTTTTCATTCGTTCTGTGGTTGCTTATGATATTTCTGCCTTAATGGAATATAAAGGCCTATCAGTTCAAGAAGCTTCTCGGATTGTAATTCATGATAAAGTTGCAAAACTAGGAGGTAATGGAGGTGTTATAGCTCTTGACAATAAAGGAAATGTTGCTATGGAAATGAATACTGCAGGAATGTATAGAGCTCATATGGATTCAAAAGGCACTAAAATAATTAAAATTTATGCAGATAAATAATAATTATAATTGCGAGTTATAGAACTCTACCTGTCCCGTAACTTCTTTACCTAACCAATCAGGTTTTGGAAATCTTGAATTTTTTGAATTAAGCTCCAGTTCGGCAATTATTAACCCTTCATTTTCACCTTTAAAGACATCAACTTCAAAAATAAAATCATTTTTATTTATTATATATCTAATTTTTTTAATAGGATTTGGTAAACAAAGTTTCATTAGTTCAAGAGCATCTTTAATAGAAATTTCATTTTCAACCTCTATTCTACTAGTTCCATTATCAAAAGTTTCACCTTTAATTGTTAAAAATGCTTTTTTCTCTTCAATTCTTATTCTGACTGTTCTTTTGGGGTCTTTGGATAAATAACCTTGTTCAATCTGCTTTTTATGAGTGCATTCTTTGATAAAATCAAGATTTTTAACCAGAAATTTTCGTTCAATCTCAATAGGCATGATTAATTATATTTAAATTTCAGAAACTCTTAGCGTATTAACCATTCCTTTTGATTTTACAGGCATAGCTGTCAAATTAATTAGGAAATCTCCTTTAGAAACATATTTAAATTTTTTTGCCAGATCATTAATTTGTTCAATTGTCTTATCTGTACTTTCGTTCTCATTGTAAAAAAAAGATTTAACCCCCCAAAGTAAATTTAGTTGACTTAAAATTCTTTTATTGGAAGTAAAAACTAATATATTGGATTTAGGCCTCCAAGCTGAAATTTGAAAAGCGGTGTAACCGCTATTTGTTAAAGTACATATAGCCTTAGCATTAATTTCATTTGCCATTATAGCCGCATGATAACATATGGATTTTGTTATATATCTTTTTGTTTTAATTTCCGGTGGTAGGCTTGGCACTTTAATAAGATCAGATCCTTCAACACTCATAAGAATTGAGGTCATTGTTTTAATTACTTCAACTGGAAATTTTCCTACTGAAGTTTCTGCAGATAGCATTACAGCATCAGCACCATCCATAACAGAGTTAGCTACGTCATTTACTTCTGCTCTAGTAGCTGTCCTGCTTTCTATCATCGTTTCCATCATTTGAGTAGCAATTATAATTGGAATTCTTGCTTGCTTTGCTTTTAACACAAGTTGCTTTTGGATCAAAGGCACTTCAGCTGCAGGAAGTTCAACCCCTAAATCACCTCTGGCCACCATCAAGCCATCGCTATTTTTTATTATTTCAAAAATATTTTTTAAAGCTTCAGGCTTTTCAATTTTTGAAATAATTGGAATTTTGTGATCAGAATGCTTTTCAATTAACTCTCTTAGTTCAATTAAATCCTCTTTTTTTCTCACGAAGGATAAAGCTATCCAATCAACCTTTTGTTTTATAGCAAAAACCGCATCTTCAATATCTTTTTTTGTTAGAGCTGGAAGTGAAATCTTTGTATTGGGAAGATTTACCCCTTTGTTAGATTTGAATGGTCCTCCCTGAATAACTCTGGCAGTCACTAGATCTTTATTGTCAGTACTTAGTATTTTAAAAATCAACTTGCCATCATCTAATAAAATAATTTCTCCAATATTAACATCAGACGCAAACTTTTTATATGTCATGTAAGCCTTTTGAGAATTACCAATAAAAGGTTTAGAACTGGAAAAAGTAACTAGCTGCCCTTCTTTCACCTCTGAGCAATCTTCTATTTCACCAATTCTTAGCTTAGGCCCTTGAAGATCTGCTAAAACAGAAACATGAATTTTGAGTTTATCACTAAGTTTTCTAATTAAAGAGATTCTTTTAGAGGCATCGTCATAATTTGCATGAGAAAAATTAATTCTAAACACATCAACACCTTCTAGTATCATCTTTTCTATTACATCTGGTGAATTAGATGCAGGTCCTAGTGTGGCAATTATTTTAGTTTTTTTTGATTCTGACATTAATCAAGTATTAAATTGAAATTTGATTTAACTTCTTTGTTGTCAACAACGTAAGATAGAATTAATTGGGGTAATTTATTTAAAATCTTAATTGTTTGCTCGATGTCTATACCTTCTTTAATCTTTAATAGATAATCAACATTGGATAAAGAGTTAATCAAAGATACCTTTTTTGTTTCCGAAAGATTAAATAATGAATTGGATTCATTTTTAATTCCAGAATCAATAAAATTCTTATTAGAAATTAAACTACAATTAACTCCTTCTTTTAAGTTTTTCCATTGAAACATTTCAAAAGTTGAATTCTTATATCTTAAACTTTCTTTAACTCTTTTAAAATTTGCTCTTAGATTTTTATTTAAAACGAAAGCTACTGAAAAGTCATCTAAGCTAGTGTGAATAGCAATTAAATCATATTCCTCATCTATTTCATCCAAAAGAAAATACTTTTTACTCATTATTTTTAAACTTCAATTTTAAAGCATTATAAGCTCTTTTTGCAGCTTTTTCTTCAGCCTTTTTTTTTGACAACTCTCCAGCTTTTGCGATTTGCTTGTTATCTATAAAAAGAATGGAAGAAAAATTAATATTAGGATTTAACCCATCATCTTTTGTTGTTTTAAAAAGAATTTTATGTTTATTTTTTTGAGACCATTCAATCAGCGCTCCTTTATAGCTTATTATTGATGAATTTATCGTGTCAAAATTTATATAATAGTCAATAATTCTATTTAAAATAAATATTTTGCATTTGTCAAAGCCTTTATCTAGATAGATTGCACCAATTAGAGACTCTAGTAGGTTGCCATGTATATCATCTTTTGCATTCTGTATACTGTGATTACTGTCGAGTAATTTGTATAACTCAAGAGAGTAGCCTATGTTATTTAAGCTGTCACGGTTTACAATTTTAGAACGAAGTTTCGTCAAGTCACCTTCATGAAAATCTGGATAATTAAAATATAAATGATCTGAAACGATACTTCCTAAAATAGAGTCTCCAAGGAACTCAAGTCTTTCATAATTAATTAAAAATCCATTTTGATCCCGAATGTTTTTTGACTTGTGTGTAAATGCGGTTTTAAAAATCAAAATATTTTTTGGTTTAAAATCTAAGAGTTTTCTTAAATCAGAAGCAAAAACATGATTCGGACCTTTGATTTTCTTAAAAATTAGACCCAGATTGATCACCTATTATAAATTCAGTTTTTTAAATAAAACACAGGCATTATGACCGCCAAATCCAAAAGTGTTAGACATAGCAATATTAACATTTCGTTTTTGTGCTTTTCCATACGTAAAGTTTAATTTTGAATCAATATTTTCGTCATCATTTTCATGGTTTATTGTTGGAGGTATAATCCCTTCTTTTATTGACATTATACAAGCAATCGCTTCAATAGCTCCAGCAGCTCCTAAAAGATGACCTGTCATTGATTTTGTTGAATTAATATTAATACCATAAACATGTTCCCCAAAAACTTCTTTAACAGCCCTTATCTCTGCAATATCTCCAAGTGTAGTTGATGTACCATGAACATTAATCAAATCTAGATCTTGTGGGTTAGTATTTGAGTCTTTAAGACAGTTTCTCATTACCTTAATAGCTCCTAGTCCCTCTGGGTGAGGGGCAGTCATATGATACGCATCGGCAGAAAGTCCACCTCCAGCTAATTCAGCATATATTTTTGCACCTCTAGCAATCGCATGTTCATATTCTTCAAGAACTAATGATCCAGCTCCTTCACCCAAAACAAACCCATCTCTGTCTTTATCAAAAGGTCGTGAGGCTTTAGAAGGATCATCATTTCGTTTTGAGAGTGCATGGAGAGCGTTGAATCCTCCAACGCTAGCAATTGTAACACCAGCTTCAGATCCACCAGCAATCATTATGTCTGAATAGCCTAACCTAATGTAGTTAAGAGCATCGATAATAGCATTAGATGAAGATGCGCATGCTGAAACTGTAGCAAAATTGGGACCAGCAAAGCCGTATTTAATAGAAATCATTCCAGCGGCAATATCAGGAATGAATTTTGGAATGAAGAAAGGATTAAATCTAGGAGTCCCATCGCCTTTTTGGAATTCAATTACTTCATTTTGAAAAGTTTCAAGACCACCTATTCCAGAACCCCAAATGACACCTATCCGGTCTTTGTCTTCTTTTTCTAGGTTTATTCCTGAATCAATTACTGCTTCATCAGTTGATACCAGTGCGTATTGAGTAAACCTATCGTATTTTCTGACATCTTTTCTGTCAAAAAAATTAAGAGGATCAAAACCTTTCAATTCGCAAGCAAACTGAGTTTTAAATTTCGAAGCATCAAAATAGGTTATGGGTGCACCGCCACTCTGGCCTTTAATTAAACCTGTCCAGTAATCAATAAGTGTGTTGCCAATTGGAGTTAGAGCACCTAGTCCAGTAATTACTACACGTTTTGATTTCATTACAATGGATTTTTTACGCCTGTTCAATAAATTGAATTGCTTGGCCTACTGTTGCAATATTCTCTGCTTGATCGTCAGGAATTTGAATATCAAATTCTTTTTCAAACTCCATTATAAGTTCAACTGTGTCAAGGGAATCAGCTCCTAAATCATTGGTAAAGTTTGCTTCTGCTACAACCTCGTTTTCATCAACACCTAATTTGTCAACTATTATTGCTTTAACTCTAGAAGAAATGTCAGACATAATTTATTATTTTAAATTTGTAACAGCAAAAATAAAAAACTTTAGTCTAATACTTAGTTTTCTTTAATAAAATATAATGTTTATTTATTATTGTTTCTTTGTAAAGAAATTTTTAACACTCTTTTAAGATAAGATTATAAAGTGTTTATCAAGTTATGAAAACAACAATTAAAAAAATTATTCTCTTAGCTTCTGGAAGCGGATCAAATGTCGAAAACATTATAAAATATTTTGATAAAAGCTCTAATGTTGAAGTTGTTTTAGTTGCTGGTAATAATAAGAATGCATACGTTTTTGAAAGAATTAAGCCATATAATATTGAAACTTTAGTTTTTGATAAATTATATTTTAAAGAAAAATTTATTAACATTATTGATCAAAACAATACGGATCTAATAGTATTGGCTGGTTTTTTATGGAAAATTCCAGAATCTTTAATTGAAAGGTATCCAAATAAAATAATCAATATTCACCCATCACTTCTTCCAAGGTTTGGAGGAAAGGGCATGTATGGAAATAATGTTCACAAAGCAGTCATAAATAGTAAAGTGAAAAAAACAGGAATATCTATTCATTTGGTTAATAATGAATATGATGAAGGAAATATAATTTTTCAAGCTGAAACTTCAGTTCATCCTGAAGATACTCTAGCTGTTATTGAGCGGAAAGTCCAAAGTCTAGAAAAAGAACATTTCCCAAGAGTTATTAAAGAATACTTGTCAAAAATTTAATGAAAAATATTAAAATTTATACTGATGGATCTTCCAGAGGTAATCCAGGTCCAGGAGGATACGGAATTGTTTTAGAATCGGATGGCTACAATAAAGAACTCTCAGGAGGATTTAAAAAAACCACTAATAACAGAATGGAATTATTAGCAGTTATAATCGGTTTGGAAGCATTGAGAAACAAACCCTCAGATGTTGTTATATATTCTGATTCAAAATATGTTATTGATTCAGTTTTAAAAAAGTGGGTATTTAATTGGGAAAAAAAATTTTTTAAGAATAAGAAAAATCCAGATTTATGGAAAAGATTTCTTCAAATTTACAGAGTTCATAATGTAGCTTTCCAATGGGTTAAAGGACATAGCAATCATTTACAAAATGAAAGATGCGATTATTTAGCTGTAAAAGCAGCTTTGGGAAATAAATTGAATAAAGATGAATTTTATGAAAAATCATAAAATGACAAATAAACTTCGTTATGAACTGAAGTAAGTTTTCTATTTTTGCCTAATGAGTAACAAATTGTTAGTTGTAGGAACAATAGCTTATGATGCTATCGAAACTCCATTTGGAAAAGCTGAACACATTTTAGGAGGAGCTGCAACATATATAGCTTTTGCTGCTTCAATTTTTAATATAAAAATTGGACTTGTATCAGTCATTGGAGATGATTTTAATTCAAATGATCTAAAGCTATTAACCAATAGAGATATCGATGTTTCTGGAGTTGAAATTGTAAAAGGAGGAAAAACTTTTTTTTGGAGTGGAAAATATCATATAAACATCAATAAAAGAGATACGTTAGATACCCAATTAAATGTACTAGAAAACTTTGATCCAAAAGTTCCTGACAATTGGAGCACCTCCAATATACTTCTTTTAGGTAATCTTCATCCGGCGGTTCAGCTATCAGCACTAAAACAAATGAAGGTTAAACCTGATTTGATTATACTAGATTCAATGAATTTTTGGATGGATAATTTTCGTTCAATTTTAGATGATGTAATTAGTAAAATTGATGTTTTGTGTATAAATGATGAAGAAGCACTTCAATTAACAGGGCAAAATTCTATTAGAAATGCTGCTGATGCAATCCAAGTTTTGGGACCTAAATATGTTATCATAAAGAAAGGTGAACATGGAGCAATGTTATTTCATCGTGATGAGATTTTTGTTGTACCAGCACTACCATTAAAAAAAGTTAAAGACCCTACAGGGGCTGGAGATAGTTTTGCTGGAGGATTTGCAGGTTTTCTTGCTCAACATTCAAACACATCCTTTGAAAGCATGAAAACAGCTCTTGTTTATGCTTCTGCAATGGCATCTTTCACTGTAGAAGAATTTGGAACAGAAAGCCTACAAACAGTAAACAAACTAAATTTGAAAGAACGACTTAAAGAAATTGAAAATTTAACAAAATTCAAATCACAACAAATAAATTTAAATGAACTATGAGTGATGCTATAAAACATGAATGTGGAATTGCTTTACTTCACTTAAAAAAACCTTTAAGTTATTTTAAAAAGAAATATGGCACTGCTTTATATGGGATAAATAAAATGTATTTGATGATGGAGAAACAGCATAATAGAGGTCAGGATGGCGCTGGTTTTTCCAGTATAAAATTAGATCTTCCTCCAGGTCAAAGATACATAAGTCGATTAAGATCAAATAATAACGAGCCTATTCAAGACATTTTTAAGCAAATTAATGAGAGAATTGTTTCTGAGTTAAAATCAAATACTGACTTATTGGAGAAGCCTGAAGATTTAAAGTCAAAGGTTCCATATGTTGGTGAAATTATGCTTGGTCATGTTAGGTATGGAACATTTGGAAAAAATACAATTGAAAGTGTTCAGCCACTATTAAGACAAAACAATTGGAAACATAGAAATTTAATTATTGCAGGAAATTTCAACATGACGAATGTTTCTGAATTGTTTGATAATCTTGTTGATCTTGGCCAGCATCCAAAAGAAAAATCTGATACAATAACTGTAATGGAAAAAATAGGTCATTTTTTGGATGACGCAGTTGCAAAAATATATAAGAAATTAAAAAAAGAGGGCTATTCAAAGACTGAGACTACTCCTTTAATAGCATCAAGGTTAGACATGTCCAAAGTGTTATTTAAAGCCTCTAAAAACTGGGATGGAGGCTATGCAATAGCAGGTATGTTAGGACATGGAGACACATTTGTTTTAAGAGATCCAGCCGGTATAAGGCCTACATATTTTTATGAGGATGATGAGATTGTAGCGGTTGCATCTGAAAGACCTGTAATACAGACTGTATTCAATGTTCCGTTTTCTAAAGTTAAGGAGCTAGATCCCGGACATGCAATAATTACCAAAAAGGGAGAAAATTCAAAAATCATAAAAATATTAGATGAATTACCCAAAAAAGCATGTTCATTTGAAAGAATTTATTTTTCTAGAGGAAGTGATGCTGAAATATATAAAGAACGCAAATCACTTGGTAGAAAAATTTTCCCAGAGGTTTTAAAAAGTATTAATTCAGATTTAAAAAACACTGTTTTTTCATTTATTCCAAATACAGCTGAAACATCTTTTTATGGAATGGTGGAAGGTGCTCAAGAATATATAAAAAATCAACTTTTAGAGTCAATTTCAAAGGGTTCAAACTCTGAAACTCTTAAAGCTCTTGCATCTATTAAACCTCGGATTGAAAAAATTGCTATAAAAGACGCAAAATTAAGAACGTTTATAACCGAAGATTCCAGTAGAGATGATCTAGTTGCTCATGTTTATGATATAACCTATGGTGTTATTAAACCTTCTGATAACCTTGTGATTATAGATGACAGTATAGTTAGGGGAACAACTTTAGAAAAAAGTATTCTTAAGATGCTTGATCGCCTCGGGCCAAAAAAAATAATTATTGTTTCAAGTGCCCCTCAAATTAGATATCCAGATTGTTATGGGATAGACATGTCTAAATTAGAAGACTTCATTGCTTTTAAAGCCGCAATTGCTTTGCATGAAGATAAGGGAACAAAAGCAATTGTATTAAAATCAATATATGAAAAGTGTAAAAATTCAATAACTAATAAAACTCAAGAGAGTGAAAACTTTGTTAAAGAATTGTACAGGCCTTTAAGTGCTAATCAAATATCCACTAAAATAGCAGAATTACTTTCTGGTAACTCTTTGAAATCAGAGCTTAAAATCATTTACCAATCAATTGAAAACTTACACGTGTCTTGCCCTTCTCATTTAGGAGATTGGTATTTTTCAGGCGATTACCCAACGCCTGGAGGAAATAAAGTTGTAAATAGAGCTTTTATTAACTTTTATGAAGGCAAATCAAAGAGAGCTTATTAGATAGATGTTATATTGTTTTAAGATCTAAGATTGTAGGACTTAGATACATTTTCCCAATTAATCACATTAAAAAAAGAATTAATATAATCTGGTCTTCTATTTTGATAGTTTAGATAATATGCATGCTCCCAGACATCTAACCCTAAAATAGGATAACCTCCACATCCAACACCTGGCATTAGTGGATTATCTTGATTTGGAGAGGAGCAAACTTCAACTTCCCCCCCAGAATGAACGCATAACCATGCCCACCCGGATCCAAAGCGAGTTGCTGCTGCTTTTGAAAACGCATCTTTGAATGAATCAAATGAGCCAAAGGCTGAGTTAATAGCTTCTAATAAACTACCTGTTGGTAAACCGCCACCATTTGGACTCATACTTTCCCAAAACAAACAGTGGTTAAAATATCCACCTCCATTATTTCTTAGAGCTGCATTACCCATATCGATATTTTTGAGAATTTCTTCAATAGATTTATTCTCAAGATCACTTCCTTCAATTGAAGTGTTAAGTTTTGTAGTATATCCATTGTGATGTTTTCCGTGATGTATTTCCATTGTTTTTGCATCAATGTTCGGTTCTAATGCATCGTTTGAATATGATAAAGCTGGTAATGTAAATGCCATGGGTTTTGTTTTAAAGTTCTTACAAAAATATAATTTCTTTTTCTTATTTTACATTTTTTTGACATAAAGAAACTCTTACATTTATATGTTATTTAATAATAAATGGTAAAATCTTCATTTAATTTAATAAATGCTTCTGCTGGATCAGGAAAAACCCACTCTCTTGTTTCTAATTATTTGCAAGAGCTACTTTCAAATTCAAATGATGATCATTTCAGAAGCCTTCTAGCTTTAACTTTCACCAATAAGGCTGTTAATGAAATGAAATCTAGAATAGTTGAAACCTTATCTGATTTTATTAAAAAAAATCATTCCGAAATGAGATGTGAAATCTCAAAAAAAATAAATATTGAAGAATCAGAACTTCGAAAAAAATCAGAGAGAGTTTTAAAAAACATATTATATGACTATGCGGGCTTTGACATTCTTACTCTTGACACTTTTACACATCGAATAGTTAGGACATTTGCATTAGATCTTAAATTACCAAAATCATTTGAGGTAGTAGTCGAGCAAGATGAAATTCTGAAAGAATTAATACAAATAATAATTGATAAAGTTGGAATTGAAAAAGAAATTACAAAATCACTAGTCGACTTTGTTCATTATAAAATTGATAATGAAAATAAAGAATCTATAAATGATGGTTTACTTCAAGTGGCAAGACTTATTTTAAATGAAAATGACAGAGGATTTCTTAAAAAATTAAGAAATAATTCATTACAAGATTTTAGAAAAACACAAAAAATATTAAATAAAATCAAATTTAAAGAATCTGAAAACGCAAAGTTAGTTGCAATAAAGATATTAGATAAAATAGGATCAAATGGCTTGGATGAATCTATTTTTTCTCGAGGATCAGTTACTAAACATTTTTCTTTGATAGTTGAAAATAAATTTGAAGGAATTTATTTAAATAATTTAGAAAAAAATCTTTCTGAAGGCTCCAGAATAGTTAAGAAAACAGATAATCCTAAAGAGTTAATAATGATTGCTAATAATATGATTCCTGAAATTCATCAATCTTATTTAAAGGCTAAAAAATCTATTTTAACATATAATTTAATTCAAGAGTTAAATAAGCAATGGACACCACTTTCTCTTATGGCAGAAATGGAGAAGATACTTAACAGGTATCAAATAGAGGAAAAAAAGATGTTAATTGGTCAGTTCAATGAAAAAATATCCGAAGTTGTTCAAGACTACGATGCTCCATTTATTTATGAGCGAATAGGAGAAAAGTATAAACATTTTTTTATTGATGAATTTCAAGACACTTCAAAGCTACAATGGTCCAACTTAAAACCACTACTTAAACATGCATTAGACACTGAAGATGTTAATGGCAAGTCTGGATCAGTTTTTTTAGTAGGAGATCCCAAACAGGCAATTTATAGATGGAGGGGAGGAGATGTTCAAATGTTTTTAAAACTTTTGAGTAATAAAAAATTTAATCAAACTCAGATTAATACCAATTCATTACCTATAAATTATCGTAGTCTTGATAATATAGTTGAATTTAATAACACTTTTATAAAAGGGGCAATAGAATCAATAGCTGATTTAAATTATCGTTCTTTTTATAAAGAATCTTTTTATCAAAAAAATAATAATTCTCCTGGTGGAAAAACTGAAATTCATTTTACTGAAAATAAGATGGATTCAGTTCATATTCAAAAAACTATAGATGCTTTATTAGAAGCTAAAAAGGATGGTTTTCCTTGGGGTTCAATGGCAATTTTAGTTAGAAAGAAAAAACAAGCAATATCTGTCTTTGAATTAATTTCAAATACTGAAATTCCAATTGTTTCATCAGAATCACTTTTACTTAAAAAGTCATCTTCAATAAAACTTATACTTTCTGTTTTAAGATTAAGTCTTCAACCTGAGAACTCAATTGAAAGAATTAATATTTGTAAATTTTTTATAGAAAAGAATTCACAAAATGAAAAATCTCATGAAATTTTTAAAGAATCTTTAGAAGGTTCTTTAGCTGACTTTACAGCTTTTTTAGATATAAAATTTGGATTTTCATTTGATACAAAAACAATCCAAAATTCAAACCTTTATGAATTAACAGAAACTCTTATTTCAAGCCTAGGTTTGTTAAATAATTTTGACACTTATCTTGAATTCTTTTTAGATTACTGCTATGATTTTTCTATTCAATCAAAAAGCAATATTTATAATTTTTTAAAAAAATGGGAAAAGGATTCGGAAAAACTTACCATTCCATTGCCTGACGACAATCAAGCTGTTAGAATTATGACTATTCATGTTGCTAAAGGTTTGGAATTCCCTTTAGTAGTATTACCATTTTTTTATTCAGATTTCCAGCCTGATTCAAGAATAAAAAGACAGACATGGTACCCTATTAAATTTAATGAATCAAAAATTGATTTTGGTAGAATTAATTTTTCATCAAGATTAGAAACTTATGGTGTAGAAGGAAAAAATATATCAGATAATGATAAAACAGAAAATGAATTAGATGCTTTTAATACTTTATATGTCGCTTTAACAAGGGCTTCACATAAAATAGTTGTCATAACAACATTATTTAAAAAGCCAAAAAGTAAAAAAAATTATGCACAACTATTAATTGATTTTGTTTTAAATCAAGATTCCAAGCCAAATCTAAATACTCCATTTATTTATGGTTCCAAAGAATGTCAACATGATCGTATAACTTACAATAATTCAAAAAATCAAGCTCTTAGGCCTAAAATCAATTTTAATTGGAAAAAACTTTTAAAAAATGATACTTATTCAAAACTCAATGGAAAGTGGTTAAAAGGTAATATCATTCATAAATTATTATCAAAAGTTAAATTTGAATCGGATATAAATGTCGCAATTGAATCATCTGTTCAAGAGGAGTTATTCAATATCGAAGAAAAATACACTTACAGTGAACTATTAAAAAAAGTTATCAATCACAAGGAATTAAATCACCTTTTTAAACAAGGGAATATTATTTACACTGAAAAGGAAATACTTTTACCTAAGATTGGAATCATTAGACTTGATAGAATAGTTATAACAAAAACTACTTGTGTTGTAATTGACTATAAAACTGGAGACTCAAAGCAAGAAGATAAAATTCAAATTATTAATTATTCTAAATATTTAGAATCAATATTAAACCTACCAATAGAGGCTTTCTTGGTATATATAAAAGATGATATTGAAGTTAAAAAAATCACTAATAATAAAAAATATATAAAACCTTGAAATGATTAATTTTTTAGATTTTGTGGCTGATAATATTATAGATGAGAATCATGATTTTCAAAATATAAAAATAATTTTACCAAGTAATAGAGCTTCTTTGTTTTTAAGAAACAAATTAATTCAAAAAATAAAAAAGCCAGTAATTTCTCCAGAAATTATTAGTATATCTGAATTTATTAGTGAGCTTTCTGGTATTAATAGAGTTGAAAATACGTCTGTTGTTTTTGAATTATATTTAATTTACAGTAAAATAATTTTAAAAAAAAATCAACAAAACTTTGATGAATTTATGGGGTGGGCTCCAGTTTTGATTAATGACTTTAATTTAATGGATAGCTATTTAGTTGATTCAAAGGCTCTGTTTTCAAGCATGGTATCTGCACAAGAAATTAAAGAATGGGCTCAATTAGATAACTCTGACTCATCAACGATTAAAAATTCTGACTTTTGGAAAAACATACCAGCACTATATTCTTCTTTAAACAACAAGTTTATTAAAGATGGAGTTGGAACAAGTGGAATGCAGTTTAGAGAGGCTATCAAGCACTTGGAGTTGTATTTATCTCAAAATAAGAAGTTTCACTATTTTATTGGGTTTAATATGTTAAACACTGCAGAAAGCAATATTATTCAAGAATTTATTTCTCAAAAAAAGGGTAAAGTTTTTTGGGACTTGGATAAAGAATTTTATAATGATAAAAAACATTCAGCAGGAAAATTTATTCGATCTTATTATAAAGAATGGAAATGTTTAAGAAATAAAAACCCAGAAGGATTATCTTCTAATTTTAAAAAAGATAAAGTATTTAATGTTATAGAAACATCAAATAAAATAAGTCAAGCAAAATATGTTGGACAAATAATTAATGACTGGAAACCTAGTGATGTTATTAGTAAAAAAGGAATAATATTAGGAGATGATAAAATTCTTCCTGCTGTCTTATCAGGAATAAATTTGGACACAAGCCATTGGAATGTTACAATGGGATTAGCTATTAATAATTCCTCCTCAGTGTCCATTTTAGATATGATTTTTGAAATGCATATAAACACTATTGAAGGAAATTATTTTTATGAAGACGTATTTTCGATACTAAATGATAGTATTGTTAAAAATAAATTTAAAAAAGAAAAAATAAATTTTAATAAATTAATTAATGATCTCGAGGAATCTAATTATACGTATTTTCCAATTCAAAAACTTTATTCTAATAAAACTTCATTTCAATATATTGTATTTAGGCCTGTTGCATCATCTTCAGATTTATTACAAAAATTACAATTTTTGATTAAACACCTTGAGGAGGGAAATCATTTTATTAAACAAGAGGGTTCCTTTAATCTAGAAGAATTTAACATAATTAAAAAGGTAATAACAAAACTTTTAAATTATGCAGATCAAATTAAAAACATACCTTTAAAAGTGCTCTTCTTATTGTATAAAGAAGCTATCAAAGAACAAAAATTAAATTTCTCTGGAGACTCTAGTTCTGACATTCAAATAATGAGTCTTCCAGAAACAAGATTGATAGATTTTGACTCTGTAATCATAACAAATGTTAATGAGGGTGTTTTGCCTAAAGGAAAATCTAATGATAGTTTTTTTCCTTTTGATGTGAAAAAACATTTTCAACTTCCAACTTTTTTAGAACAGGATGCTAAATATGCATATCAATTTTATAGGCTAATTCAAAATGCCAGTAATGTTTATTTATTATACAGTTTGAGCGATAAAGGGCTTGGAGGCTCTGAAAAAAGTAGATTTATTTATCAATTAGAACATTTTAAAAAGTCAAATCATCAACTAAACTTAATGAAAGTGAAGTCATCTTTTAAAAATAACTCTCAATTTAAAGTTGATAAATCTAAGGAAGTAATAGAGATTTTAAAATCAATAGTAAAAAAAGGACTTTCACCCTCAGCAATAACAAGTTTCATGATAAATCCTTTACAGTTTTATTATCAGAGGGTTTTAAAAATAAGAGAGCTTGGAAAACTATTTCCAGTAATTGAACCAAGAGATAAAGGAAATGTAGTTCATGAAACATTAGAATCGATATATAAGCCTTTTGTATCTAAAGAACTTGTAGTTCGTAATTATGACTCTATGATTAAAAAACTACCTGTTGTTTTAGATGAAAAATATAAATTAATTTATGGAGGTAATCCTGAACGAAAAGGGCATAACTATTTGATTTATGAAGAGTTAAAAAAGCAATGTGAGGAATTTCTGTTGACAGAAAGATTGTTAATTGAAAAAGGAAACAAATTAAAAATCCTCTCATTAGAAAAAAAAATAGAATACGATTTAGATTTTAAAGAATTGCTCTTCCCGGTTAAAATAATTGGAACAATTGATAGAGTTGATGAATGGAATGGAAAATTAAGAATTTCAGATTATAAAACGGGATCTGTAAAAAAAAATAAATTAAAATTTTCATCAAACTTTACTTTTGAAGGACTTGAAAGCCAAAAGAGTTTAGAGAATTCTTCGCTCTTTCAATTATTGCTTTATTCTTACGTTTACTCTAAACAAAATTCTCATGAAGGAATTAAGACCGGGATAATTCCAATTAAAACTCCTAAAGACTATTTCTATCCAGTAACTATTTCATCTGATAAAGAAAATAAAGATCTTTTATTGATTAATACTTTTAATCAATTTGAAAAGGAATTAATAGCTGTAATTAAAAAATTATTTAACGAAAACATAGCATTCATTGCTAATGATTCAGAATAATTTTTTATCATAGCAGTATATATTCCAATAATTATGGCAAAAAAAGATGAATTTGACAAAATAGACTCCGATAAGGATGGGGTTATTTCAGAGGATGAATTTGCAAATGCGTCAAAATCTGCTGGGGTTGAAAAAGAAAAGCTTAATTGGTTCTTAAAACTAATAACTCTTGGAGACCGCTTTTCAATGGGAGATTTTTTTGATCGTGCAAAAAAAGGCTTCGTAGAGTTTCTAATTGTTTTTTTTGGGGTATTAGTGTCATTTGGTGTTGAACAAAAAGGGGATGATTTCGAGGATCGTGAATGGAATATTGAAAATCTTCATAACCTTAAAAGAGAAATGGATTCGATTAAGGTATATACCCAAGCAAAACAGGATCAAATGAATTATATTATTGAATCCTATCAAGATTTATACGACACATGGGATACAGATAATAAATATCAGTTTATATGGATATGGGGAGACGTTAAGAAGAAGGAGTATGACTTTCCTTTAAAAATGTATACTAATCGAGATCCGTTTAACCCTCCAAGAGTAGTTTATGATGCAATTAAGCTAGATGGTACTTTTCGTTTCTTAGGTTCCGAAATAGGACAATCGATATATAGTACTTATGAGGGTCAAGATATTAAATACCTTAAAATCAATACCGACAAAGAGGAAGAGGTGTTTACTAGAAAATTTAATGATCGTGTAGATAGTAAATGGGTTTTTGATTTAGATTATATTGATTTTGATTCTCCAAAATTTTGGATAAATAACAGGGAATATATTCAGAGTGATCAATTTATCAAATACAATCTATTTAAAAGAATTGAGCTTTGGCAACAGACCGCAGAACAGTTAGAACTATACTTAAAAGTTGTTGAGTCTAGCATACAATTAGTTAAAAAGGAAATTCAAACAAAGGAAGATGAAATCACAATTGTCTATTGGGTTTTCTAAGATAACCTTCAACTAAACCAGCACTTATTTTTCCTGAAATTAAAGAAGGAGGGACGCCTGGTCCTGGGACTGTTAATTGTCCTGAAAAATATAAGCCCTTTACCTTCTTGCTTTCTATTTTAGGTCTTAAAAAAGCAGTTTGAAATAGTGTCATTGCCAATCCATAGGCATTACCCTTATATGAATTGTATTCTGATATAAAATCATTTATACAAAATGATTCTTCAAACAAAATATGTTTTTTAATAGACTGCCCAGTTCTTTCTTCAAGACGCTTTATAACAACATTAAAATATT
>Ga0209091_10000112_pt1 | contig 77557 bp, 69 predicted proteins | sample ArcticOcean_MG_C_6_FD_187438 | JGI IMG/M metagenome (GOLD analysis project Ga0209091, IMG submission 187438) | Marine microbial communities from western Arctic Ocean - ArcticOcean_MG_CB8_128 (SPAdes) (version 2) | ecosystem: Environmental > Aquatic > Marine > Oceanic | place: Arctic Ocean...
CCGCGTCGCGAACATGAACGCCTTTACGGGCGCAGCCCTTGATCTGTTGCTGTCCGAACTCTCAACCTGATCGACGGCCCGCTTTAGGCCAACGGAACGGGTCAGATGATAGCTGGAGGACCCGTCGGGGTTAGGCCGATAGCGCCCTAGCCCATGGTGAACGTTGCCGTGTGTGCCACCAGAGCCAGGTCGAATCCTGCGACTGGGGAAACGCTAGCCGCAGGGGTGTTTCCTTGGACTGCGCCGATGGGGGACTCGTCGAGCCGAGCGAAGAGGTCCATGGCCCGGTGCAGCGTCGTAGCCAGGTCGAAAACGAGGGCTTCAAGGTCAACAGTGGCCGAGAATTCTTTGAGGTCGCCGCCAGCAGAAAAGAAAGGACCATCGCCGGACACAACCATGGCGCTGAGGTCAGCGGCGCGGTGGAGACGCTGAACGATCTCAACCAATTCTTTACGAGTCTGCCTACGGGGGCGTTGGCCTTCTCAGGACACCGCGACCCATTGCAGCGAGGACTCAATGCCACGAATGTCTTGTCGGTTTGTCCCGTTGAGCAATTCGCCGAGCGAAGCCTGACGGTTACCCCAGTTCGGAACCGACGATCGAAGCGAAACTCACACACTCGCCGGGTGCGCCGCCGAGATTGTGGGTCATGCCCAGTGTTTTGCCTTGTTCAGTAACAGTCTTGATCTGACGGTTAGCGGGTGCCTCGTTGCGCAGTTGCAACCAACACTCGAACAACATGCGCAGACCGGATGCGCCGATCGGATGTCCGAAGCTCTTCAGTCCGCCATCGGGGTTGACAGGCAGTTCACCATCGAGGTCGAAGGTGCCGGCTAGGACTTCTTTCCAGCCCATGCCGCGTTCGGCAAACCCAAGGTCCTCCATGAGTACAAGTTCGGTAGGGGTGAAACAATCGTGGACCTCGGCCATAGCGAGTTCAGCCCGAGGATCGGTTACGCCAGCTTGAGCGTACGCGTCTGCGGCGCATGCAGAGACCTCATGGAAGGTGGTGTAGTCGTAGTCGGAGTCGATCGGGCCAGCAGCTGGGCCTGCGGTGAACGAGAGCGCCTTTACGTACAGCGGATTGTCGGTGTACTTGTGTGCATCTTCGGCCCGGCACAGGATCGCTGCGGCGGAACCATCGCTAACACCTGAGCAATCATAGATTCCTAGGTCGCCGGCGATCAGCGGTGCGTTTGTGATTGTTTCCATGCTCACTTCCTTCTGGAATTGAGCACGGGGATTACGAGCCCCGTTGTAATGGTTCTTCCACGCGATGCGAGCCATGACCTCTTTCATCTCCTTACGGTCTACGCCGTACTTATCGGCATAGGCAGGAGCTAGCAACGAGAACGACGCTGGCGCCGTGAGCGTGGACTGCGTGCCGTCGCTGGGGAGTGGTGCGCCGACAAGGCCGGACATGCCGTTGTCCTTGAGCTTTTCGACACCAATCGCCATTGCCATGTCGTAGGCGCCAGATGCCACGGCGTAGGCAGCATTGCGGAATGCTTCGGATCCTGTGGCGCACATGTTCTCGACGCGCGTGACGGGTTTATAGTCGATTTTCAGCGCGCTGCTGAGAGCTAGGCCTGACACGGCAGACCCGAGCGTTCCGAACCAATACGCGTCCACGTCCTCTTGCTCGATACCAGCTGATTCGTAGGCAGCGTGCGCGGCCTCGATAAGCATGTCGTCGACGGATTTGCCCCAATGTTCGCCAAAGTTGGTGCAACCCATACCAATGATTGCGACTTGGTCCTTGATTCCTCGTGATGCCATGATTGGCTCCTGTTTTTCTAGGTCCTGTTCCTAGAACGCTTGAGTAAGCGTCCTATCGGACGGGTGTGGCTTTCCAAAAGTAGTTGTGCACACCGTCGGCTGTCATCAACCGGCGGAAAGTCATCTGTACGCGCATGCCAACCTCAACTTCGTCGGGATCGACATCAGTGAGCTCGGCCTTGAATCGACCGCCACCGTCGAAGTCAATGATGACACCAACAGTCGGGGGCGAAAGGGAGTATGCGAGGCGATCGATAGTGAAGGTGGTGACCTTGGCTTCCACGTCGGCCATCGGCACCATTTCCATGTCGTCGACGTTGCCGCCCTTGACCGAAACCCGCTGAGGCGGAAGATGGATAGCGCCAGACTCGCGATCTCGCGAACCGTTAAAGCCATATTTCCAGTGGACCATCCGGCTCGATGGTGGTGCCGCTGGGGCTGCGGGGTCAGGGCGGCGTGGCGGCTCGCGATCGAGGAACCCTCGCCAGGTTAGGAACGCTTGGTAGTCGAGCGACTCATTGCCGGTTGCGATCTGTGACTCGACTGTCTTATATGGCCTGTAGTTGGTGATCGCGTCGGTAGTGCGGAAGAAGTCGACATCGCAACCATCGGCCAGGTTGACGACCATGATCAGTTGGCCTGGGGTGGCCTTGTCGAGCACGCTGGCAAGGACTAGTAACCCGTGGGAGCTGCCGGTGCTGCCAATTTCAGAAGCCAGGTCGTTGGCGATTGGCGTGTCGCCGCCGATGCCAGCAGCGCGGGCGGCACCTCGAACGGCGCGGGCGTGCATGCCGGTGACGACAGCGGTGTCTACTGACTCGGCGGAAATTTCGGTGTCCTTGAATGCCGCCGTGGCCGCTTCGGTCACGAGCGGCAGGTAGGCAGCCTCGCCAAAGCGTTCTTCCCAAACTCGCGAGTAATCCCAGCCAGGTTGGCGCCACCGATCGAGAAACTCGCCGGTCGCAGATGCGCCGCCGAGCCATTCGGCGATCACCGGTGCGTCGACGTCGCTACCGATCATCAACGCCACCGCAGCGTCACCCATGTTTGCTTCGTCAGCTGACGAAGGCCGTCCCGAACGAACGTCGGCTGATGTCATCAGTACAGGTCGTTGGTCATTCAGGGCAGCGCCGAGAGCAGCCGTGGTCGAACGGGCGGAGCCAGCCATGTCGGCAGCGAACACGCTGGATGGCATGTTTAGCGCTGCATGGATGGCATTGGCATTCGTCTTGTCCAGGTAAGGCGGTGTAGCCGATGCGAAGTAAATGGCCGCAGGTGTAGGTGGGGGTGTTGTAGTGAACGACCGCACCAGGCTGCGAGCGGCCTCGACAGACATCGAGGTAGCGTCCTCGTCATAGGATGCAACTGCTCGCGTGCCTCGACCGCCACCAGCGCCGAGCGCGGCAGTAATCGCCGACCGCTGAAGCCGGTAATAGGGCACATACGTGCCATAGCCAACAATGCCGCGCATCATCACCCCGTGAGCGTCGAGAGTTTCTCTTTGACCAATCTAAGGCGTTGAGATGCCGGGGAAAGAATTATCAAGGCACAAACATCGATCGAAGGTCTGTGGCACACAGGCACAAAGCCTGCGGGCACGCGTTGACCAAGCCTCCTATTTTTACCCAACCGTAGGCCAGAACCGGGGGCTCTCAGGTCCGCCGAACGTGATGGCGGCCCAAGGACCTTCCCCATTTGGGCGCATGACCACAGCCGGGTCCCGAAGTTGTTGTCTTCACTAGCGACGGGTTGCTTGTCGTCGGTTGGCCCGACAAAAGCTGCTGAGGATCGACAGTTGACGTTGCACCGTTCAGATCAGCAGTGCAAGACGCCAACGGGCGTGCTACATCGTGGGCGTTTTAGGAACGGATAGCGACAGGGGTGGTGACTTCAGCGTAGAAGTCGTTGCCCTTGTCGTCGACGACGATGAACGCTGGGAAGTTTTCAACTTCGATGCGCCAAATAGCTTCCATCCCAAGCTCGGGGTACTCCAGGACTTCGACCTTACGAATCGAATCCTTAGCCAGGCGAGCAGCCGGTCCTCCAATAGAACCCAGGTAGAACCCGCCGTAGGTGCGGCATGCATCGGTCACCTGTTGAGAGCGGTTGCCTTTTGCCAACATGATCATGGAGCCGCCAGCGGCCTGGAACTGGTCGACGTACGGGTCCATACGGCTAGCCGTGGTTGGACCAAAGGAACCCGATGCATAACCCTCGGGAGTTTTGGCCGGGCCGGCATAGTAGATCGGGCAGTCCCGGAGATATTGGGGCATCTCTTCGCCGGCATCGAGACGTTCCTTGATCTTGGCATGGGCGATATCGCGACCCACGACCAACGTCCCCGACAGCGAAAGCCGAGTCTTGACCGGGTGCTGCGTGAGCTGAGCGCGGATCTCGTCCATCGGCTGATTCAGGTCGACTTCGACGACCGTGCGAGACAGTTGGCTGTCGGCGGTTTCGGGTAGGAAGCGAGCAGGGTCTTGCTCAAGGGCTTCGATCCAAAGACCTTCGCTGTTGATCTTGGCCATTACCTGGCGGTCGGCCGAACAAGATACGGCTATGCCCACTGGGCATGATGCGCCATGACGTGGCAGACGAATCACTCGCACGTCATGACAGAAGTACTTGCCACCGAATTGAGCACCGATCCCGAACTCTTGAGTCATCTTCAGAATGCGGTCTTCCCACTCTAGGTCGCGATAGGCGTGCCCAGCCTCGCTGCCTTCGGTGGGGAGTGAGTCGAGATAACGGGTTGAGGCCATCTTGGCCATCTCGACGGCGTACTCAGCTGACGTGCCGCCGATGACAATGCCTAAGTGGTACGGCGGGCAAGCCGACGTACCGATCTTGCGCAGCTTCTCATCGAGGAAGTTGATGAGGCTGGTCTCATTCAACAAGGCTTTGGTTTCTTGAAACAAGAAGCTCTTATTGGCAGAACCGCCACCTTTGGCCATGAAGAAAAACTTGTACTCGTCCCCCGGGATGGCTTCGATCTTGATCTCGGCAGGCAGATTGTTTCCGGTGTTCTTCTCGGTGAACATGTCGAGGGGTGCAAGCTGGGAATAGCGAAGGTTCGACGTCTGGTATGTGTCGAAAATCCCTCGAGCGATAGCTGGCTTATCGTCACCAGGGGTCAGAACGAACTGGCCTTTTTTGCCTTTGACGATTGCTGTGCCGGTGTCTTGGCAGCCGGGCAAGATGCCTCCGGCGGCGATGTTGGCGTTCTTGAGCAATTCCAATGCGACGAAATGGTCATTTGGGGATGCGTCATCATCGTCGAGGATGTTGGCTAGCTGCTGCAGGTGTGAGGGCCGAAGCAGGTGGGCAATGTCGCGCATGGCCTCGCTGGTGAGAGCGGTAATTGCCTCATTGCTGACCTCGAGGAATTGTCGGCCGCCAAGGTCGACGGTGTTCACACCCTCGGTTGTGACGAGCCGGTACTCGGTGGTGTCTGGGCCGTCGAGGGGCAGCAGATCTCGATAGTTGAAGTCCATGATGACGGCGTGCTAGCCGATCGCCGGCGTGCCGGGGTACGGAGGTGGGTCGCCAGCCTCAGGGATACCAGGCCGGCTCCAGCTCATCTGCGCCGACAGTTCAGCGGCGACGCTACGCCACTCGGCTGGATTCCAGCCCTCGGCTGCGCCAACCACATTCAGTGCGTGGTCTATGTGAACGAACGCTGGCAAGCTCTGTAGCTCGAGACTCTTGACGAACGCTCGGTTCGGGTCAGTGAAGGTGAGGAACTCGTCGGCTAGCGGGCCGAGGAATCGGCGAGCTTCGTCGTCGGTACCGGTCACTAACCATGCAGTCCGCACGTCGGCGCCACTGTACGACGCCAAAACTCGCGCTGCGGTGTCGATAATCCATGAGCTTTCGTGGGTGTACGGGTCGAGAACCACGACGGCCAGGTGGAAGGTCGTAACCCAGTCGCCGACGGGGCGAGGGTCCCCTTGTAGCGGGTCGAGCTCGATCTCTGGTGGGGGAGCAATAGCCATGGTGCCAGGCTAGTCGGCTGTTGTTCGCTGTAGATGCTCGAGCAATACGATCGACGCACGATTTGTTCCTGTGGAGATCGAAAGCCAGCGGGTACGCAGCGCTCCTTCGACATTCTTATGCCAGGTGCGGGAGCTGTGGGGGCGAATATCTTGCCCTTTGGGCAAGTACGGTTCGACGGTGCATCCGATTGAGCGACTGCGTTACGTGGCCCGGGCCACTCATGTTCCGGCCGATGTGTTGGCTCGCGAAACAGCCATAGCACTGGCGGACTTTGTGGGTGACGCCGCTGGGCTACTCATCGCATGTCGCCGTATTCTTGATCGTCAAGCCGCGTCGGGGCCGCTGGTATGGCTAGCCGCTCAGGTGCTAGGTGCGCCAAACCAGCGCAAGGCATTGTGGGACGTCGTCGAACTGCTCGAAGACGATCGAACTCCGGCAGCACTTGCCTATTCGGTGCCTGATGACGCCGTCGTAGCGGTCGTTGGTTGGACCGACGCCGTTTCAGTGCTGGCACGCAAACGCGGCGACTTGGGGTTCGTCATTGTGGACACCGATGGGAACGCCGAGTACCAAATTGACCGCTTTGCCGACGAGGGCCAGACTCTGGTGACGGTCGACGCCGAGGGAACTGCGCAAGCGTTGTTGGACGCGACGCACTTGCTCGTGCCTTTTGAAGCACTCGGGCCCAACCGCGGTTTGGCTCCAATGGGGACCTTCCAGGCTGCGGCCGTGGCCCGCCATCTCGAGGTGCCGGTGTGGGGAGTCGCTTCGATCGGTGTCGCTCTGGGCGAGCGCATGTACGGAGGACTCGTCCGACGCTGGAACGAACAAGTCGGTGGCCCTCGTTACCTACGTGAACTCGAAGAGGTCCCGCTGAGCCTGGTAGATCAGGTAATTACCACGGCGGGTGCGGTTACGTCGGCCGACGCCGTGCAGAACAGCGGTTGTCCCGTCGTCCCAGAACTGTTCTGAAGGTGGGTGGTGTCCGTTGCTGAAGGACGAGCTGTTGGATAAGGACACCCATTTTCAGAAGGCGTTGTTGGCTGACCTTGTCGTACTCCAACAGGTTGTTGCTCCGTTACAGGCCTGGGCCAGCACCGAGCTTCGTGACCTTCCGTGGCGGCGTTCGCGCAATCCGTGGCACATCTTGGTGAGCGAGGTGATGCTGCAGCAGACCCAAGTCAGCCGAGTGATCGGCCGCTATCAGGAGTTCCTCACGCGGTTCCCGACTGCGGCGAGTTGCGCCGAGGCGCCATCGTCCGCAGTCATTGCGTTGTGGGCTGGTCTTGGCTACAACCGCCGGGCTGTGAATCTGTGGCGGGCAGCAAAACGCGTTGTCGAAGAGCACGATGGGTGCCTACCGACAGAACGCGACGCGCTGCTTGCGCTGCCCGGCATCGGCCCTTATACGGCGCGCGCCATCCAGGCTTTTGCTTTTGAAGACGATGTCGCAGTCGTCGACACGAATGTCGGCCGTCTCCTTGCACGCTGGACAGGAAACCGTCTTACTCCGAAGTATGCGCAATATTTGGCCGATGAACTTCTGCCGTCTGGGAATGGGTGGGTATGGAATCAGAGCTTGTTCGATTTTGCTGTTGCTGTGTGCACCAAGCGCGAGCCGGCTTGTGCCGAATGTCCACTCCAGGAGTCATGCAATTGGAAGGGCGAGGGAGAAGACCCGGCGACAAACAGCGCCGGGGTGTCAACGAAGCAGTCGCCCTTTGATGGTTCGGATCGACAGGTCCGCGGTCGTCTCGTCGATGCACTCCGCCGATCGCCGATCGACATGAACAAACTCGTTTGTTATGGCCGGCCGACCGACTCAGCAGGCGATGTGAAACGACTTGCCGAGTCGCTCATTTCTGATGGCTTGGCAGTGTGTCGGGGTGGCTGGTTGATGCTGCCCGATTGATCAAGCCCGGTTTACCCGCTGCGCTAGTGACCGAATTCACTAGCCGGTGAACAGGGTTTTAACTCTCATGGAGAGCGATATGGGTCCTACACTCGTCTCCGTGGCCAGCGCGGGCGTGACGTTCTATGGGGTACGGGGCTCTACACCCTTTAGCGCGTCAACACATGTGGGCTTCGGCGGAAACACATGCTGTGCGGTCATGGATATTCCAGATGAGAATCCAGTCATTCTCGACATGGGATCGGGCCTGTTCGCCTATTCTCGTTCTCTCGGCGACTGCGCTCTAGAAGCAACAGTGTTGCTGACTCATCTGCACTGGGACCACGTTGCTGGATTGCCATTTTTTTCACCGGTTTTGTGCCCAGGTGGAGTGCTCGATATTTATGGGCCGCCGGATGAAGGAATGACCCTCGAAGAGGCGATTCGCGCACTGATACGGCCTCCGTTTTTTCCGGTCACGATTGATGACTTTGCCGGTGTCCTGCGCATTCATGACCTTTGGTGCGACGACCTGGTGGTCGGCTCGGCCAAGATCAGGGCTAGGCCTGTGCCGCACACCAGCGCCACGACTGGGTACCGCGTCGAGGTAGGTGGTAAGTCAGTCGTCTACGTCCCGGACCATCAACAACCCATCGATGATCCAACCAAAGTCGCCGACACCGTGCTCGAACTCTGTGATGGCGCCGACCTACTCATTCACGATGGGCAGTACCCGCAAGAGCTGTTTGACAAAAGGCCTCACTGGGGACACAGCACTCCGGACTATGCAGTCGAGGTAGCGCGTCAGGCTGGCGTGTCATCGTTGGCGCTTTTCTCACATGATCCGCTGCATGCTGACGATGAGTTGGTGGCCATCGAGCAGTACGCCCAAGACCTTGGCGAAAAAGCGGGACTCTCGCGAGTGTTCTCTGCACGCGAAGGCGTCCGAATCGCCCTTACTGATCTGGTTGATTAATGCCGATTTATGCACTGGGTTCGCAAGAGCCGACCATTGCCAGCGACGCGTATATCCATCCTGAAGCTGTCATCATCGGCAGCGTCACGATTGGCAGCGAGTCGACTGTTTGGCCCTGCGCCGTGTTGCGAGGCGACGATGGTGAGATCATCATTGGGGCTCGCACCTCTATCCAGGATGGATCTGTTCTGCACACGACCGCTGACCTATGGACGCGTGTCGGCGATGATTGTGTGATTGGGCACCTTGTCCATCTTGAGGGCTGCACCGTGTTGAACAATGCGCTTGTTGGCAGCAACTCAGTCGTGCTTCACGCTGCTGTGGTGGGCAACGGGGCCCTGGTCGCTGCAAGTGCGGTGGTACTCGGCGGAACGCAAATTCCTGACGGCGCAATGGCTACTGGTATCCCCGCCAAGATTCGCGAAGGAAAGGCGAGCGCTAAAATGATAGCGATGGGCGCCGCCAGCTACGTCGAACGTGGTCACCGCTTCGCCAAGGATCTGCGCAGGGTCGGCTAACTCGGCTGCAGCCGGGGCGCAATTCCGCCGACCGCTTGAGCATCGACGATTGCCCGGCGACCAGGTGATGAAATTGCTGGGCGGCACAAACTGCAGCGCTCTGTCGGCGACCGGACCGGGGCGGTCATGGTGGACGAAGTCACCGGGTTCTCACCAAGCATCTCGGTGTTAGGACCACACAGAACAGCGGTTTGGTCGTTCAGCTGCATAGCAGAATGGCTGTCTCGCTAACTGGTTCGATGACCGATGAGTCGTGGCACCCTGCAGGTATTGCTCAAAAGTTTGGTTCCAAATTAGATCAGCGCTGGGTGGACATTTTTGTTGCTTTGTACCTTGCATGTCACCGGTCTTAGCTCAACAAAGAATGCAAGCCTTTCGTCGCAGCTGAGCCTAAACAGCAACATAGGTAGCGTTTGATGCGTTGACGATGGCTGCGGAGTCCCTAGAATCACAGTAACCCCTACTTTGCGCCCACACTAGGCGCTCACCGAAGGATGAACACATGGCGAACACCGACGTAGACCTTGGTCTCGGCCGCTACAAGCTCGGCTGGAGCGACGAAGAGAACTACGTGTTCAAACCAAAGAAGGGCCTTTCCACCGACATTGTGAATGAGATGTCGTGGATGAAGGGTGAACCCATGTGGATGCGCGACTTCCGCATGAAGTCACTGTCGCGGTTCGAGAAGCGCCCGATGCCAAACTGGGGCGGCGACACCGGCGGAATCGACATTGACAATATCTTCTATTACGTCAAGCCGATGCAGGGTCAAGCCAAAGACTGGGATGACGTTCCTGATTCGATCAAGGACACCTACGAGAAGCTCGGTATCCCTGAGGCCGAGCGAAAGTACTTCGCCGGTGTCACCGCGCAGTACGAGAGCGAAGTCGTCTATCACAAGAACCGGGTCGACCTCGAAGAGCAGGGCGTCATCTTCACCGATATGGACACGGCATTGCGGGAATATCCCGAGCTGGTCCAGCAGTATTTCGGCAAGATCATCCCACCGAATGACAACAAGTTCTCGGCTCTCAACTCCGCAGTATGGTCAGGTGGCAGCTTTATTTACGTGCCACCAAACACTGAAGTTGAGCTCCCTCTGCAAGCGTATTTCCGGATCAATACAGAGAACATGGGCCAGTTCGAGCGGACCCTCATCATCGCCGATGAAGGTTCCAAGGTCCACTACATCGAGGGTTGCTCGGCTCCTGTCTATACGACTGACTCCTTGCACTCGGCGGTTGTCGAGATCGTCGTCAAGCCCCACGCCCGTGTGACGTATACGACCATCCAGAACTGGTCGAACAATGTGTTCAACCTGGTGACCAAGCGAGCCCGTGTTGAAGAGGGCGGCCATATGGAATGGGTTGATGGCAACATTGGTAGCCGGCTGACTATGAAGTACCCAGCGGTCGTCATGGTTGGGCCTAAGGCCTCGGGAACTGTTCTGTCCGCCGCCTATGCCGGCCCTGGTCAGCACCAGGATGCAGGCGCCAAGATGACCCACGCAGCGCCGGAGACGACATCGAAGATCATCTCCAAATCGATTTCCAAGGGTGGCGGCCGAACGAGCTATCGCGGTCTTGTGCGAGTTGAACCCGATGCCTATGGCTGCAAGAGCTTTGTGCAATGCGACGCGCTCATCCTGGATGACGAGAGCGTTAGCGACACCTATCCGTACATGGAGATTGGTTCGCCTGATGCAGTCGTGGGTCACGAAGCCACGGTGTCCAAGGTCGACGGCGAGGCTCTCTTTTATCTGATGAGTCGAGGCCTGTCCGAGGAACAAGCAATGGGCATGATCGTTAATGGCTTTATCGAGCCAGTTACACGAGACCTCCCAATGGAATATGCGGTCGAATGGTCCCGGCTGATCGAACTCCAGATGGAGGGCTCTGTAGGCTGAATTTTAATGCGCGTTCGACAGGGGGGATAACCATGCCGATGCGGCAGGACTGCAAATTTTTTGAAAGCCGCTCGTACCCAAGTGGTGACACAGTGCGTAAGTGCGATCTCGATCTTGCGCCCGAGGCTCCTTGGCGATGCCCCGAGAACTGCGGGTCTTACGCCCCGCGGCTTGCTGATGTCAATTGGCGCCACGGTTCATTGGTAACACCACCAACCCCTGAAGAACCAACGTCACTTGGCGAGGATGACTCCATCGCCGCATTGCTCGACTCAGCCGAAGAAATTGTGCGAAGCGCTGGTCCAGAAATATTTGCCGATATCGAAGAAGAACGAATCGCCGAAGAAAAAGCAAACCGAGGTCTGGGTCGCTTTTTCCGCCGCAAGAAGAAAGAGAACTAGTGGATCCCTTTAATTCGGCCACTCACTCCGTGGGTGTCCATGACCGTCGTGCGCAGGCGTCGCAGCATCTGGATGGTGCGACGCTGCCAAGTTGGGAACTCGAAGAGTGGCGTTATAGCCCCATCGAAGACCTCAAACTCGAGCGTTATTCCGTCGCTGAGAGCGCAACGCCGCTCACCGCCGACGAGCTGTCAGCACTTCAGAGTCGGTATTCAACGCCGAATCTGGTGGTGACTCGTAATGGCATCGTCGTGCACGCCGAAGGCCTCGTGGACACAGATGCAGCCGACGACGCACCTCGGCTTGACAGCAACGGTGATTTGTTCGGCGATATGAACGAGTTGTTCGCCCCGGCTCCGCTACGGCTCACGGTCAAAGCTGGCGTCATGCTCGAAGATGATGTCATCGTGGTGCACCTCATCGACCAGGACGGGGCCGCAGTGTTCACGCGGCTCATCGTTGATGCAGGTGACTCCAGCGTGGTCAAGATTCTCGAAGTTTTTGAATCTACTGATGTCGATGCGTTGGTTGTTCCCCAGATCGAGATCTCGTGCGGGGGATCGGCCAATGTTGGCTATGTCGGTCAACAACAACTCGGTGCTCGGGTATGGCAAGTCGGCTCTCAGATTAGCGAGGTCGGACAGCAGGGAACCTTCCGGTCGTCATTGGCTGCGTTCGGCGGACACTACGCCCGTATGCGTTCTGACTGTCGTCTTCAGGGCCGAGGTGCTCATGGCGATCTCGATGCGATCTACTTTGGTGACAGCGACCAGGTACTCGACTTTCGTACGTTCCAAGATCACAACGCGCCAAACACCACCAGCAACCTGTTGTTCAAGGGTGTGGTCGATGACGCTTCCCGTGCGATTTACACCGGTCTTATTCGTGTGTCTGAAGATGCTCCGGGAACGGTTGCCTACCAGACCAACAGCAATATCAAGCTGGGTGCCGACAGTTGGGCCGAGTCGGTTCCGAATCTAGAAATTGAGACCAACGATGTTCGGTGCAGCCATGCATCTACGGTTGGGCCAATCGATGAAGAACAGCGGTTCTATCTCGAAACCCGCGGTGTGCCGCCCGAGGTGGCTGATCAACTGATCGTTGCTGGTTTCTTCGACGAGGTAATCGCCGACCTGCCAATTGCAACTACCGAGCCATCGCTTCGAGCTGCGATTGCAAAGAAGCTAGGCAGCGGCTCCCTTCGCGAAGTGGTTGCTGTATGAGCGCTGACACCGGCGCCGTTCCAATGTCGATCGTTGTCTGCAACGAAGGCGACCTGGCAGTAGGCGAAGCTCGCCGTTTTGATGTGGGCGACCATCGCCTCGCTATCGTGCGAGGCCAAGATTGTTGGTTCGCTATCAACGACGAGTGCAGTCATGCCGACTTCTCGTTGGCCGAAGGTGATGTCGATCTCGAGGACTGCACTATCGAGTGCTGGAAGCACGGATCATTCTTCTCATTGAGGACTGGCGCAGCCGAGACTCTGCCAGCAATTGGAGCGGTGGCCGTCTACCCCGTTGTGGTCGAGAACGGCGAGGTTCTTGTCTCGATTCAGACACCGAATACTGGCGATACCGGAGTTCCAACATGAGTGAATTGATTATTGAAGACCTAGCCGCGCGAATCGGCGACAAACAGATCCTGCGAGGTCTCGATCTAACGGTCAAGAGTGGCGAAGTCCACGCGATCATGGGGCCGAATGGCGCTGGTAAATCGACCCTGGCTGCAGTGATGATGGGCCGGCCTGGCTATACCGTTACGGGGGGCTCAGTGCGCCTCGACGGGGTTGAGCTTCTTAATCTGTCGCCCTATGAACGTGCTCAAGCTGGCATGTTTCTCGTGATGCAGTATCCAACAGAGGTACCCGGAGTGCGGGTGCCGGTAATGATGCGAGCAGCGTTCGAAGCAGCAGGTCGCGACACCACCACTGTCGATGCCGCCATCGCCAGCGAGGCCGCCCGCCTGCAGATCCCTGCAGCGTTGTTAGATCGCCCGGTCAACGTCGATATGTCTGGAGGCGAGAAGAAGCGCAACGAGACGCTGCAACTTGGCGTATTGGCACCTAAGTTCGCGATCCTCGACGAGTTGGACTCGGGTCTAGACGTTGACGCCATGCGGCTGGCGTCGGCTCGCGTCGAGCAAGAAACTAATGACCGCAATATGGGCGTCATCGCTATTACTCATTACAACCGACTGCTCGCGGAATTGAACGCCGACTGGGTACACGTGTTGGTAAACGGCCGTATCGTCGATTACGGACCCGCAGAGTTGGCCAACGAAATCGAAGCCAGTGGCTATGACCGCTGGATTGCCATGGCAGCAACTGAAATTTCGGTAGGGCTTGGTGGAGCGCTGGGCTCGCTGATGACAGTCCAAGCGGCAGCACCGGCCGATCCGTTCGCCGACCTGCTGGGATAACAATATGGCTCGCCCCGAGCTGCTTACCGATGACGAGATAAACACGTGGCTTAGCACTCATTGGCTGTGGCGTCGCGACGGGCGTACGCTCAAGCGTTCACTGCAGTTCGCAAACTTTAGCGAAGCGTTCGGATTCATGACGCGGGTAGCGATCATGGCCGACAAAGCTGATCATCATCCCGAGTGGTTCAACGTGTACAACAAGGTCGACATCACAATCACGACCCATGATGTAGATGGGATCACGACGTCTGACACCGATTTCGCTGTAGCGGTCGACGTCATAGCACCTGGGTAAGAACCGTCTAGTAACGTGGCTTCCATGGCCCTACTGACGGAAGAACATTTGAGCTGGGTCGGTACCTCTGATCCGCCTGCGACGGTCGAGATCTCGCGTCGCGACATAGTCAAGTACTCGACGGCAACCGAGCAACGACAGGACAAGTATCTGGTTGGAGACGAAGCACCCCCGATGTTCGTTTTCAACCTCTTTACAGCGATTCCGGCAATGGACGCTATTCGCAACGACGGCCTTGCTCGAAGCGTTCAACGAGGGCCATCGCTACCGCTCAAGCGGATCATGGCGGGCGGGACCAACGTGGAGGTCCACCGGCCAATTCGGCCCGGCGACGTTCTCACAGCAACACGCACACTTGTTGGCTTGTCAGAAAAAGAGGGCAGGTCCGGCCCGTTAATTTTTGTCGAGCATCAGACCGAAGTCGTAGATGACGAAGGGCGCGTAGTTATGTCCGAACACCAAACCGGTATTGCTCGATGAGCTCGTCACACGACGCTGCAGGCCACGCTCCAGAGTCAAGCGAAGCTCACGAAACTGGCCAACGAGTGCTCACTAGCTCACCAGAGATTAATGAGATCAGTGTGGGGGATTTGCTTCCGCGGCGGAACCACACACCCAGCAATGTCAGCCTGTTTCTCTATAACGCTGCTGTGTGGAATCCGCACCGCATCCACTATGACGCTCCGTACACAACCGAGGAGGAAGGTCATGCTGGCATCGTTGTCGACGGTCCGCTGCAGGGGGACTGGATCACTCAAACTGTTCTGAACTGGCTTGGGCCAGACGATGAGTTGGTTCGTTTCAGCTACCAAAACCGTCTCGCAGCGCACCTCGGAGAAACGCTGGTCAGCGGGGGTGCAGTCGTGGCGATCGATGTCGGAACCAGGTTGGTGCAGCTCGATTTGTTCATCGTTAACGAAGCAGGAACTCTCACTACTCCCGGCACGGCCACCGTTTTGCTTGCCAACTGATCGTCGGTTCATGCCGACGTGTTTCATGGCGAGTTGCCCTATTAGAAGAGCGGGAGTTACGTAGTAGTTGCAACACGCACGTGGCGATTTTTGGAACACGTGATGTCGACCTCGGGCAAGATCGAGTTCGTTAGTCGTGTGCGTTTCCGTACCGGATCGCTGATGGGTCTGGTCGGCTGGAACTCGGTAGCGACTTGGGCACGCGGATGTTGCAGAGTTTCCTGGCGGTCTCGTCGTTATCAGTCAGTCAGTTCGGCCGCTGGTTCCTGAGCCGGGCCAGTGCTGAGAGCAAGCCACAACGATCGATAATTTGGGTAGCTGTATTGGGGCGTGACCCATCCAGAGGAAACGAGCTCGTGCTGGAGCTTTGGCAGGTTCCAGTTCGGAACTCCCATGTCGACGTGGTGTGCCAAGTGATAACCGATGTTGAATGGCACGAGCCAGAACGAGGCCATGGGGCCTTGGTTCACATCGTGCGTTGTTTGGCGCCGATCCGCCGATTGCATGAGGCCGCCGTGCTCGGCCACCGAGCGGAGTCGGTTGATGACTCTCCACACAGTCAGGTGTGGCAGCCACCAAAGCAGGACGTAAAGCTCGGGCCGTCCAATGAGAGAGAACGCCATGATGAGCGGGATCTGACAGAGCAGGATCTTGACGGCTACTGGCTTGCCTTTCAGCGCGGCCCGCACCAGTCCCCGAAAGAGTTTGAACCCAGTTTGGCCGCTTGCGTCGCGGATGAGCTTACGACGGAAGCTGTCCAAAGTGATTGGGTATGCTCGGTACAACGCCTTGTCTGGCTCTTTGGGGCCCATCTCATCTCGGTGGTGATCAAGGTGGGATCGGCGGTAGAGCTCGAACGGGACCCACGATGGGTACGACAAGAGCCACCGCCCGACGAGGTCATTTAGCTTCTTGTTGCTGAAAAGGGTGCGATGCACAGCCTCGTGACCAAGTGATGCAAACCGTGCGTACTGTCGGCCCATGAGAAGGAACGCTGCAACCCACGACACGGGGTGCCCGAGCTTGATCGCAAGCCAGATGATCGCTATTGGTTCGGTGACGACAAGCGTGACCGCAAGCGCGCTCCGCAGGTTAGGGATCTTTCGTAGATCAGCGCGAATGGCAGGGACGGCTTTACCCCCAGCGAGTAGGCGCTCGGTCGGCAAGACGTCGGGTAGGGCCCGGGCAGGTGCCACCATTTTCCCAAAGCCTGGTGGAGCTTCGTTTGGGTCCGCGAGGATGGTCACCGCTGAATCTTAGGGTGTCGAAGGGCTTCAGTTCGAGAACGCCCACGCCAGCCGCCTGTGGAACGTACGGCGGGGCTGGTCTTGGTGTGTCTAGGCGATACGCGAAAGCGATACCTGAGGTGAACACGGCGGGAGCTATATCGGTGCATGCCAGGGTGATCAACCCGAGTTCGAGCCGTGGCCCCATCGAGTCGCCGGGTGTGCGATCTTGCTCGAACGGCTCACGTGGTTCGTTGTCAAGAGGAAAATGAACAGTGGAAAAGTTTCGGTGGAGGGCCGTAATCTGAGAACACCTCGCCCGCCAATGGCTGCTCGTAGCGATTCGAGCACTAGGTTCTGTAACGTGCATGGGCCGTTTTATCTTCCTCTGGCCGACGAGGCCTCGGTGTTTGAGGCAGCGGCTGCTGCTCGGCTCCCGGTACTTCTTAAGGGACCGACAGGCTGTGGCAAGACCCGGTTTGTTGAATACATGGCATGGCACCTTGGCCGTGAACTGGCCACAGTTGCGTGTCACGAGGATCTCACCGCGACCGATCTGGTCGGGCGGTATTTGCTGTCGGGCGACGAGACGGTCTGGATGGACGGGCCTCTCACGCGATCAGTCCGATCTGGCGCCATCTGTTATCTCGATGAGATCGTCGAGGCCCGAAAAGACACGACGGTGATTATCCACTCGCTGACCGACCACCGACGTGTCCTGCCGATCGACAAGACAGCCGAGATGTTGCAGGCACACGAAGATTTCTTGCTGGTGATCTCCTACAACCCGGGTTATCAGAGCGTGCTGAAGGATCTCAAACCTTCCACTCGTCAACGGTTTGTCAGTATCGAATTCGACTACCCCGATGTTGAATCTGAGGCTGTCATTGTAAAGACCGAGACTGGTGTGGACCATGACACGGCGGTACGGCTGGCGCGCTGCGGTGCGCAGACTCGCAACCTGCGCGAACGAGGGTTCGAGGATGGCGTGAGCACTCGATTGCTTGTTTACGCTGGTCATCTCATCATGCAAGGTGTTGCCCCCCGCCGGGCGTGCGAGGCGGCTCTGGTGCAGGCAATCAGCGATGACATCGACATGCAGACCGCTGTGACGGACATCGTCGACATCATCTTTCCGTGATTCCTCTAAGCGAGGTGCAGGCCTCGCTATCGCTATTAGCGGAGGCGCTAATTGGACAACCCGTCACCTTCGCAACGGTCGATGACCGATCAGGCTGCTGGCCTTGGGCTGAGGATCCGGTAGACGGCGCCGTGGTGCTGCCAACAACATTGCACAACCGGGCGGCGTATCGCACGGTGCTTCTCCATCAACTGTTGAAGGAGCCTGTCTTTGACGACGCACTGGTTCGGGCATCTAACTCGCTATACAACCGACTGTTTGATCTTGTGGAGAACCACCGAGTAACGGCCGAGATTCGACGTAGCTTTCCCGGTGCTAGCGATGATTTGGGCGCGATACTGCTCGATGCTTTCGCTGGGCTGCCGACCGGGTACACCCAGGTAGCGGCTCTCGAACCGGTGGCGGGGATCCTGCGAGCCTTGAGATTGCACACACTCGGGGCGCAGGCCGTTCCAGCCGACGATCAGCTGCGATCAGCTGCGGTCCAGCTGATCGAGCAGGTGCAAGAGTCAGGAGCGACAAGCGAGACGAGCGAACAGATCACGGCCATGCTGATGCGACTCTTGGAGCGGCAAGCCCAAGGCCAGTTTCCGGCAGCGACGGTGCCGGACCTAGAGAGCGACCCAGAAGCTGACGGCGTGGCCTCGGAGGCAACGACCGGCGTATCGCTTGATGGCGGGACACCAAACGAGGTCGTTGACGGCGATCGCCACGGAGGTGGTCAGCTCAGCTCTGATCTGGGGGATTATGAACAGGCTGCAAGCGAGACCGGCGACGCCGAACGACTTCCGCTGGGTCTGCGACTTCCGACTACTGAAGCCGCCGGCACTCTGGCAGCGAAGACCCGCACCTTTATCTATGACGAGTGGGACTATCACACCAGCCAGCACCGACCAGCTTGGTGTCGAGTAATCGAAGAGCGTCTCGTGGGCGATGACCATGAATTCATCGGTGAGGTTCGGCATCGTCATCAGGCGCTTCGGGCGCACATCCGGCGCCGGATGCTGGAGCTTCCAGCGCAGCATCTTGTGCGCGTGCATCGTTCTCTCGATGGAGACGAACTCGATCTTGACGCGGCCATCGAAGCCGTTGTTGACAGACGTAGCGGGGCTCCCGTCGACGACCGGGTGCAAATTCGCCGAGATCGAGCGGCTCGAGATGTCGCTACGGCCTTCCTCGTGGATCTGAGCGCATCCACGAGTTCCCCGTCAGTGCCGCCTGAACCCGAAGTCTTTGAGACGATGGGTGATCCGATGGATGACCCGATGTCGTATGGGCCGAGCTGGGATGAGCGCCGGACGATCGAACCCGTTCGTCGGGTTATCGATGTCGCCAAAGACGCGGTGGCTCTTATGGCTGATGCTTTGCAGGAACTGGGCGACACCTATGCGGTGTACGGGTTCTCTGGGACAGGTCGCGACAAGGTCGAGTTCAAGGTTGGTAAGGACTTTGGCGATCGAGGATCGTCGGCTGCCTGGGCGTCCATCGCAGCGATGAAACCGCTTCGCTACACCCGGATGGGTCCGGCAGTGCGCCATGCCGCAGCGAAACTTGGGGGAGTGGCGGCGCAGACCAAGTTGCTCATCGTGGTCTCCGACGGCTATCCACAAGACACCGACTACGGCCGCGACCGCAGCGACCGAAACTACGGCATGCACGACACCGCCCGAGCGTTGCTTGATGCGACCAACGCTGGGATCGAGACGTTCTGCGTGACCATCGACCCAGCCGGACATGACTACCTGCGCGACATGTGCCCCGACGGCCGGTATCTAGTGATCGATGACGTTGAGTCGCTGCCAGCCGAACTCGCAAAGCTCTACCTACGGACAATGGGTGCCTAGCTAAGCAAAGAGACGTCATACAAGAGGGAACGTGTCGCACAAGGAGGGGTGTCGCGGGTTATGGCACATCTGGACCACCCAGTACACCTGCTAGCGACTCGGTGGGCCGTTGGTTGGCGCGTCGCCCCCAAAGCGTCCCCGGCTGTCGAGCCATTGGACAGTGGTCTCATGCAACAGCAGGGGTGACAAGACCGGCCAAATGATCAGGCGTTTATTTTGAAGGAGGCCTGCAACGCCGTCGGCAGACAGCGTTGTCGTGCTGCCAACCGAAGGTTTCTTGATATTTCAGAGCCTTGATGCGTCGATTGGCCCGACAAGCAGCGACACTGTTTTACGATGCCGTTGCAGGAGACCAGACCAGACCGCGACGCTGTCGACGTTGCGACCGGGACCGGGACCGGGACCGAGTTCAGAGTTTGGATCGACCAGGATCTTTGCACCGGCGATGGCTTGTGTGTTGATGTCGTGCCCGAGGTATTCATGCTGCTCGAAGATGGCATTGCGTACGTGTGCGAACAGGGCGTCGTGCTGAATGATCCAGGGATGGCCGAAAGCCAGGCAGCGGTGCCCGAAGAGCACGAGAAGGCCGTCGTTCGCGCAGCTCTTATCTGCCCCGGCGAGTGCATCTTCATAGAACGTGATGACCTGAGCTGAGCCATACTTACGAGGTTGGCACAGCAGCGACCGTTCGTAAGGAATGTAATGGAACCTGGATCTCAGGCATGGCTTGATCTGGTGGTCGAAGACGTCGTCGACCCTGATTAACGGATCATTGATCCCCACCACCATCTTTGGCCTGCGGCAGGTCCGTGGCCGCATGGACTTGATGAGTTACATGACGACACCGGATCGGGGCACGACGTCCACTCCACGTGGTTCGTTGAATGTCACGCTGGCTATCGCAGCGGAGGCCCGAAACTTCTACGATCAGTCGGCGAAACTGAGTTTCTTACAGAGCAGACAGAGCGGTCGTTCGTGCTGCGCCGAGATCATGGCGAGCGAGGCCTGACCTGCGACTCGTGGAACTATCACTTCCAGAATCGTGAAGTTGCGGCATTGGCAGCAGCAGCACCGGGCACGACCATGGTGCTAAACCACTTGGGAACGCCGCTGCGTGTACGCGCGTGCCACGGCCAACTCGATGAGATCTACCCCGTCTGGAAGGACGACATCGCAGCGATAGCGAAGAACGAGAATGTCGTGGCGAAGATCGGTGGTTTGGCGATGCCGACAACGGCTATGGATGGCACACTCGGGCACTCAAGCCAAGAGTGACGAGTTAGTGCGTGCTCACGAACGTTGGTACCTGCATGCGGCTGATTGTCTTGGCCCGCAACGGTGCATGTTTGAAAGTAACTTCCCGGCCGATCGGCTGTCGGTGTCGTATCGCGTGTTGTGGAACGCTCTGAAGAAGGTTGCGGAGCGATTCACGGCTGAAGAGCGGGACCAGATGCTCTGGGGAACTGCCGAACGGGTCCACTCCCTGGCCGACTGACATGTCTGCGGTGTGCCTAGCCAAAATCAAGGGCTGCGAAGGCAACGATGTAGGCCTCGAACTTGGCGGATGCTCGAGCCATCATTTCTCGTTGCGCGGTTGTAGGCGCCTGAGTGGTTTCCCAAAGATGAGCAGCGATGCGTTCGGTAAGTCCTTTAATGGAGAGCGACTGGGCCTCGTGGAGCCTTTCTCGGTTGGGGTCGCCCAGTAGCAGTAATGCGAGCTCTTCAACGACGACATGGCGAGCCTCGAGCGCGGCCAGATGTTCGGCCGTCGAGGTCGGCGATATAGCCAGCTCGACACGTTGCTCCTTAACTCGTTTACGAGTCTCGCCAAGCTGTTTGGCCGCGTGCAGCACCGCATGGAGGAGTTGCCACACTTGGTGGTTGAACACACTGGATTCGGCGAGGTCTGGCCGGGCCGCAACGGCAGGAGTTGGCTTCACGAAGAACTGCTGGGGCTCGGTCAACAGCGTGGATCCGGTGGTGTCGACGCGGACGATCTGGACTGAATAGGTGCCAGGCGCGACGAGTGGGCCCTTGGGATCGCTCATCCACGGTTCTTTGAAGCCGGGCTCCTCAAGCTCGATCGGGTTGGGCGCAGGCAATCGCAGATCCCAGGTGCTGCGATGTAGGCCCGACGTGGTAGCGCCTGCCAGGCGTCTGACCACCTGGTCGTGAGCATTACGCACAACCAAGAAGACCCGTGGATCAGTCGTGGTACGTTCGTCCGCCAGAGCATCCCAGCCCGGCCAGGCAATGTCGCACTGGTCGTTAACCGCGGCCTTTTCTAGCAGGTGACGTTGCTTGTTCAGCGACAGAACATCGGCGCTGAGGTGATAGGTGAAGCAGGCTCCAGCGTCTGGATTCTTCGCGGCGAACGCAGTGGAGCCCAAGGTAGGTTGACCCTCGGATTGAGCCGTCTGATGCGGCACGTACCACCAAGCGTCGCGGACAGGCAACAAGGCTGCATCGGCCGTGAGGGTGTCCTTATGCAAATGCCGGAGAGCGGTGTAGTCATCGAGGACGTAGAAGCCCCGTCCGAACGTGGCCCCAACCAAGTCCCCAGAAGGCCGGTGCAACACGATGTCGCGGAATGAGATCGGTGGGGCCCCGGCAAGCTTGTGCCAGTTCTGTCCGCCGTTGACGCTGACGTGCACGCCGTATTCCGCGCCGATGAAGAGTAGCTCAGGGTCGACGTGGTCCTGCTCGATTGCCCAGACGATGGTGTCCTCAGGGAGATCGCCTGAGATTGACTGCCAGCTCACGCCTTGATCGCTGCTCACAAAGACGTATGGGGTATAATCGCCGTTCTTGTGGGCGTCTGCAGCAAGGAATATCACCGCATCGTCGTGTTGGGATGCCTTCACGTTGTTGATGAAACCGTCGGTGGGGAACTCAGGTACAGGCCCAGCAGTGCGCCACGACGCTCCGCCGTCGTTGGTTACATGCACCAGGCCGTCATCGCTGCCGGCCACGAGCACCCCTGGTGTTATCGGTGACTCACTGAGATGTGTGACCGTGCTGTACATGGACATGGCCATGTGGTCCCATAGAGCATCGACGCTCTGGACTAAGCCACCTTCGTCGGCAAGATCCACAGGCAACTCATAGCGGTTGATGTTGCGAGTCAGGTCACCACTGATTGCGGTCCAGCTGTCGCCACGGTCTGCGCTACGCCACACTCGCTGGGAGGCCACATAGATAGTGCCAGCGCTGTGCGGACTGACCAGGATGGGACAGTCCCAGTTCCATCGTTCGGGATCGTCGTCGTCGGCACCTTGAGGCTGGATATCTTGCAGCTCCATAGTGCGGCGGTCCATCCGCATCACGTTGCCGTTCTGCCACTCCATGTAACAGATGGCGGAGTTATCCGGATCGAAGGCTACGTGGTAGCCATCGGCGCCCAGGGTGACGCTCCAATCCTGGCTGCGAACGCCCTCGACACCCGTGGTGCGGGACGGGCCAAACAAGGTTCCTAGATCCTGGGCTCCTCCCAAGATGTTGTAGAACGGCTCGGTGTTGTCTACAGCCACGCGGTAGAACTGTGAAATTGGCAGATTGGGTACATGTCGGAACGACTCGCCGTGGTCAAAGGTTTCGTACAAGCCAGCGTCGGAGCCGACCAACAGGTGGTCGCCATCCTGAGGATCAATCCACACGAGATGATTATCTGAGTGCTTGGTTTTACCAGTCTCAAGCCGTTTGACGGTCGCTCCGCCGTCAGGAGTCCAATGGACGAACACGTCGACCTGGTAGACCCGGTCGGGGTCCGTCGGCGATGCGAATAACTCTTGGTAATAGTGGGGGCCAGTGCCTCCGGAGATGTAGTCGTTTCGTTTGACCCAACTCTCGCCTCGGTCAGTCGATCGGTAAAAGCCGCGTGTTCCTTCGCCTGCTTCGATGGTGGCGTAGACCGTGTCGGGCGCGGCTGCAGTAACGGCCAAACCGATCTTTCCTTTGTCGCACTCAGGCAAACCCTGAGTGATTTCGCGCCAGGAGTCACCGCTGTTCGAAGTCTTATAAATTCCAGAACCTGCGCCACCTCCGAGGAAGCTCCAGACGCGACGACGGCGCTGGTATGCAGCGGCGTACAGAGTGTCAGGATCGTCGGGAGCGAAGGCGAGGCTGGTTACACCGGTGTCAGGGTCGATCTGTAATACGTGGGCCCAGCTAGTGCCACCATCGACGGTTTTGTAGACGCCGCGGTCGCCACCGCTGGACCACAGCGGCCCTTCAGCCGCTACGTAGACGGTGCTGCTGTCACGGGGATCGACGAGGATCTCGGCAATGTGCTCTGAGCGAGCCAGCCCCATGTGTTGCCAGGTAGCACCACCATTACGGCTGCGGTACACGCCGTCACCCCACCCAACATGTCGGCCGCTAACGGCCTCGCCAGTGCCTACCCAGACGACGTCGGGCTGGTTGGGGTCGATAGCGACACAGCCGATAGAGAACGATTTTTGGCCGTCGAAAACCGGGGTCCACGTGGTTCCTGCATTTGTTGTCTTCCATACTCCGCCGGATGCAACGGCCAAAAACCAGGTTGAAGGCCTGCTGGGATGGATGGCGATATCGGCGATACGGCCGCCCATAAACGCTGGCCCGATGCTTCGCATGGTGAGACCCGCAAGGGCAGAAGCGAACGGCGTGGGCGTCTCAGTCGACTGAGTATCTGTCATAGGACCCCATTCGATCACACAACAGCCGGTTCCGAGTCCCCCGGCACAAGAATGTGGATCAGCGGTGTGCGGACCCAAGATAGGTATGGCCCAGAGTCAGCCGGTCGTGTCGTCGACGAATTCGACCCAATTCCCATCAGGGTCGGCGACCATCGAAATAGTCACACCGGGACGAATTTCGCGCTGATCGATAATGACGGGAACTCCGGCTTCGCGGCACGCCTGGGTGACCTCGGCGAGATTCGTGATTTGCAGTGTGAAATAGCGAAGCCCAGTGGCACCAGTTGGTCCGCCGGGTGCGGCATGGGCATCAGGGCCTTCGTCGTAGCTGACGAGCTTGATCATGGTGTCACCGCACATGAGCCGGTGCATCGTGGCTGGCGCTGAGCCTGACATTGACGTGTCGGCGGTGTGTTCCATGCCGAGAAAGTCGCGATAGAAAGCGAGAGACGCGCCGCTGTCCTTAATGACGATGCCTAGGTCGATGGCTTTTTTTCGAAGTGAAAGCATGCGCCCACTTTAGGACAATGTCGGGGCGGCACAGCTAGTTGCTGTGACTAACCCAGGTGGCGTACATGGACGCGTAGTAACCGCCCTGCTTCACCAGCTCGGCATGGGTGCCCAACTCCACGATTGACCCACCATCAACAACGGCGATCCGGTCCGCTTTCATAGCGGTGGCGAGGCGGTGGGCGATGATGATTGCGGTACGACCGTCCAGCAGAGCATCAAGCGCCTGCTCGACCTTGGCCTCAGATTGCAAATCTAGGTTCGATGTGGCTTCATCCAGAACAAGCACTCGAGGCCGAGCTAGGAAGGCTCGGGCTAGCGCCAGCAGCTGACGCTCACCTGCCGACAGGGACGTACCGCGCTCGTGGACGGGTGTGTCGAGCGACTGGGGGAGCCCAGCGACTAGGTCATCGATCCCGGTGGCGGTGAGTGCTTGCCAGATGTCGTGGTCGGTCGCGTCTGGCCGAGCAAAGCTCACGTTGTCTCGGACGGTGCCTGCAAACAAAAACGGCTCCTGGGGCACGACACCCAGTTGGCTACGTAAGGACTGAATCGTGATGTCGCGCAAGTCGTGACCGTCGATTCGGACGGCGCCTTGTTGCGGGTCATAGAACCGGGTGATCAACTTCGCAATGGTGGACTTGCCAGCGCCGGTTGGGCCGACGACGGCGATGGACTCGCCTTGAGCAAGCGACAGGCTCACGTCACGTAAGATGGGTACCGCTGGGTCGTATCCAAATGTGACGTGGTCGAGTTCGATTCGGCCGTCGATGGGCGGGAGCTCGGTGGCGGCTTCGTCTTCGGGAACCGACGGTGCCCGTGCAAATAGGTCACGTAGCTTGGCGACAGCGGACTGGCCTTGCTGATAGCCGTTGTACAACTGCGTTAGGGACTGGATCGGCGCAAAGAAGGCGGCTAGATACAGCAGAAAGGCCGTAAGTTCGCCAATCTCAAGGTCGCCGTTTATAACTCGGCGGCCGCCGATGAGAAGGACGATAGCCTGCCCGAAGATAGCGATTCCTTCGGTTCCAGGTGTGTAGATCGATGCGGCTCTAATCGCATTGAGGTTGGCGTCTTTGTGGTCACCAACAATGTTGGTGTGGTTGATTACGTTATGGCGGCGGCGGTTGTGCGCGGTGATGACTCGGATACCGGCGAGGCTCTCTTGCAGGTCAGAGAGGACGCGGCCGATGTGCTCACGGACTAGCCCGTATGCCGCGTCGGAACGACGTCGGAACCAGTTGCTGAGTACGAAAGTGACCGGTAAGACGACGACCAGGGTGAGGGCCGCAAGATATGGATCCAGGAAGAACAAGACGACGGTGATGACCAGCAGGGTGAGCCCTTGCACCGCGAAGTTCACCAGACCCTCTTGGAAGAGTTGGGATAACGCCTCGATATCACTGGTCATGCGGGTCATCAGTACGCCCGCTTTTTCGTTGGTATAGAAGTCCAATGATTGTCGTTGCAGATGACTGAATACCCGGATGCGCAACGATCGAGTGAGGTCTTCGCCCAAGGTGCCGGTGTAGCGGATACGGACTCGGCTGTTCAGGGCGCTAATGAGAATCGAGCACGTGTAAGCGATGGCGACCCAGACGAGGACGGACTTCTTCCCAGGAGTGATGCCGTCGTCGATGCCGATCTGCGTAAGGAGGGGCCCGGCTTGTAAGGCCAGACTCTCGATGACAACGAGCAGCAGGCCCCCTGAAATTCGCCAGCGATGCGGCCACAGAAAGCTGCGCAAAGTAAAGGCAGCGTCAGCGGGGTGTCGATGGGCGAACCTTATATTCGGCTCAGGATGGTCAGGCTCACGGTTAAGGACGGCGTCAACGCGATCCTGAAGATGGCCAGGAACCCCAGCGTGGGGCAGCCCTGCATCTCGAGAAGCGGTCACCGAGTTTGCTCCGCCAAAGCCGACGGGAGGACCGAAGCTCATGGCGCCTCCTGTGGTGCGGGTTCGCTGTCGGCTTCGGCCAGGATCTGGACGTACCGAGGTTCGGTAGCGAGCAGTTCGCTGTGGGTTCCGCTTGCCACGATCTGGCCCGCTTCGAGTAGCACCACTCGGTTCGCCAGAGCGATCGTCGACAGACGATGTGCAATCAGGATTGTGGTGCGGCTGGCAAGCAATGCATGCAGGGCGTGGTGAATCTCGGCCTCGACGGTGACATCGATGGCGCTTGTCGCGTCGTCGAGCACCAAGATTGGTGGGTTTTCTAGCAAGGTGCGGGCAATTGCGATGCGCTGTCGCTGGCCGCCGGACAGGGTGTAGCCGCGTTCACCGACAACCGTGCCGTAGCCGTTTTTGAGGTCACTGATGAATCCATGGGCCTGAGCAGCGGTTGCGGCGCTCTGGATCTCGTCCAGTTGCGCGTTTGGCAACCCATACGCAATGTTGTCGCGCACCGTCGATGAGAACAGGAATGGCTCGTCGAACACCAGCCCGACATTGTGGCGCAGGCTTGCGAGCGTAACGGAGTCAATCTGGTGGCCATCGATGGTGATTGTGCCGCTATCGGCATCGTAGAACCGGGCAAGAAGCCGGGCCACTGTTGACTTGCCGCTGCCGGTCCTGCCGACAATGGCAATTGTTTCCCCGGCGGCTATGGACAGGTCGAATCCCTTGAGTACTGGGAGGCGTTGGGGGGTTACGCCTTCCTCAAAGCTCATGGTGGCGTTTGGGTAGGTGAAATGAACGTCACTGAATTCGATAACGCCTGCTGGCCGGGTTAGGTCCTTTGCACCGGGAGCGTCAGCTATGTCGGCAGTTTCATCAAGTACTTCATAGATCCGGGTTGCGGATGCGCTTGCCCGCTGGGCCTGCAGAAGTATGAAGCCAAACATTCGGAACGGAGCTTGCATCATGATTACATAGGCGTTGAATGCAAACAGGGTGCCGATACTGACCTGACCATCTATGGCGAGCAAGCCGCCGTAGAGCAGTACCAGGGCCATGCCTAAACGGGGGAGTGCCTCGATAAACGGTGTGTACTTTGCCCGTGTCTTGATGGCCTGAACATTGGCCCAACGAAGGTGGTCTGCGGCGCGAGCCAGCAAATTGATCTGTCGTTCCTCTGCAGCGAAGGACTTGACTACCCGGGTGCCGTTGACGTTCTCGTCAACGATCGTTGCGAGTTCGGCCATACGTGCCTGACTCACCCAGGTTAAGGGAAAGACAGTTGTGCGAAGTTTCTGTCCAGATACATAGACCATGGGAAGGGTGGTCATCGCAACCAATGTCAGCGTTACATGGATGGTCAGCATGAAGCCAAGGGCCAGTGCAAACGCGAGACCCGACATCATGATCAATGGTCCGTACGCCAGCAGGAGCTGAATCGAACGGATGTCGCTGTTGGCCCGGGAAATCACTTGGCCAGATTGGGTGCGGTCATAGTACGAGAACGACAGCGTGGTTAGATGCTCGTAGAGCAGTGCGCGGACGTCGGTCTCGACGTTCCATGCCAATTGAAACAGGGCGTAGCGATATGTCATGCCCAGCAGGAACCGACCGACGCCCAGCCCAAGCAGAACCACGATCCACTGGGTCAAGTCGCTTCGATCACCGACGATGGTGCTGTCGATTGCAGATCGAGCCGTGGCGGGAACAGCGACTTGAAAGACCAAGGCAATTACGCCAGATATCGAGCCGATAACCAATGGCCGCCGGTGCTGGCGAATCAACGGCAGGAGTCGCCTCATCCAGCCAAGTTCACGATCGGGGTCGATGGTTGCCCGAGGCGGCTCATGGCGAGCCTCGACACCAACGTGCTCGTACCGCTCCGGTTGAGGCTTGGCGAGCTTATCCTTGCGAGATTCAGTGCTGGTCATGAGGCACCGCCATCTTCGCATGCCGATGCTCGACTCGACGATTCATTACCGCTGTTGTGTTGTCGGGCCAAGCGTAGGCTTCGAAGAGTGCCAGATGGCTGCACTGGCCTGGTTCTATCCCGTGCAACGATCTAGACAGGGCGGCAAATATTCGTAGCGGCCCAGCGGCGGTACTAAGGCTTCACTCTTGAAGAACCGACTCTTGGGTACCAGTTCATCGAGATACGCGTCGATACCAACGAGGCCCAACTCACGGAACGATTGGGCGATGCCTCGCAGGATCGGAAAAGTAACCGAGTGACCGCCGCTGCACGAGTGCAGCACTGCTCGAATCGCATTGGGTGCCTTTGCCTGGCCGAACATTTGTGATGAATTGATAGCAAGAGAAACGCCGAGCAGTGCCATATTCTCAGGGCAACGTTAGGCGTCTAAAGTAGGTAAGGGGATTAGCTGGTTGGCGCAGCATTGATGCGCTCGCTGGACACCCCGACAGAACGGGCGGCCTGCGCAATGCTCTCCCAAAGATCAACAGGAAGATGCAGCCCGTTTAATTCGCGCTCGACGCGGCGTTCCCGTTCGCGGTCGCCTGGTAGCCGAACTGGGTCAGCTTCGTCGAGCGGTGTCGCAGCGAGGAACCAGTCTATGTAATCGGTGACGCCAGAGGCAAAGGTGTCGTCGGGGTCAATGCGGACTGGGTCGATATAGATCGACAACATGCCGTTGGCGAACCGAACGTCGCCCGGGCCTGCTGTTCCCGTTCCTGTGAGCGCACCAGCGAGGAGTTCGCACATGACGCTCAGACCCGAGCCTTTGTGTTCGCCCATGGCTCGCAGCGCGCCAGGACCGCCGCTCGCGTTCGGACGCTGGCCTGGTTGGATGTCGTACAACACCGAAGGGTCTCCAGTGATGCCATCGGGTCCGACCAGAGCATTGTCAGGAACACTCGGCCCACCATGAAGGGCGACCATAGTTTTGCCTTCGGCCACGATCGACGTAGCGAAATCGTGAATAACCGGCGGCCCGTCGGGGCGGGGCACGCCAAAGGCGTAAGGATTGGTGCCCATCCGCCGATCGCGTGAGCCAAACGGTGCAACCAGCTGACTGCTCGCAACATTGACGATATGCATCGAGACCAATCCGGCAGCTGCGGCCTTTTCTGCGAATGCACCGATTCGACCTAGGTGCCCGGACTTGCGCAACGCGACAATCGAAAGTCCGTGTTTGTCAGCGCGTTCAATGCCAAGTTCGACCGCTAGCGGACCAACGGTCTGGCCCATCCCGTATTGGCCATCGACGAGCATCAACGTGGGTTCATCGATCAACACGTCGAGCGTCTGATCCGGGAGCTGAACACCATCGGCGAGCCAGTCGACGTAACGCCCGGTTCGCACCACGCCATGACTGTCATGGCCCGTGAGGTTGGCGTCGACCAGATTGTCGGCGATGCGACGGCTCTCTTGGTCAGAGCAACTGGTGTGCTCAAAAATCTCGGTCACCAGGTCGGTTAATGCTTGTGCGGTGATCGCCACTGCGTCGCTGGGGTTCATGGCAAGACACTACCGATGGGCGGCCGGACACGCCAGCAAAGTGCAAACTCACTGCAACTTTGGCACTAGCAAGGTAAGAGGTTTGGCACTAGCAAGGTAAGAGACGTTTCGCCGGCGTGTGTGTTTTTGGGCCCCCTGCTAGGAGCGCCGAGCATCGGTCGGCTAAAACAATACCGAAGCATAAGCACATCAGGGGGATGTCGAATGGCTGTTGAGAAGTTTGCTGTTGAGGCGAGTCACATCATGATGTTTGCTCGGGCTGTCGGTGATTCAAATCCGATTTACGCCGATGCAGACCATGCTGCGACCACCGAGCCTGGTGGCATTATTGCGCCGCCGACGTTCGCACAAGCGAGTGCGCAGTTCGATGAGAACTATCGGCTTCGGCCCAAGCCCGGCCAGGCATGGATGGGATCGGGCAAAGAGGCGACAGGCGTAGCGCCGAAAGCGGCAGGAGCCGCAGATGATGCTCCTGTAGGCATGGGAGCCCGAGGGCTGCACGCAGAGCAACACTTCGAGTACCACCGCCATATGCGCCCTGGCGATGTCTTGAGTGCCACGGTCGAGCCTGGCGACAACTGGGAGAAATACTCGAAGCGGGCGGGCACGTTGAAGTTCAGCGAAACGGTCACCCAATACCGGGACCAACATGGGGAACTGGTCATCACCGCCCGCAGCGTTGGCGTGACCACCGAAAAAGCCGTCGAAGGGTAGGAGTCGAATCATGGCACTAAGCGCAGCAAACCTGACCGTCGGCGACACGTACTCCGAAGTACTGGTCGAAGACCTGAAGCGCACCCAACTGGTGCAGTACGCCGGCGCGTCTGGCGACTACAACCCTGTCCATACCGACGAGAAATTTGTGACCGAGATTGCTGGCTACCCGACGGTCTTCGCCCACGGCATGTTGACGATGGGTATGACCGGCGTACTTCTGACGAACTATGTCGGCGATGGCCGGCTCACCAAGTACGGCGTTCGGTTCGTGAACCAGGTCTGGCCTGGCGACACCCTGACAGGCACAGCCGAAGTCGTCGAAGTTCGCGAAGAAGATGGTCAGCAGCTTGTTGACCTGAAACTCACCACGGTGAACCAGGACGACACGCCGGTGCTCACAGGTAGCGCGACAGCGCGTATCGACGCCTAACTGACGGGTTAACCATTATGGATGAAGTACTCGTCGAGGTAGATGGTCGCGTCGCGATCATCACCTTGAACCGGCCCGATGCGCTGAACGCATGGAACGGCCCGCTCTGCCAACAGCTTGATGCTGCATTGACATGGGCAGCCGGAGCTGACGAGGTGGCGGCGGTGGTCATCACCGGTGCAGGCCGGGCTTTCTGTGCCGGCGCGGACTTGAGCGCCGGCGGAGGCACCTTCGTCGATGCCCAGGAGCGTGGTGGCGATGATGACATCGCTGCCCGTACGCCGAGCGTGTTGCCGTGGGATGTCCCTAAGCCAGTGATCGCCGCAATTAATGGTCACGCTGTCGGCGTCGGGGCAACGTATGCACTCGCCTGCGATATGAGGTTCGTGTCAGAGACAGCCAAGATAGCGTTCGTCTTTACGCGCCGCGGCATGTTGAGCGAGCTGGGCTCCCACGCGGTATTGCCGAGAGTGGTGGGGTTCTCGAATGCAGCTGACCTGCTGATGAGCGGTCGATCTGTCACGGGCACAGAAGCTGCGGTGCTTGGCCTTGCGTCGTTGGCAGTCCCTCAAGAAGAAGTACTTTCATTGGCGGTAGCGAGGGCCAAGGAGATGGCGAGGCTATGCGCACCAGTCTCCATGGCAATCTCGAAGCGACTTCTCTGGGAAACGATGGGTTTGCCAGACATGCGCCGCCGCGAGGATCCGTTATTCGATTGGGTGGCCGCCCAGCCGGATTCGGTCGAAGGCGTGGAGTCTTTCCTCCAGAAGCGGGACCCTGACTGGAAGATGTCGGCCGTGGCTGATTTTCCAAAAGGGCTGTTTGAGTGAACGTCGAGTTTGGGCTCATGACGTTGGGTGACTTGCTATCTCACCCGATCACGGGCGAGCGTATGACCGACGCTCAGCGGCACCGCTCAATCATCGAACAATCCGTTGTTGCAGAACAAGCCGGCTTCACTTCGGTCCATCTGGGCGAGCATCATTTCAGCGACTACGTAGTCTCGTCACCCCCTGTGGTGCTGGCCGCGATTGGCGAGAGAACCACGGATCTGAAGCTCAGCACTGCTGTGACGCTTGCAGGCAACCTCGACCCGGTTCGTGTTGCCGAAGACTATGCAACCATCGATGTGTTGAGCGGTGGACGGGTCGAACTCGTATTGGGTCGTGGCAGCCTGTTTCTGCGCACCTACGAGGGGTTCGGTCACGATGTCGCTACCGCTCGCGAGCGCTACGACGAGAACGTCCCATTGCTTGTCAAGCTGTTGAGCGAAGAGAACGTGCATTGGGCCGGCGACTTCCGAGCGCCACTCACTGGACACACGACGCGCCCGCGGCCAGTGGCCGACATGCCGATCTGGATTGGAGCAGGGTCCAAGGGATCTGCCGAGTTAGCGGCCGATCTTGGCTGTTGGTTGATGTTGCCGAGCGTTTTCGGGAAGCCCGAGATGTTCGTGCCGATCGTCGATATCTACCGTGCCCGGTGGGAGTCGATTGGGCGAGACTGGGCCGATGCTCGAGTGGGGGCGTGTTCACATTGTTTCGTTGGCGAGACCACGCAGCAGGCTCGCTCACAATGGGAGCCGTACTATCGCAATTATTGGGAATTTGTTGGTGACCTGCTCGGGGGCGAGGGCACGTGGCCATCATTTGACCTCGAAGAACTGCTGGCTGGGCCCGGCATCTGCGGTAGCCCAGCAGAGGTCGTCGACAAGGTCGAGAGCTGGCGCGAGATTTTTGGCCTCGACCGGCATCTGTTCATGTTCGACCTCGGCGGTATCGACGAGGCCTCGCTGATGGGCAGTCTCGAGCTATTCGGATCCGAAGTCATTCCTGCGGTGAAGTAACCCAACAAAGGATCTGAGAAAAATCCGATGACTGAACTCATACTTGTCGAGCGCCCATCGAAGCGGGTTGCCCACATCGTGCTGAACCGGCCCGAGCGTCGCAATGCGCTGACTGGCCCTCTGGTCGATCAGTTTGGTGATGCGCTCGAGCAACTACATCAGGACGATGACATCACTGTGATTGTCCTGCGAGGTGCTGGCGACGCGTTCTGTTCTGGACTTGATCTGAAAGAGTTTGGGCACGACCCGCAACCTGCATGGGTCGCAGACTTCCCTGCCAAATGGCGTCGAGTTCACTGCCAGCTGTTCGACTCTGATCGCATCATTGTTGGCGCACTGCAAAGAGCGGCGGTCAACGGGGGAGCCGCACTGGCACTCGCATGTGATTTTCTCGTCGCTGGAAATGGTTCGTTCTTGCAGGTTGGTGAGATCCAACAAGGCATGGCGGCACCGATGAATATGGCATGGTTGCGTTTGCGTTTCGATGAGTCGTTGACGGCTCGGTTGGTGCTGCTTGGTGACCGGGTTCCAGGGCCCGAGTTGGTCCGGCTTGGTGTGGCTTACCAAAGCGTGCCTGGTGACCAGGTGCTTGCAGCAACTACGGACCTGGCCGAGCGACTCGCTGCCCATGATCCAAATGGAGTCCGCCGAATCAAGACGTCGCTTCGGCGCACGGTGGTAACAGAGTCGGCCGACGAATGGTTTGCTCGTGCGCTCGCCGCCGATCCACTTCGGGGTGCTGGTGTTCGACCGATAGCTGCAACCGACAGCTGAATCGAAACAGTGGGCTTTGGTCTAGGTTCAGGACCGTTTGTTGGATGGTGTCATGGCCGGTGATGGCGCTCGACTACCTTCGTGGAGAGCCGTAATGGTTGCATAAAACCTCTACGACGATCCCCACTTCCTTGCCGGTGTCACTAGCTGCGTTGGCAACGGAGCGGTCAAGCAGCGATTTGCGATAACGGCCACGAGACTGGCAATGGCTCGACGGCGCACAATCTCGCTAGTTCTTGGGGAGCTCGCTGAACGGGGTGTTCTTGTCGACGCCAGGCTCGCGGGGCAGGCCAAGTGCTCGTTCACCCAGTGTGTTTCGTTGGATCTCGTCGGTTCCACCACCCAGGCTCATACCCCGACAGTTCAGGAAGTGATAGTGGAAGTAGTCGTCATCCAGATTGCGTTCGATATCAAGATCTTGACCCCATGCAGCGCCACCGGGGAAGGCCAGGGCAGAAGCGAGTTCGGCAGCGGCGCGTCCTTGTTTGGTGCGCCAGAGTTTGCCAATCGACGGGTGCAATCCACGAGCGCCGATCCACCGAACAACCTGTTCGCCGGAGTGGAGCCGTGCAAGCTGCTGCCGCACGATTGGATCGTTACGGCGGCCTGCGCGCTCGGCAAGGTCGATTAGCTGCGCGACAGGAATGGGCGACCGCCCGGCCTTTGACCGAGAGTCGGAGGTCCCGCTCATAGAATTGGTGCCGGTCTGCTGACGTTCGTGCCCAAGCAGGGCTACAGCGGTTGCCCAGCCTCCGTTGACCTCACCGATGACCCACTCCTTTGGGATACGAGCCTCGTCGATGAACACCTCGTTGAACTCACTGATACCGGTCATCTGCACGAGACCACGCACGTCGACACCGGGTTGCTCCATCGGCAAAACAAGCATGGTGATGCCTCGGTGCTTCGGCGCATCCCAATCGGTGCGCGCGAGCAGGATCGCGTACCGGCTCTGTTGGGCGCCAGACGTCCAGACCTTTTGACCGCTGACGATCCATTCGTCGCCGTCGAGTACGGCCCTGGTCGTCAGGGACGCCAGGTCGGACCCAGAACCTGGCTCGGAGTACATCTGGCACCAGATGTCGTCACCCCGAAGACCAGGCGGCACGAACTTCTGTTTGAGTTCATCGGTTGCGTAATCACGGATCGTGGGCATGGCCATGCCGACACCAATGCCGAACATGGCGTCTTCGCGTGGGACACGGCCGCGGCTTTCTTCACGCCACACCCGTTGGTGGTCCTCGCTCAGACCCCGCCCGCCGCAGTCGGTCGGGTAATCGATGGCGGCAAGTCCATGGTCGAACAATGATGCCCGCCATGCCTTACCGCGGTCAGATGTGCCTTCGACTCCATCGAGAGCAGCAGGAAGAACCTGGTCGAAGAACGAGCGGACCTCGGTGCGGAAGTCAGCGAGCGTTGACGGCGCAGTCGTGTTCATGGTGGTCGACATTAGCTTTGGGGCTCCTCTAGTGCCTCGTCCGATGTATCAAGCGGAATATTTAGCGATAAGGGGTAGCGGTAGCAAACGAGCACAAACGGCAACCAAGCCTTGAAATCGTTGCTATGAAGCCGATCTCAACCGGCAGAACTGGCGGATATGTCCGTACGGCGGGAGTGCTGCGCTCTCAACAAATCGTTGGAACCATGCGGTTTCTGAAGCGCCATTGCCGTTTCTGCTCCACTACTACCGCTACCCCTCACAAAGGTCTCGCCGTCGATGCCTGCCTCGCAAACAGCCAAGACGGCCTCATCTGCATAAAGCGGGTCGGGGCGGATGGTGCGTTGGAAAATGCCTTGGGGAAGCCGAATCCTTCGAGTTCATCCAGCGTTCCGGCACGATCGAGCAAGACCTGGACAGAATCGATCAGGTCGTCGTCGTGGGCGCGATCACGATTGATACAGCGAGCGCGCAAAGCAGCCGCTGTTAGGCCAAGCAGCAGGTGAAATCTGGTATCAGGGGTGACATCCCGAGGTCGGGCCGATCACGGCAACCACCCGCTCAGTTGCTGAGGGCCTCGGTAAGAGTATTCCAGCCCAGCGTGGCGCATTTGATTCGCACGGGAAACTTAACCACACCCTTGAGCGCTTCGAGGTCGCCGAGGTCAACGTCTGGCGGATCGGGCAAGACGCCAGAGTCGTCGTCTTCGAGTTCGAACTCGTGGATCGACATCATTGACTTGACGGCAGCGGTCAACTCTTCGACCTGGGCCAGCGTCTTGCCCTTGATGCCGGCCGACATCATCGAGGCTGACGCCTGGCTGATCGAGCAGCCTTGCCCGCCGATTGCCACATCGGTGATAACACCAGCTTCGATCTGGATATAGACCTGGACCTCGTCGCCGCACAGCGGATTGAAACCCTCGGCGTGTTTGGCCGGGGGCGTCTCAAGTTCGCCGCGATTGCGGGGACTGCGGTAATGGTCGATCACGATTTCTTTGTAGAGATCCTCTAGCCCTGCCATAGGTCTCTCCTTTAAAGCGAGAACAGATCTGATGCGTCTTCGAGTGCCTCGACGAGGCGGTCGACGTCAGATTCATCGTTGTAGATATAGAGCGAAGCTCGGGCGGTCGCACCCACACCGAGCTCTTTCATAAGCGGCTTGGCACAGTGATGACCGGCCCGAACGTTGATGCCATGTTCGTCGAGTACCTGGGACAGGTCATGGGGATGTACGTCCTTGTAGGCGAACGAGAAGACACCGCCGCGTTGCGCTGGCTCGGATGGTCCGTGGATCACGACGTCTTCGCCGTGGCGTTCCTTCATCGAGCGCATGAAGTGTGCACTGAGCTCGACTTCGTGCCGGCGAATATTGTCCATGCCGATAGCAGTTAAATAGTCGACCGCTGCGCCTAGCCCCACGATCTCCGCGATAGGGGGCGTGCCAGCCTCAAACTTGTGGGGAACATCTGCAGTCGTGAAACCGTCGATCGTGACATTGGCGATCATGCCACCACCGCCAAGGAACGGCGGCATGGCTTCAAGGATTTGTTTGCGGGCCCACAGCACACCTATCCCGGTTGGCCCACACATTTTGTGGCCGCTGAACACAGCGAAGTCGATATCGAGATCGGCAACATTTGTGGGCATGTGTGGTACCAACTGACAGGCGTCAACTGCGCAGAGTGCGCCGACAGCGTGCGCTGCCTTAGCAATTAGTTCCACCGGCACAAGAGCACCGGTAACGTTGCCCATGGCGGTGATCGCTACGAGTTTGGCGCCTTCTAGAAGCTCGTCCAGGTTGGATAGATCGAGCAGCCCGTCATCGCCAATACCAATAAAGCGCAACTCGACACCGCGCTCAGCCGCAAGCATGTGCCATGGAACAATGTTGGCGTGATGCTCGATCAGGCTGAGTACGACGACGTCACCCTTGTGCAGATTAGAGCGTCCCCAAGACCCGGCGATCAGGTTCAGTCCTTCGGTGGCGTTCTTTGTAAAGATCACCTCGTCGCTGTCGGTTGCGCCAATAAATCGCGCAACCTTCTTACGAGCGCCCTCCATAGCACGCGACGCCTTGTCGCTAAGGAAGTACGCCCCACGATGCACATTCGCATTAGAGCTCTCGTAAAAATCGCGCATGGCGTCGAGCACTTGAACAGGCTTCTGCGACGTGCTCGCCGAATCCAAATACACCAGCGGGCGATCGTTGATTGGCTTGTTCAAAATAGGAAAGTCGGCCTTGATGGCCCCAACATCGAAGAGGCTCTCTTGGCCAGTCCCGAAACTCACCGGAAGGCCTCATAGCCATCATCATCGAGCTGCTGGGCAAGTTCCATACCGCCGCTGGCAACGATCTTGCCATCGACAAGAACGTGAACATGGTCGGGTTCGACCAGATCAAGGAGTCGCCGGTAATGAGTGATCACGAGCACGCCCATCTCAGGGCGATCCTGCTTCACGGCCCGTACCCCACTCCCGACAATCTTGAGAGCGTCGACATCAAGGCCGGAGTCGGTCTCGTCGAGAATGGCAATGTCTGGTTCAAGCATGGCCATCTGCAGCACTTCAGCACGCTTCTTTTCGCCGCCGCTGAAGCCTTCGTTCAGAAAGCGTTCGGCGAACTTCGCATCCATATCGAGTCGTTGCATCCAACCCATGATGCGACGGCGGGTGTCGAGTACGGATTGGTCTTCGCCTCGGCGGGCCGACACTGCCTGTTGTAAGAAGTTGTTGACCGTCACACCTGGAATTTCTTGTGGGTATTGAAACGCGAGAAACATGCCCTGTTTGGCACGAACATCGGGTTCCCAGTCAGTCACATCGTCACCTCTGAGCATGACTGAACCACTGGTTACTTCGTATTCGGGACTACCGAGAAGTGCGTTAGCTAGGGTCGACTTTCCTGATCCGTTGGGGCCCATGATGGCGTGGACCTCGCCAATGCCGACCGTTAGGTCGATGCCCGACAAAATCTGCGTTTCGGCGGCCGAAACATGGAGATCACGGACCTGGAACAGTGGGGCATCAGACACAAGGTTAGTCTACGAGGCAGAAGTGAATTGACGCCTGGCCGGCCTGAGTCGATTGCTGCTATCTACCTGGGGTCGGCGAACAGCAGGTGCGGTTGAGCCTCGTTGTCGTCCTGGAAGCGTGTCAGTCGGCTTGGCAGTTGTGTCCGGTTGCAGTCCTTTATCGGTTGCTCGAGTCCTTCGCCTAACAGCGAACTTTGGTTTCAGTGCAGCCTGAGATGCCGAGACATTGTGCTGTTGCCAGCGTGACGTTACTGCGCTCAAGGGCCAGTCTTTCGAGTGGACGGTTGCAGTAATTTGCATAGCGGGTTGCCTCTTTGGTGCGAATGTCCGTACAATACAGATATGAAGATTCTCCGGTCATGTATGCCGGTACTGAGTTGGGCGCCGGAATATCGCCGAACTGAACTGCGAAGTGATCTTGCTGCAGGGGTTACCGTTGGCGCAATGCTGGTGCCACAAGCAATGGCATATGCTCTCATTGCTGGGCTGCCACCTGCGGTTGGCCTCTACGCGGCAACGATTCCCGTGATCGTCTACGCGTTGTTTGGTACCTCGCGTCAACTTGCTGTCGGTCCGGTTGCCATCGTCTCACTTCTGACCGCATCTGCCCTTGCTCCGATTGTGGAAGAGGGGACGACCGGTTATCTCAGCGCTGCCGCCATGTTGGCTCTGATGGTCGGATTGATTCATCTCGCTCTGGGGGTGGGACGCCTTGGCTTTCTGGTGAACTTTCTTTCGCATTCAGTACTCATTGGTTTCACTGCAGCCGCTGCGATGATTATCGGCTTCTCGCAAACGAAACACTTGCTAGGTATTTCGATCGAGCGCAAAGAATACTTCTATGAGACCGTGCTCGAAGTCATCCCAAATCTGGCAGGGATACACATTGCTACGCTCACGATCGGCGTGCTCTCGATCGGAGCGCTCCTCGCTATAAAGCGGTTTGCCCCTATGGTGCCTGGCGCTCTGGTGGTCGTAGTGGCGTCAATCCTTGCTGTCGATCTGCTCGGCCTCGAGGAAGATGGTGTTCGGGTAGTGGGCGATATTCCTGACTCGCTGCCCGCCTTTGGTTTGCCTGAGCTCGACGGAACGTTGATGTCAAGCCTTGTTGGAACGGCCTTCGTCATCACCTTGGTTGGGTTCATGGAATCAATTGCTGTCGCCAAGGTGTACGCCCGGCGACATAACTACGAGGTCGAACCCAACTCGGAACTTATTGGATTGGGCGCCGCCAATCTCGCTTCGGGCATGTTCGGCGGCTACCCCGTTACAGGAGGATTTTCTCGAACCGCTGTCAACGACACGGCGGGAGCCCGCACACAGGTGGCGTCGCTGGTCACCGCTGCGGTCGTGTTGCTCACCATTGCTTTCCTTACGCCATTGCTGACATCGCTACCGAACGCCGCACTGGCTGCCATCATCTTGGTTGCCATTGTTGGCCTGGTCGACATCGCCGAGATGCGTCATATTGCAACAGTCAAACGGTCAGACATGATTGGACTCGGGGTTGCCTTTGTGGCCACGCTGGTCGTGGGTATCGAACTCGGCATAGTCATAGCCGTTGTTGCTTCGATGCTGGTGGTGTTCGCTCGGATGTCGATGCCCCACAGTGCAGAACTCGGTCTTGTCGAAGGCACTACGACGTACCGCAATCTGGCCCGGTTTCCTGAGGTGCATTTGCTTGCTGGCGTGTCGATTATCCGCATCGATGCAGCCCTTTCATTCGTCAATGCGACAAATGTAAAGAAGTTGCTGCTCTCTTATGGTGAACAGCTCAACCAGGAACCACGCATGCTGGTCCTCGATGCGTCGGGAATTAACGACATCGACGCAACAGCAGCCGAGAGGTTGCACGAAGCGATGCGAGAGCTCGCCGACCGAGGCGTGGCCCTTCACCTAAGTGATGTCAAAGGCCCGGTGCGAGATGTTCTGCGCCGATCAGGAATCTGGGATGAGCTTGGTGGTCGGGTGCACGCGAGTACCTACGAAGCAGTCAAGGCCATCAGCAGTGGCAACCTCGCACCATGTGATCAACGTCGCTGTGGTATCGACGAACGATGCGACACTTCGGGACGAACCTTTGGGGAGGGGTTGGTCGATCATGGATAACTGGCACCGGCTGCTCGCTGCCCATGAACACGTGCGAAATCCGGGGCGATCCGTAATGCCCGACCATAAACCAGTGGCCGCGATTCTAAGTTGTTCCGATGCTCGGGTCCCACCTTCTGTGATCTTTGACCAAGATGCAGGCGAACTCTTCGTGGTTCGAGTAGCCGGAAACATAGCGACCTCTGCGGCGGTCGCGAGTATCGACTACGCCATCGACGAGCTGAATGTTCGGTTGGTGATCGTGCTTGGCCATACGAGCTGCGGCGCGGTGGGGGCAGCCTGCGCAGGCACAACGACTAGCTATCTTCAGCCGCTAATTTCCCAGATTGCACCACTCCTAGGCGTCGGTGGGTGTCCCGGTGTTGACCTGCTAGCGGAACGGAACATACTCGCAAGTATTCAGACGCTGACGACGTCCACAACGCCGACTGGCGAAGCCATTCGGGCCGGAAACGTCGCGGTGAGGGGCGTGATCTATGAGGTCGACACCGACACATTACGCACGGTACATGCTCCTGAACTGACCTGTCTCACCAATGTCTCTGAAAGGGATGATCTATGACCAACCGTCTTCCAGCTACTGATCTCGTCTCGGCGGCTGAGCTCCAACAACTGATGGCTACTCACCCGCACATCCGACTGCTCGATGTCCGCACCGGCGGCGAGTTCGAGACCTCGCACATCCCTGGTTCCTTCAACGTCCCACTTGACACGCTGAGCGAATATGCCTGCGATCTAGCAGATGTCAAACACCCGGTCGTGCTCGTATGCCAGTCAGGCGGGCGAGCGACCGAAGCACACCACGCATTGATTGACGAGGGTAAGGAAGCGCTGCACATCCTCGAAGGCGGGATAAACGCCTGGAAGGAAATCGACGGTGACATTGTCCACGGCTCCAGGGAGCGATGGGCCATGGATCGCCAGGTACGGCTGATCGCTGGATCTATGGCGCTCGCAGGCGTCCTGGCAAGCGTCGTTATTAGTCAAGCCAAATGGATTGCTGCTGGTGTGGCCCTTGGCCTGGTCTACTCAAGTATTTCAAACTCGTGCGTTATGGCAGCAATGCTGTCCAAGCTTCCGTACAACAAAACCGACCAGTGTGACGTCGCCAGCGTCATCAATGAGATGAATGTCCACGAGACTTCCACCGCCATAGACCGAGAGCGAGCCTAAAATGAAATTCACTCAGTACTACCTTGATTGCTTGTCCCAGGCTTCGTATCTGATAGGTGATGAGGCCAGCGGGCGCGCCGTTGTCGTGGATCCTCGTCGCGATATCGACGAGTACGTTCGTGATGCGGAGTCTGCTGGGATGAAGATTGAGTTGGTCATCGAAACGCACTTCCACGCGGATTTTGTGTCGGGCCATCTAGAACTGGCTGCCGCTACCGGAGCCGAAATAGCCCTCTCATCGGTTGCCGAGACCGAGTTTGTATCGCGCGGTCTTGCCGACGGTGAACGCATCGCTCTCGGTGACGTCTTCTTGGAGATACTGCACACCCCAGGCCACACCCCAGAGTCGATCAGCATCGTGGTGTGGGAGCACGCTGATGACGAAACACCGTATGGCGTTTTGACGGGTGACACCCTGTTCATCGGTGATGTTGGCCGGCCTGACCTCCTGGCCTCAGTTGGCTTCACGCTCGATGATCTAGCCGAACGACTCTACGACAGCCTGCACAACAAATTATTGCCGTTGCCTGACGAGACACGGGTGTATCCGGGGCACGGCGCTGGATCAGCGTGCGGCAAGAACTTGTCAACAGAGACTTGGTCGACGATGGGGGAGCAGCGGCTCAGCAACTACGCATTGTTGGCACCGGATAAGGCGACGTTTATGGAGTTGGTCACTGAAGGACAGCCGCCGGTGCCGGGCTATTTCGAATACGACGCTGTCTTGAACCGCAAGGAACGCGACCTGCTCGACGAGACAACGATGCCAAAGGCGCTTGATCTGCAATCCCTTGATGTCCTTGTGGCCGGTGGTGCAATGATGATTGACGGACGCGATCCTGATGCGTTTGGCCTAGGTCATCTTGATGGCTCCATCAACGTCGGTCTAAACGGCCGCTATGCCGAGTTTGCAGGCTCAGTCGTACCCCACGACGTGGACATGGTGTTGATCGTTGACGCAGGGTTTGAACTCGAAGCCAAGAACCGGCTGGCACGAATCGGCTTTGATCGTGTTGTCGGCTTCCTCGAACACCCGCTGGCTGTCATGGCCACCGGCGTCGATCGGGTGCGACGAGCGTCTCGTATGACAGCAAGCGAGTTCGAGCACCGGAAGACCTCGATCCCTGGACTGCAGATCATTGATGTGCGGAACCCAGGCGAGTTTGCTCTGGGGTCCATCGAGGGAGCGGCCTCGATCCCCGTTGGGCAGCTTTTGGACCGCCTTGACGAGCTCGATCCCCAAGCCCCAACCGTCGTGTTCTGTGCTGGCGGTTACCGGTCCTCCGTAGGAGCTAGCGTTCTGCGACAGGCCTGGTTTGTTGACGTGTCCGACATCCTCGGCGGTTATGGAGCCTGGGCTACAAAGGTAGCTTTGCTCGGCTAGCCAAGACGCCTGCTGCAATGCCGACGATGCCAAAATGGCGACGAAACCGCTCTTCCGTGAGAGTGGAGTTGGGGTCGAATAACGAATGAGGACGTCGGACCAAGGGTTTGGTTTCGGGGACATCCAACGCCACGGGGATAACAACCACGGGGATAATAATTGACCGCAGACCGTGCACGCTTCTGTGTCATATCTCAGCTCGATCGGCGGTCCGGGCCCAGCTGGACACCCGGTAGTGAGGCGACAACTAGTCACGAACCCGGCTATGTCTCCCAGGACCTGTCTCCTATCACCTCGTGGTCGCGGTGCTGACCGACCTCATTGGTAATCGGCTGGCGGGCGTGGTCATGTGCTTGTTGGGGTGTCTTGCATCGGGCCCGAGTCTGTGTGGAGCAGCAGAGCGCCGCACCGTCGCAGGTACTTTGGCATCGGCGGAGTTGTTTCTGGAAAAGGTGGCACTCGAACCGGCCACCATGTTGGCTTGCGAGTTAACAAATGCCGACGGTGAACAGTTTTGCCGGTTTCCCTGCAGTTCATTTGCGCCGGTCGACGGACGCGACAACACCCGCACTTTTGCGCAGTGCGGGTGTTGTCATCGCCTTTGGTCGTAAAGGAGATCGTGTTGCAGCGTTGAGCCATAGTCGCTGGCCAAACTCGCCGAGACTGTCGAGGATTAGCCCAGACAAGGTCTTGGTGAGGAGCACAGCGCCGATTCGAACGCCGGTCTATCTCTACTCGGGCATTGGGATGCGTTCAATTTGAAGTGGGTTGGCGTAATCAACCATGCCCGTTTGCAAACCAGCGAGAGGCTGCGCGGTATAGCGAGCAACTTCGGCGCGACCCACAACCATGTGATGCACCTCGTCCGGTCCGTCTGCCAATCGCAGCGTGCGCTGGGAGTGATAGAGCGACGGCAGAACAGTCCACTGTGACACACCGGTTGCACCGTGCATCTGAATGGCTTGGTCGATGATGTTGCACACTCGTTCAGGAACCATTGCCTTGACGGCTGATACCCACACACGTGCCTCCCGGTTGCCGAGCACGTCCATAGCCCGAGCGGCACGAAGAACCATCAGGCGCATGGCCTCGATCTCGATGCGCATTCGGCTGGCGTGTTCGATGTTGGCACCAAGTTGGATTAGTGGCTTGCCGAACGCTGTCTTCGAAAGACCGCGTTCACAGAAGAGCTGCAGTGCCTTGTCCGCGGCGCCAATTGAGCGCATGCAGTGGTGGATGCGGCCAGGGCCGAGACGCAGCTGGCTGATCTCGAAGCCGCGACCTTCACCGAGAAGCATGTTCTCTTTGGGAACTCGCACATCAGTGAACTTGAGGTGCATATGGCCATGGGGGGCGTCGTCGCTACCAAAGACATGCATTGGACCGAGTACGTCGACGCCTGCGGCATCGATCGGTACGAGGATCTGTGATTGCTGGAGGTGAGGTGCAGCATCAGGGTTGGTGCGAACCATGACGATCATGATCTTGCAGCGAGGATCACCAGCGCCAGAGGCGTAGTACTTCTCGCCGTTGATGACCCATTCGTCACCATCGAGGATGGCAGAGGTCTGGACGTTCTTGGCGTCAGATGATGCGTAGTGAGGCTCGGTCATGACGTAGGCAGAACGGATCTTGCCCTCCAGAAGAGGAGTGAGCCACTTGGCCTTTTGCTCAGGCGTGCCGACACGCTCGAGCACTTCCATGTTGCCAGTATCAGGAGCAGCGCAGTTCAGTACCGCCGAGGCGAGGCTGTTCTTGCCAAGCTCATTAGCGATATAGGCGTAGTCCAAATTGCTGAGACCTTCGCCGGTCTCGGCATCAGGCAGGAAGAAGTTCCATAGCCCTTGTTCACGAGCTTTGGCCTTGGCATCATCGAGCAGTTCAAGTTGCCCGGGGACCCAGCTCCAGCGGTCTTCGCGGCCTTCACCCATTTGGTGAAACTCTTCGGTAATGGGATCGACTTCGGCCGCAATGAACTTGACGACCTTCTCGAGTAGAGGACGGGCGCCTTCGGACATTGACAGGTCATACATCTGACCGCCGAAATCATCGGTGTTCAGCGGATTCGCAGGCATTCAAAAATCTCCATATGGATCGATAGTAGGAATCTATTGTCGCACCTAGATGCTGCTCATAAGAAACTGAGTGCGGTGGAAAATAAACCGAGTGCTCGCCTGGGCACGGCTGCGACGCAATCTGCGGACCATATTGGTTGCAATACAAGAGTCCATGCAAAGCCAAGATGCGAGCAAGCACCCCCTAGGGGGCACCTTCACGAGCGAGTCTGAACTCGGTGCCGAACTGATGAACGGTTACATCCAAACTGTTGGATCTATCCAAAGATCAGCGGGCGGGCATCGACCGGGTTGCGGAACGCGCCGGGGAAGACATGTCCCAAACCTGGGCTTCGTGGCATCAAAAGGCCTAGTGATCTCCGTTGACGACGAGCGCGCGGAAGGTATTCCAGGCATATGCGGGCTGATATGGCCGCCCATGATTCGCGTACCTACACCTGGGGCTCGGCCACGTCGACAAACGCGGCTCTTACGCCTACACCGCCCCCATAGTTCGTAGATTCGGGGCACGTTCGCCATGAGTCGTGCTTGAATGACCGCTGACCAATGGAACGACTTCGGAGTTGTTTAAGCAGAAGAAGGATCCGGAAAGGGTATTTGTGCGTGTGCCTGCTGATCGCAGCGGCGGTGGAGTTGGACGCGAAACTATGGACGACGCCGGGACTATTCTTCGCGGTCTCGGGTCATGACTAGCTCGCCAAACAGCGTCTTTTCGGAGCGCGATTGTGCGCTTGTTCCAACTGTTTTGTGGGGTGAGTCGGGCATAGAGGACGTCGAATGTGTTGATGAGCCAGGTGCTCACTCTCGCCCCAAGAGATCTTCTTTCCAGGTGCGAAAGCGGGTGTGTTCTAGGCCTGAAGGGCCGATGCCGTGGTGGCCGCCGTCCGCCTCGAGCGTGAAGTCAAACTGCTTGACCAGGTCTGCACTATTGATTGCTAAGTAGCGGGCAGGACCCCGAGCCGGTCCAGCCCGCCAAAGTAGCCAGTCGCCAATACGCCGCTTGTACGCAGTGGCGTCAGCACTAATACCGAGCGGTTCGCCAAGCGCCAAGAGCGCATCTGGGGCCTGGTTCCAAGCACTAGCGGCGATATTGCGATCACGCGTTGGGGTCGCAGGAAGATCGGTCGTGCCGATCGGCGTGAAGTCAAACGGCCGATCGTCGGCTGTAGTCGTGCTCATGGCGGTTTGGGGCTACCAGCCGCGATCGGACCACTCTTGAAGAAATGGACGCTCGACGCCGATTGTGGTGTCGTCGCCGTGCCCTGGCATGACGATCGTGTCGGGTGAGAAAGCCGAGAACATGAGTTCGTCGATGGTCTTGATAATGGTGTCGAAGTTGCCGCCGAATTTGGTGGCGCCCGGGCCTCCAGGGAACAGGGTGTCGCCGCTGAACAAGACAGGCGAGCCGAGGATTTCGAACGATACTGAGCCATCGGTGTGGCCGGGCGTCTTAAGTGAGCGAAGTCGGAGCTTACCAATTTCGAATACCTGCTCATTCTCGATGAGCTGGTCATAGGACGGAAGCATGTGGGCGTCTTCGCTGGTCACGTGGACGTTGTAGCCAGCGTTGCGCATTTCAGTGACGGCACCGATGTGGTCGTGATGGCCGTGGGTTTCGATCACGGTGTGAACACCCAAGTTCCGCGATAATTCGAGCAGCCGGTCGTGCTCGTTGGCAGCGTCGATCAGTACCGCATCGCCGGTATCGCGGCACCGCACGATGAATACATTGTTCTCGTAATCGCCGACGACGACCTTGTGGATGTCGGTCTGGTGATCCTGGTAGTGCAGGGTTGGACCCGCATTGGCTGCGGGCTTGACACCTATGTGTGCGGCTCCGCAGTAATGCTCAACCGTGCTGCTGTGGTCGGTGCTGTGGGCTTGGGCTTCGCTCATGGCCCGAACCTACCAAACTGCGCTAGAAGCGAGTTCGGTTCAGCCGCTTGCTCGACAAAATTCGTCATAGCGGTCGCTCGTATACCGATGCTCGAGAAGTGACTCGGGATGAAAGACTGAACGTGCAACGTCGTAGACATCGCCGAGGTAGACGTGTACGGCACGAGCGTGTTGGTCGCGGGGTGCGCTGATTGCATGGACGGCCTGTACCCCGAGGCTGAGAATGTCGCCTGCTTTTAGTGACTGTCCTGGGGTCGACACGATGCCGTCGTCTGTACGTTTCCAGAAACGTTGTTCTTCGCAACCCTCGAAGACACCTATGAAGACATCCACGTTGTGTTCATGTGGTGGTTGCACCACCCCGGGCAGAGTGTCGATCAACATAATGGTGAGGTCCTGATCGCGGTGCAAGAGGTGTTCGCCTCCGACGAGCCAGCCCCGGGCAGTCGGTTCAACCTCAGCTTCGGTGAATCGCGGAATCTGAGAGGCGAGTGCAGCCGGATCAGCAAACAAATGGCGCATGGCGTCCAGGGTCATGCTGTGGGGCGAGTCGGAAGCGACGCTGAGCTTGCACGTGTCGACGAGATCTTCGAGCACTGGAGGTGTTCGCACTCTTGCCATCTTAGACCAGAGACGATGACCCTGACGAGTAGCTGTGGGCTGCAGAGAAGGTTTGGTATCGAGGTCAGCAATGCCGCCTGACAGGCTCGGCGGAAGCCAGTGACGTGTTCGTCGGTGGCAAGGAACAGGTCGTTTGACAAAACAAGTTGTTGGGTGGTTGGCGAATCGGTCCAAGTATTTAGCGCTGACCAGTATTGGGCACTGACTAGCTGGCTACCGCCGCGAGAGCTGAAAAGCGTTGAACCGCCAGCCGATACCGAAGCCGTAGGCAGTGAATGTTGCTGCATCGTGGAAAGCGAAGAACGAAGATCTTGCACCGCTCGACGAAATAGGGCGTGCTCCATTCGCTTCTGTTCGATGGTCGAGAGCGTCCACCTCGGGGGCACGGCGGTGCTGGACGGAGTGTCGCCGTCCGCGTTGAAATCACTCGTTCCCTGAAGTTGCGCTATACTCGAGCGGTGGCATCTGTAGCGGTCCTCAACTGGCGTTGGCCGTTGACAACGGCCAACAAAACACACAAGACCTAAAATCAAAACGCGCAAGACCTACAATTGCGCCCAGTAAATGTTGCGCTCAGGTTGGGATGCACCGTACCGAGCGACTAAAACAGAGATACTCAATAACTGGCGTTACGGCGCACACACCACAAGAGGGTTATTACGTGAACTTTGCATTCACCGAAGAACAAGATCAGCTTCGGGATTTTGTCCGGTCGTTCTTGGAAGAGAAATCGAGTGAAGAAGAGGTTCGTCGCCTCATGGACACCGACGATGGCTACGACGCCGCTGTCTGGTCACAGATGGCAGAGCAGCTTGGTCTGCAGTCGTTGATCATCCCGGAGGCGCATGGCGGTCAGGGTTTCGGCTATGTCGAACTGATCATCGTGCTTGAAGAGATGGGCCGCTCACTGTTGTGTGCGCCATTCTTTTCCTCGGTAGTTCTTGCTGCTAACACGCTGATCCACAGCGGTGATGAAGCAGCGATGGCTGCTTATCTTCCGGGAATAGCCAGCGGCGAGACACTCGCGACCCTGGCGCTCAGCGAAGAGAGCGGCAAGTGGAACGCCGATGGGATAGCACTTCAGGCAAGCGGCGCCGGCGACAGCTGGGCGCTTAGCGGCACGAAGATGTACGTCCTCGACGGCCATATCGCCAACTTGATCCTGGTCGCAGGTCGCACCGACGCTGGCATTAGCGTGTTCGCTGTTGAAGGCGATGCTGCTGGCATGACACGCGACGGCCTGGCAACTATGGACCAGACACGCAAGCAAGCTCGATTGACCTTTGAAAACACACCAGCGACCCTCGTCGGCACCGACGGTGGCGGCTGGGCGATTCTCGAGCGTGTGCTTGATCTTGCTGCGGTTGGCCTTGCCGCCGAGCAGGTCGGTGGTGCCCAGATGTGTCTCGACATGGCAGTTGAGTACGCGAAGGTTCGGGTTCAGTTCGGACGGCCAATCGGTAGCTTCCAGGCTATCAAGCACAAGTGTGCTGACATGCTGCTCGAAGTCGAGTCCGCTAAGTCCGCCGCCTACTACGCAGGCTGGGCCGCTAGCGAACTCAACGACGAACTGCCGTCAGTTGCCAGCTTGGCAAAGGCCTACTGCAGCGAGGCGTACTTCCACGCTGCAGCTGAGAACATCCAGATTCACGGTGGCATCGGCTTCACCTGGGAACACCCAGCACACTTGTACTTCAAGCGTGCCAAGAGCTCGGAGCTGTTGTTCGGCGATCCGACGTACCATCGCGAGCTACTCGCTCAGCGCATCGGTATCTGAGAGCCCGGTCTTATTTCGCCAGGGTTGCTTGTGTTGACTGCTCGACGGTTTCGGCAGATTGGTTGCTTCGGCTGCTAACAACTCTTTAAGAATAGCCTCCACTCTGGTGGGGGCTATTCGCCTTTTTCGGCCGCTGCTCAGCTACAACTGTGTTGTGCTCTTCTTCATTGCAATAGCCGTGGTCTTCATCGTCGGCTGCGCCTCTGGTAGTTGGTGGTGGGTAACCAGCTGGCTTAGCGTCACCGAGGGTGCTGCGGTCTACGACATCGAAGACGCTGCCGACTTTGCTGCGACTCGTTTGCCTGACGAAGCGAACGAGCGCCTAGACCGCGAGCAACTCATCTATCTGCTCGGATTGCATTTAGCCTTTTTCCGCCAAGCTGGCATGGCGACCTTTGGGGGCGTCGACAAGGTTGCCATGGCTGCGGCGAGCACTGGCGAAACAGTCGTGGCACACGAAGACGACGCGGTCGACTTTGTAATGAGCCATCTCGTTGAAATCGACGACCCAAGCTTGTCGATCGATATCGTGGTCGTGCTGGATCTGAGCAACCAGTACCTGGCCTCAATCGGCGCCCTGGGCCAATCGGTTACTCTGGCGGCGGATGACCGCGTATAGAGGCAATTTTGTCGGGAATCCTCTCCGTTTGGCCAGGGGTTCTGGGCCAAGCTTTAGGGGGACGAATTCCTCAACGCAATAAGACGAGAAAAACAAAAGACGGCAAGGCCGATAAACAACATGCCGATTGAGAAGATCCCCAGAACACCTGCGACGGCGAAGTTGGTTCCGGCGGCGATAAGAGCCGACTGACGTGCCGATGGCATCGCCACAGCGACGACCGCTGCTACTGCGCCAGAGATGGCAGCGCCGAACCAGATAATCAAGATCACGCTCATTGTGGTTCGGGCGGACTGAGCACATGCATAGAAGTGAGCCTAGGTCCAGGGCACTGGCCGGCGGGTCGACTCAGCCCCGTACGCCATTCGGGAGTTTTTAGAAAATGCCCGAAACTGCATGCACGAGGGATGTGGCATGTGCTTTACTCGTCTTACCGATGAAAGGAGGTGGTCCAAATTAAAGAACCACTTAGTTGTTCGCATGGGACTTCGGAGGTGAGTGGCTACTAGCTAGCCGCTGGACTGGTTGGTAAATTTTTGCCACTTCACCCCGGCCCATCTGTTGTTGAGAGCTTGTCCCACTTAACGCAAAAAGACAGAAGCCGGCCTCTCCAGCGCCACATCGTTTCGGCGATGTCGAGTGTGATAGAGGTCTACCCTAAAAAGAACACATTCAACGTTCGAGCCCTAGCCAAGTTGGTTAGGGCTCGTTCGCGTTTCTCGTATTCTTCAGCGACTCGAATGTTTCGGCCACCGTCGATTCGAGGGTTGGCATCGACACCAACGCCGGCATAAGAATCCGGTCTTGCCGATCAGGACCTGCCTCGCTCTAATCGGCGGGTGGTGGATCGTTTCCTCGTACCCAAAGCCCGGACGATCTGAGTTAGTGCAGCTTCACGCTCCGGTCAGTGGCCCTTGCTATGCGAGTCCTTAATTGCTTTGTGGTGGTCGAAACCGGCTTCAAGCTCGCTGCGCAGATGATCTCCGAACCTGAGTGGAGCGAACGCGGCCGGTCGAGCGGGTGTGACACAGCTGGCGAGGGGAGTGACGACGGTGGACTCGTGAGGGTCGAAGAAGAATGGGCACGAGAAGCGGGGTCTATCTGACCGGTTGATCACGCGATGAGGCGTTGACAAGAACTCCCCGTTGCTCCACTGATGCAACATGTCGCCCACGTTCACGACGAATGCTCCCTCGATCGGTGGTACCTCGATCCATGTACCTGACGGAGTAGCCACGGCCAGACCACCGGTGTCGTCCTGAGCCAAAAACGTTAGGAAACCGAAGTCCTTGTGTGGAGCTGAACCGAACACACCTGGAGCGGAATTGGACGGTTGCGGGGGATAACAAAGCAAGCGAACCGAAGCGATTGGGCTGGCAAAGGTATCGACGATGGGGCCAGGGTCGGCCCCGAGGGCCTCGGCAGCGATACCCATCAGCTGACGGCCAAGCACACACATGGCGGAGTGATAGGCCATCACGATGGCCTCGAATCCATCGATATCAGGCCACTGGTTCTGGCCTGCGAGGTAATCGCCGGAGAGCACCTCGGGCGAACCAGGGGCGTGCTCACACATGGCAAGGAACGACTCGGACTGGTTCGGGGCGCTGACGTCGGCAAGTGCGGTGTTCACATCGGTCGAGCTGTCGATCGGAAGGAATCCGCGGTTTGCTGAGCTGAGCTCGATGGCCATCTTGTCGGCTAGTGGCAGAGCGTGGAACCGGCGTGATGCGTCGAAGAGATCTGCGATCAAACTCGCTGGCACTCCATGATTCACGATCTGACTGAAGCCGACGGTGCGATATGCCTGGCCGAACTGACGCACCAACTTGCGCCGTGCGTCGATATCGCCGTTAACGAGCGCCGATGCATCAATAATGGGAATCCTCGCGTCGCTGTCCACCCAATCGCTGTCCACCCAATCGCTGTCCACCCAATCGCCGTCCACCCAATCATGGTAGATCTTTTACCGAGCAGGAGTTCTGGTGGGCGGAGGGGAGCGGATGGCTTGGCGTGTTGTGTTCGCTTGTCGGCTCGGTTTAGACAGGCTATCTAGTTCGCACAGCCTGCTAGTACTGCGCACGAGCTCGTGGCAGGCCCAAGATCGCTTCGGCGGTGCGGCGTCCTGAAAACATTGCCCCTTGGAGCGAAGCGGTATCGCGATGGTCGCCACAGACCCAACGGCCGTCGGGAAGATGGATGCGCTGGCGGGCCCGTAGCGGGGGAGCCTGCTTTGGCTGGCCATGACTGATGCGGTCCACCCGCAGGGTCGTCCACCCTTGGACCTGAGCGCCGAACCAACCCTGGAGCTGGGATCGGACCTGGTCTTCGAGTTCCACCGACATGGTGCCTGGGCACGCTGCAGCGATCAGATGACGCCCGGCTGGTGCATAACTTTGTGCGACGTTTGTCATCACCGCAAGGTTGATCACGGGGCCGCTGTTGGTTCCGTCAAGGAGGATGGAGCGTGTTGTGGTTGGCGGGATGTCAGCACTAAACCACACACATGACACAGGGTTGGACCCCGGGTCGTCGATATCGAGCAGCAAGCTTGCTGATGGGCCATCGGTAGCTACGACCACGTTGCTGGCGTGAATCGTGCCGTCGGCGGTTTGGACCTCGGTCGAGCTGACTGCGGTGGCCGGCGTGTTTAAGGTCAAACAGCCGTCGGGGAGCGCTGCCGCGAGTTGGCCAGCGATAGCGCCGATTCCTAGTTGCGGGATGGCGGTGTCACCTTCGCTGAGACAGCGAAATATGATGTCGAACATGCGGCTCGAAGTCGCAAGGTCCCGATCGAGTTGGATGCCGCTGAACAGTGGCCCAAACAGCCGGGTCACCGCCTTGTCACTAAAGCCCAGTGAATCGAGCCGGTCCGCAGTTGTTTGTTCGGGTTTGCCGAACAGGCGGTTGGCCTCGCCTCGACGAACCATGGTTCGCAGGCGCAGAGTACGAAGCTTGTCCGCAAGGGGAAGTAGCGGACTCCGGATAGTTTCGATCAGCGCCGAACGGTCACGGAACGGATCGCCGAGTTCGTAACCCTGACCATCGATCCACGAGACCGCACCTGGGTTGAACATGTGCAGGTCCAAGGCCTGTAGGTCGAGGGTCCGCTGGACCTCGGGGTATGCGGTGAGCAGTACCTGAAAGCCGCGGTCCAGGCGGTAGCCGTCCACGACGTCGGTCCGTACACGTCCTCCAACACCATCACTGGCGTCGATCAGAGCGACCTGCTGACCTGCTTGCACAAGGCGTCGGGCACACGAGAGACCAGCTACGCCTGCACCCACGATGGCAGTATCAACCGAGTCAGATAGCTGGAGGGGCACATCCCGAGGCTATTCGGGGTTAGCCGCAGTTCGGTGGCAGTCCTTGCATCAACGCAGCAAACCGGCGACTTCGTCGCGAGCAAGCTCCCGGTAGGTGCCGGGGCTGAGCCCGTCGAGTGTGACCGAACCAATCGACCGTCGGACGAGACGAAGAGTGGGATGGCTAATCGCTGCGGTCATCCGGCGCACCTGGCGGTTGCGACCCTCGATGAGCTGAAGTTCCAGCCAAGCGTCCGGGATTGATTTTCGCACCCGGATCGGCACGGAGCGCTCGGGCAGGTCTGGTGGCGTTTCGAGCAGGTGGGCCTTGGCCGGCAGTGTGCGCTTACCCTTGATCATCACGCCCGCCCGAAGCTGGTCTAGGGCCCAATCATCGGGGACGCCCTCGACTTGGGCCCAATACGTGCGAGGGGTTTCGTGTCGAGGCTCAGTCAACACAGAGCGCAGCCGTGTGTCCTCGCTCAGGATCAACAGGCCTTCGCTGTCACGATCCAGACGACCAGCGCCATAGACCGTCGGCAGGTCGATGTAGTCCGCCAGCGTCGCCCGAGGCGGATCAGCTCGGTCGCTGAACTGAGAAAGCACGTCATAGGGCTTCCAGAAGGCAATCGTGATCACGGTTCGCAGGGTATGCGACAGTCGATCGGCCACTACGCTTCGAAGGGTGGTTAAGGAAGCGACCGAGATAACAGTGCACTGGCCCGAGGTCCTCTCTGGCCTCGTGCAAGGGAACGACCTGTCGCGCGAGATGGCGCATCATGTTGTGTCGGCGATGTTGGCCGGCCAGGCTGCTGACGCTCAGATAGCGGGTTTCTTGATTGGACTTGCGGCGAAAGGCGAGACCACTGACGAAATTTTGGGCATGCGAGATGCCATGTTTGCGGTATCAACGCCACTAGAGCTTCCCAAAGGAACCATCGATATCGTGGGCGTAGGCGGCGCACCCCGGCGTCAGGTTGCTGCCTTCAACGTGTCGACTATTGCTTCCTTTGTTGCTGCCGCTGCGGGCGCTACCGTCTGCAAACACGGCAATCGGAAGGCAAGCTCGACATCGGGTTCCTTTGATCTACTCGAGGAACTGGGCGTAAACATCGAGGCCAGTCCTGACGTTGTCGCCGGTGGTGTCGCAAAGATTGGATTGGGGTTTGCGTTCGCTCGGGCACACCATCCTTCGATGCGCCATGTCGGCCCAGCTCGCGCCCTGCTGGGCGTGCCTTCTGTTTTTAATGTTCTTGGGCCGCTTGCTCATCCAGGGCGTCTGAAGCGCCAAGTGTTGGGTGTGTCCGATGCCAGACGAGCCGTACAGATTGCCGACGTCGTTGCGGGCACCGATGCTGAACTGGTCTGGGTGGTGCACGGGCACGATGACCTCGACGAGCTCTCATTGACGGGGCCGGCACATGTGATCGAGGTGCGCAACGGTACACAGCGTTCATTCACGCTGGATCCGAGCGAATTCGGCTTCTCTATTGTGGAACCAACCGCCATCAAGGGTGGAACCGCGGCCGTAAATAAAGTGCTCGCAGAGGAAGTGTTTGCTGGCGAGCCCTCGGCGAACCGAGACATGGTCGTGTTGAACGCCGCGGCCGGCCTAGTCGTTGCGGGCGTTGTCGATGACATCAGACAGGGTGTGGAATTGGCGGCTTCTGCAATCGATGATGGTGGTGCTACCACCAAGCTCGATGACCTGATCAGGCACACCAATCTCTGATCCTTTCATGAGTAACGCAGGCAGCGAGCAGGCTGCACACGACGAGCTACAAGCCGAACGTCGAGTTATCGACCGGATCACGTTCGTGCGTGAGGCCGAAATCGAACGGGCGGCGGCCCGTGCTTCACGACTCGCTGATGAAGCAGCCGCAATGACCGAGGATGGCCTACGGGACATCTTTGATGAGGACGACGACCCTGACGCTGCGGTTCAAGCAACGTTCGTTCGTGAAGGCGCCATGTACGCAATGGCTGCCGCCAAACGGTTCCACGAGGTTGACTCTGTTGGAGATGCTCCGGCGTTCGGTCGCATTACCGACAAGGCCGGCCAGGACCTCTATGTCGGGAAGTGCAGCGTCATCGACAGTAACGAAGTGTTGCTTGTCGATTGGCGGGCTCGAGCGGCACTACCGTTCTATCGGGCGACGCCATTGGAACCCCTTGGGGTGGTGCACCGGCGTCATCTGCACTACTCGCCGGAGTCAACGCTCCCGCGAAAATTGACCGGTTACAGCGATGAGGTCTTCGACACTGAGCGTCTGGGCACCACCACCGGCCTCCAAGGAGAGGCAGCGCTTCTTGCCTCTCTGGAGACAGATCGCACTGGCCAGATGTCGTCGGTGGTCGCAACGATTCAGGCAGAGCAGGATGCAGTAATCCGGGCTGACTCGAACGAGCCACTTTTGGTCCAAGGTGGTCCCGGCACGGGTAAGACAGTCGTGGCACTGCATCGAGCGGCCTACCTGCTTTACGACCAGCGACAGGCGCTCGCCGAGAACGGTGTCTTGATTGTTGGGCCAAGCTCACAGTTCTTGGCGTACATCAGTGAAGTCCTGCCTTCGCTCGGCGAGACCGGTGTGGTTTCGGCTGTTCCGGCGCAGCTCTACCCAGGAGTTCGCAAAGGTCTTAGTGAGCCCGTCGAGGTCGCAACGATCAAGGGGCAGATGGAAATGGTCGTGCTGCTCGCGAACTCGGTCCGAAATCGTCAGATCCGCCCGGCCCATGATCTGTTGGCCTGGTACGGCTCGGACCGGGTCACGATGTCTGCGAAGGTTCTACAAGAGTGCTTTGACGCAGCGTCCCGTTTGCCGAGTCATAACGAAGCAGCGGATCAATTCCGTATGTCGGTGATCGAAGCATTTTCGCAACAGGTCTATAACCCGTCGTTTGACAATTACGGCGAGGCGTACCGCTCTTTTGCTGGATCGCCGTCTCTCAAAACTTTCTTGCTCAAACACTGGCCAACGTTGACTCCAGAACAGGCGCTGAATGACCTGTTTGGCTCACCAGCGCTATTGCGTAAGGCTGCGGTAGGTTGCGGCTTGAGCCGCTCCCATGTGGCGTTGCTTGCCCGTGATCGTGTTCCGGAGATGGAGCTTGAAGACAGCCGGTGGAGCGACGCCGATATGCCGTTGCTCGATGAGTTATGGCATCTGGTTGGTGGCCTGCCTTCGGCCATGGCCGAAGAAGATCGCCAACGGGTGCGCGATGCCCGCGACGAATTCGAAATTGCGGCCATGCAGGATCAGTCGCTTGAAGACGAAGACGGTGAACCCGTCGAGGACGAGGCAGCAGAGATTCTGTCGGGACTGGTGCTGCCGCCGCCACCGATCCGAGGCGAATTTGTCTGACAACGAGCCATACCCATTTGAGTCCGACGATGACATCGAGATCCGTGAACTGGACATTGAAGATGTCGATGCACTTGGTGACAAACGGATCACCGTTAGCGAGCTTGCAGGTGAAAACCAATCATGGCGTTATGGCCATGTAATCGTCGACGAGGCGCAGGATCTCTCGCCTATGCAGTGGCGCATGGTGATGCGTCGTGTGCGCGGACGATCACTGACCATAGTCGGCGACCTAGCCCAACGGTCTGCCTCGACAGCCGAGCGGTGGGAAGATATTCTGCCGAAGGAACTGGCGGGTGCCCAGCGCCAGGACCTGACTGTGAACTATCGCTCGCCAGCAGAAATCCATGCTCTAGCAGTTACGGTTTTGGCTGACTATGCGCCCACGATTGCTCCGTCGGTTGCACTCCGAACATCAGGCTTTTCGCCCGAATTCCACCAGGTTGATGACATCAGCAATGTTTTGGACGACCTGATCGGTCAAGCCCTTCTTTCGGTCGGAGGTTTAGTCGCTGTACTCGACGTGGCTGCAGATACACGCGTCTCGGTGCATCGACGGAAAGACGATGATGTCGGTCGGGTTCGTTTCCTGACCCCAAACCAGGCCAAGGGTTTAGAGTTCGACGTCGTCGTGTTGGTGGAGCCGAGCCATATTTGGGCGGCTGATGGGGGAGCGGCTCAGTTGTACATTGCGCTAACCAGGGCGACACAACGGCTAACTATCGTGCATACCGAAGCTCTTCCTGAACCGTTGATATCGCAATGATTTTGGGCTGATATCAAGCACAGCTTGGCGCGCTCAGTGCCAAGAACGTAACGACTCGTCTGCACCTCTGCATCTGGCTGCTAACCTCATGGGGCTACTTAAGCAACATCAGTCACATGTCGAACACTCACCCCGAACACAACAGCGATGCCAAAAAGCACGCGTCCCATAGACACGTGGCCCTGGCGATCGTATTACTACTTACCCTGACATTGGGGCTAACGCCTGTTGGCGCCCAGGAAAGCATCGAAGACGCTCGCCAACAGCGAGGAGATGCTCGTGAAGCTGAACTCCGAGCGCGGTCAGCGCTCGATGTCCTAGAAGCTGAATGGGAAGACATCGAGACCGCCTTCCAAGCTGCCGATGAACTGGTACAACTTGCAGAAGCCCGGTCAACTGCGGTGCAAGCCCAACTCGAAGTAGCTGAGCTTCGGCTGCGCCAAACTGAGGTCGGTATTGCATGGGCAGAGTACGACAAGGAACTCGTTACCGGCCAACTGGCCGAATTAGCGATTCAAAAGTACCTGGGAATCCAGAGCGACGTCAGGATGCTGGACACCAGCACTATGAACGAAGCGATGACCCGCAACACCGTGCTCGACGCTGTGCAAGGGGCCGGCTACGACGTGATCGATACGGCTCGCTCGGCGGCCGACCGAGGCAAAGAGTTACGACTACAGGCTGAACTTGGCATCGCTGAGATTGAGCGACTCAAATCAGATCTACAAACAGAGCGTGAGGAACTCGACACTGCACTTTTGGTTCGGGCTAAGGCTCGCGACGCTCTAGATGCGCGTCTCGATGAGTGGGAAGGCATCATCGACGAGTGGGAGTCCATTGAGCAGGGACTCACTGATTTCATCCGTGTCGAGCAGCGACGAGCCGATATAGCGGCAGCGCTCGAGTCGGTGCAGTCGACCGAGGGTTACACCTGGCCAACAGCGGGCGGCATCGGGTCCTACTTTGGCTATCGCAAACACCCGATCCTGGGTTACAGCCGGCTCCATGGAGGCATTGACATCGGCGGGCGGGCGGGTCAGCCCATTTGGGCTGTCAAAGAAGGTGTAGTCATTATGGCTCGCGCAAATGGGGGCTACGGAAACACGATTATTGTGGATCATGGCAATGGATATGCCTCGCTCTATGCCCACCAATCGGGCTTCGAGGTTAAAGAAGGCGACTACGTCAAGACCGGCCAACACATCGGGAATGTGGGTTCAACTGGCATGTCGACCGGCCCCCATTTACATTTTGAGCTCCGAGAGAACGGCTCGGTTATCGACCCATTACCGTTGCTCCCCCGTCGCTAAACGCATCGGGCCGGCGATAACCCTAGTAGTGGCTAGCTAAGCGAATAGAGGAAGCCTGCCTTCGTGCGCTCGTGTTGGTGGAACAGCCCGAGGGGGCGAAAGCAGTAGGCAATGCGTTGGGCGATGTCTCGAGGCACGCCAGCAGCCGTTGCCAGGTCTGCGGTAGTAAAGCGCGCCGGCAAGTCGTGGATTGGCAGCAGGTCCAACAGATCGGTCGCAGTCTCGAACCGGTGTGTACGGTGAATTTCGCGTAAGGATCGGTTCACAGTTCGGAATCCGCCGCGGCCACGGCGGGCTCTCGGGTCCTCGACCTGAGCTTTGGTGACCGATACGAGCACGACCTCGATGGTGAGGTTTGGATGGTCAATTAGGGTGGGCAAGCTGACGAGCTCTTCGAATAGGCTGAAGATCGAGCCGCGTTTGGGTGACTTGCGTGGGTTCTTGCCCGGGCGGTCAAGGTAGGTCGCCACCGCAATGGGGTGGACCAACAAAATTTGGTAATCGGGTAACAGATGATCGAGTTTCTTGCCCATCGAAGCGAACGAGACCGTCTGGACCTCGATCAGGTGGTTGCCGCGCTTGATGTCGATGACAAAGCTGCCGAGTGGTACCTCGAACTCGTCATCGGGCTCGGCATACAGCTCTTTGAGCGACGCATGGAGCGAGCCTTCGTTGAGAGTGCCGATCTGGCTCATAGGCGGTTTGCTGAATCTGGGCGTGCACCGATGGCGTGCTCGCTGTTACCTGCGGTGCAGGGTTTACACGGTCGTGTGGGCAGGTTGATCGTGGATCGCTGGCCGCCCAGCGATGGTCGAGTACGCGAGAACCAAGTGCTTCTGATATGAGAGCGCACAGTTGGATCCAGACGGCTATGTCGTGAGGGCAACAACGAATACAGCGATGAGCCCTAGAAAAACCAGGCAGCCAACCAATACGGCGACCTTGTCGGCGATGGGGCGGCGCTTGATCGGCAACAGCGCGTCTTTGATGGGTTCGGCCGGGACAGACTCGGTGATAGCGACCGGCGCAAAGTCAATACCTGCAGGGTCGATTCCGAACCCGCCGCGCTCAGTGCGAACCTTCTCGCTCCACTTAGTTCCGTCCCACCACCGATACGAGTGGCGACCGAACGGGTCGGCGTGCCAGCCAACGTCGCGGATATCGTTGCTCATTGGCGCGTTGCATCAATGGTCGACATGTCGAAACTCTACCGCTCGAAACCCTGCTGGTCGGGCTCAATCGATAGCTGCTGGCGCTTTCAATTGGTTAGCGAGCTTGTGGACGACGTCGGCAATCGGCGGTGCTGGCTTGACCCCGAGCGCTTCGAGACTAAACAAGGCGGTGGTGACTTCGCCTTCAGCGGTCAGTTCGACGGTGAGTTGTGAAGGGGCCCACTCGTCGCTGGCAATCGTGACTTGTAAGAGGTTGGCATCACGATCGGCATAGCTCAGATGGCCGATCTCGTCTGCGGCCTGGCACATGCGGGCAAAGACGTCGCCGGGGCGGGCATAGAGGACCATGGGGCCGATGCCCTCGTCTTCGACCGTCTGATAGGGCAGCGGCATTGCGCCGTCGGCGGTCAAGGTCCGCAGAGCACGAAAGGCGGCGACGATTGCCTCGGTTTGCTCGCTCGACGCACCCACGGTTGCGGTATCGGGATGTGACGCCATCAACCGACTCCGGTAGGCGCTTCGAACAGCGTCCCAATCACAGGGCGGAGTCAGCCCCAAGACCGTTAGCGCGTCCACAACCTCCACGCTCGAACGCTACCTCAACGGTGCCGCAGAGCGTCGGTGCACGTGATGAGGCTGCCCGAGCTGTGCAGGTAGTTGCATGTGGCGATGAACTCCCGCTAGTACGTGCCGAGCCAATAGCGCTCAAAAACACGGCGTGGATGGCAGGCGAGTGCACAACACGGGGGCTCTATAGGTTCGAGCATTCGGTACCTGGCGTCGATGCTGCGACGGTCGGTAAGTTGTCCGCCGCGGGGCGGTCATTGTCGAAAAGGTCACCGCACCCGCATTTGTCCACACGTGGGTAATGGCGACCCACCGTGGGGCGTCAGTCGTAACCCTTGGGATTCTTAATGGATCGCTGGAGTTTGTTCCGGCGGGCCATGGACGGCGGTGACTTCCGGGCGTGTTCTTCGCTCAGAGGGGTCAAAGAGACGCGGCACGGTAAGTATTCCTGCAAGATCGAGTGGGGCGGTTGGGCCTAAGCCCGAGCTCGAAGGAATCCCCATGGATGGGTAGCCGGGCTTGCTCGACTCCGCTAGTCACCGCTAGCGACTCGCTCGCAACATCAGTAGCGTTCGGCTGTTCGTTCGAGCCAGCCGAGGACTAGATGAAGCCGATATCTTGTCGCAACTGGTCGCGCCCGGCCTCAGCAGACCAGGTCTCCTCGACGGGGCATGGACCTTGACGTCGACGCCGGATTCGGCGCGCCGGCTCCAGCGCGGCTGAAGAACATGCAGGGAGCAGGTTCAGAGGCGTCTGCATAGCGGCCTATTAGGTCAAGTCGTCGGAGAGTTCGGTTAAAGGATGACACCTGAAATTGTCACTCTGGTCGAGGCCGGCAACGTGATGAGAGCGCTTGATTACAAGCAACTCGAGTTCACTCGCTTCATTCGTCACCGGCAAATGCATTCCTGGCGATAGGGAAGGCCAGCGTTCCCATTTACCTAAGATGACAGCGGTGTGGAACATGGTCAGCTCTGAGACAGCTATCTCGGTTCCGTCGGGACCTAACAGCGATGGCTGGCCAGTCGGTCTGCAACTGATTCGCTAACGACGGAGCGCTGACAAGCTGCTCGATATGGTGGCGGTACAAGCCGTCCTCGATCCGATTGGCCATACCCCCAATCTGTGACGAGCATGGATCGTTATGAATGGCGCCAAGTAAACGAATGTTGCGTTAACGGGCCCGACACAAATCGGGAGCCACCTCAGCGTTGACGCCTGTCGACTAGCACGCCAGATTACGTTCCGACCACAAGAAGAATGTCCGCAAAACGAAGCATCGGCCGCAGGTTGCTCCTATGAGCAACCAGCGACCGACCATCGTCAGAAGGTGTCAGCGTTGTTTAGGCAGGTTGTGCCTGTTTAGACGAAAGCTGACGCGAAGATCAGCGACACGATAGTCATGACCTTGATCAGGATGTTCATGGCAGGGCCAGATGTGTCCTTGAACGGATCACCGACGGTGTCGCCAATAACGGCGGCGGCGTGGGCGTCGCTGCCCTTGCCACCGTGCTGACCAGATTCGATGTACTTCTTCGCATTGTCCCAAGCGCCGCCGGCGTTGGACATGTAGATGGCCAGAGCAAAGCCGCTGACAAGAGCACCGGCGAGAAAGCCGCCGAGTGCGTTCACATCGATGAAGCCGATCACGAGCGGCGTAACGATCGCAAGGCCACCTGGGATAACCATTTCCTTCAGCGAGGCTTCGGTCGAGATAGCAACGCAGCGGGCGCTGTCAGGACGTACGCCCTCTTTGCCCTCTCGCAGTCCTGGGATCTCCCGGAACTGGCGTCGGACCTCTTCGATCATTGCTGCAGCGGCGCGACCGACGGCATCGATCGTGAGTGCGGCAAAGACGAATGGCAGCATGGCGCCGAGGAATAGACCAATAAACACTTCGACATTGCCAATGTCGAGGTTGAGCTCGCCGCCAGCGGCCGTAATCGCCTGGTCATAGGTGGCAAATAGCGCCAGCGCTGTTAGGGCTGCAGAACCAACGGCGAAGCCCTTGGCGACAGCAGCGGTGGTGTTGCCGAGCGAATCGAGCGAGTCGGTGACTTCACGGACTTCTGGAGGAAGTCCAGCCATCTCGGCAATACCGCCAGCGTTGTCAGCGATCGGGCCGTACGCATCGACGCCGACGACGACACCGGTGGTTGCAAGCATGCCGATTGCGGCGATTGCGACGCCGTAGATACCAGCTTCACCGGTATCGCCAAGGGCCTGTTGGCCAGCCCAGTAGGAAGCTCCAACTGCCGCGGCAATAAGTGACACCGATGCGCCGACCGAAATCATGCCCGAGCTGATTCCCTTGAGAATCACGGTTGCCGGACCAGTTGCGGTCTGTGCGGCGATGGCCTTAACCGGGCCGTATTCATCGCTTGTAAAGATTTCAGCAACCTTGCCGATCATCCAGCCAGCAGCGAGACCAAAGATAACGGCGAGTGGGATAGCCCAGCGAGCATCGCTGTCGAAGGTCACGTAACCACCGATGAATACGCCGACGACGGCGACGCCCATGGCGACATTGGTTCCCATATGCAGAGCGCGGGAGAGATCCTTGATCTTCGACGAACCCGAACTGCGAACGGTGAACGAGCCGATGATCGAGCCGATCATGCCGACAAATGCAACCACGAATGGGAACAGGATCAGTGCTGTCTTGGAAGCATTTTCTGGCCCCCAACCGCTTGTGAAAGCGAAGGCCGTGAAGGCCATGGGTGCAATAATTGCGCCGCTGTAGCTCTCGAAGAGGTCAGCGCCCATGCCTGCGACGTCGCCGACGTTGTCACCGACGTTGTCGGCAATGGTGGCGGGGTTTCGAGGATCGTCTTCAGGAATACCTGCTTCGACCTTGCCGACCAGATCGGCGCCGACGTCGGCGGCCTTGGTGAAGATACCGCCGCCTACACGGCTAAAGAGCGCAATAGAACTGGCTCCAAGACCGAAAGCGGTGATGATCTGAAATGGGTTGTCTGGCGAGGTCCACTCAACAAACAGAAGGTAAAGAAAGGTCAGGCCCAGCAGGCTGAGACCAGCTACTGAAAAGCCCATCACAGCGCCGCCCTTGAAGGCGAGCGGAAGGGCCTTTTGTGGTCCCTCGATGGCAGCTTGGGTGGTACGAGCGTTGGCCATTGTTGCGACGGTCATGCCGGCCCAGCCCGCACCCGCCGACAGAATGGCGCCGATGACATAGCTGACGGCAGAGAGCGGGTTGAGTAGTGCTGCGATCAGCACGATCATGATGGTTACGAACCCGGCGACCCACGTGTATTCCTTTTTCAGGAAGGCTCGCGACCCTTCCTGGATTTCGTTCATCAGGTATTGCATGCGCTCGTTACCTGGGTCAGCTGCCTTTACGACAGAAAAGAAATATGTAGCCAAGGCAAGTGCAGCTAATGCACTACCTCCTGCTAGGTATGGAATGGCGTCCACGTTGACGTTTCCCTCTCGTGTGTGGTTATCAGCGGGCGGACGGTACAGCCGTTCAGACCCGCCTCGCAATCTAATGGTTGGAGTTTCTGGAAACGCGTTCCTTCGACACTTTCTATTGGATGACGGGCCCACCGCCCATATCTAATATATTTGGCTCGAAATTCGGCACCGGTTCTTCTACAGTCTTCATGGATGCTTGGTTCGTCGCAACGCGCAAAGGTCCGTGCAGTTGGGCGTGCGGCGCGCCGGGGCATCGTGGGTGACGATCGCTCGTTTCGCGAGGCGGCTCTGGTGGCACATCTAAGGTCGGTCCATGTGCTTCGAGCCCCGTCGGTTGGTGTGTTCGTAGCCCACGACGGCGAGCCAGACCTGCAGCCGTTCGTCGAGATGCTTTGGGCTAGAGGCCAAACAGTGGCACTTCCGGTGCTCGAAGATGATCCAAGCGACGGCTCTATGTGTTTCCGGACGTGGAGGAAAGGCGACACGCTGGTGTCTGGCCGCTATGGAATTGCTATTCCGCCACCAGGCAGCGGCTCGGGCGTAGCGCCGGAGTGCCTGTTGGTTCCAGCCACGGCCTTTGACTCCGTGGGTAATCGCATGGGTCGAGGTGCAGGTTACTTCGACCGATATCTGGCCGCAGCCGAGTGCCAAATCGTTGGCGTCGGGTTCGAGGCTCAACGCGTCGAACATCTGGTGACCGAAGAGCACGACGTTGCCATGCCGATCATGGTCACCGATCTGGGAGTCCGCTACCTGTGGTGAGTAGCTCCCTATGTTCTTGGGTCGTTGACCAGGACATCAGGTTCCTAAGAAACCAGAGCGAAAGCCGCCGCAATTGCGGCGCAATCCGCAAGGATGGATGGCCGTGCGAGTAATCGTTGTAGGAGCAGGTGAAGTAGGGACCCATGTGGCCCAACTTCTCAGCCGTGAAGGTAGTGACGTAATCGTCATTGAACGCAGCGCTGCTCGGATAGCGGAACTTGACAAACTGCTTGATGTCTCGATCGTTCACGGCAACGCAACAGACCCTGAGGTCATGCAAGCCGCTGGTATAGGCGAGACCGATCTGTTGGTCGCTGCAACATCGAGCGATGAGGTCAACTTGGTTGCATCTCTGATTGCCAAGCTCGAAGGCGTCGAGCGACGTGTTGTTCGTTTGGAACGCCCCGGCCTACGCGGGTCTCGGGCCGCCCGACTGCACGAAGCCGTCGGTGCAGACCTCGTTATTGACCCTGACGATGCGGTAGCCCGCGAAGTCCTAGATCTGCTGGCTTACCCCGGAGCGATAGAGATCGCCAGGCTGGCCGATAACGAAGTCTTGATGATCGGTGCCAAGCTCGACGCGGGCGCCCCATTCGTGGGCCAGACCCTTAGCGAGATCGGCGCTCGCTACAGTCCGAATTGGGACTTCATTGTCTGCACGATCACACGCGACGGGCGCACGATTGTGCCGCGCAAGGACCACGAGTTGCTCGCTGGTGACAATGTGCGCGTCGTCTGCAAGACCCGAGCCCGTGCTGACGTCATGCGACAACTTGGCCTTGGCTCGGGTGAGGCGCACCGCATTATGGTTCTCGGCGGCGGCAGAACTGGCGAGATTCTGGCCCGGGCATTGGTTGCGAAGGGCCATGTCGTCACCATCATCGACCGTAGCGAAGAACGCGCTCGCGAGTTGGCCGACGAACTCGATGGTGTCCTGGTGTTGCTGGGTGACATCACCGATGCATCCCTTCTCGAAGAAGAAGATGTTGGTAGTTACGACGCGGTCATTGCACTGACCGGCGAAGACGACGCGAACATCCTTGCGTGCCTGTTCGCTAAGAAGGCTGGAGCGAAAGAGACGATCGCGGTGCTGCACCGCCTTGAGCTTCGACACCTGCTGCGCGACGCCGGCGTGGATGTCACGATCTCGCCCCGCACAGCAAGCGCAAACGAAGTCCTCCGTACCTTGCGCGGCGGTGTCACGGCTGTCGCTACGTCGCTTGATGATGACATCGAGATCTACGAAGTCGAAGTTGGCCTCGGTTCGGCAGCGAACGGAAAGAAGATCTCTGATTTAGGTTTGGCCCACGACACCTTGATTGCGGCGATTGTGCGCGACGGAAAACCTCGGATCGGGCGAGGTGACTCAGAGTTGCAGGCCTTGGACCATGTGGTGTTCGTTGCTCACGGTAAGGACGTCGACCAACTCAGTCGGCTCTTTACCGGGTCCTGACGTCGGCGCACATTCGTGACCAGAACCGCCGCAGCCGAGACCTTTTCGGACAACAGCGGAAACACCGTCAAACCAATCGGCGTCTATGGCAGCAGTGTCGGATTTGCGTCGGCCTTGTCAGCGGTCATGCTGACCATAAGCAGTGCGTTCGCGATCGGCGACGACACCCGAGAGTTCATCGTGCTCGTCGTGGTAGCTGTCGTATGTGGTCTTACGGGCGCAGCCCTCTTACGACGGCCTTTCTCGCCGAGCGCCTTGCGGCCGGTGCCAACCATGACCGCTGCCGTGTGCGGGTTTATTCTGGTGGCTGCGATTTCCACCATCGTCTATTTGGCAACCGGCGCTATTGAACGCGTCGACGATGCGTTGTATGAGTCGGTCGCTGGCGTGAGTACGAGCGCTTTGACCATCTTCGAAGATCCGTCATCGCTTGGCGATGGGGTCCTTGTCTGGCGGTCCGCTACGCAATGGTTGGGTGGGGTCGGCGCTGTAATTCTAGCGGTTGGACTATTGCCGTTCTTGGGTGGTTCCCGCGAGCTTGCCGGCGGGCCCCAACGGCGAGAACGGACCAGAGATGCCCTGTCTACACGGCCCCTGCCTGCAATTAGGCGGGTTGGCGCGATCTACTGTGTCGTCACCGCTGTGGTTACGGTGGCGCTGGTTGTCGCCGGAATGGGAGTACTGGATGCTGTCGCCCATGCTTTGTCGACGGTGTCGACGGGTGGTTTTTCCACGCACGCGGACTCCATTGGCTACTTTGACTCGGTAGCGATTGAAGCGGTTCTCGTTGTCGCCATGCTTGGGGCCGGATCGTCGGTGGCCTTTGCATGGTTGTTATGGCGCCGCAACATTCGCGAGACCCGTCGAGCGTTCGAATTACAGGTGTATCTCGCTGTTGTTGCGGTTTCCAGCTTGTGGATCTGGTGGCTACGTCACGACAGCGACATCGGCGTGTCTCAGGGATTTCGAGAGGCGGCTTTCACCGTGGTCTCGGTGATGACCACAACCGGTCATCGCATATCCGATTGGGGGAGCTGGCACCCAGGAGCGTCCACACTTTTGCTGGTCCTGCTGGTCGTGGGCGGCACAGCCGGTTCGGTTTCTGGTGGACTCCGTTGGATTCGGGTCATCGGCATGGCGCAGTTCGTGTGGCGCGAACTGCAACGCCAATTGCACCCTCGGTCCGTTCGGACAGTCAAGGTTGGACGCTCCACGATCAGCGAAGACTCCGTAGATCGGATGCACGCTCAGATGGTGTACGTGATGACCCTCGGTGCCGTCGCATCGTTGGTTCTTGGTCTGTTTGGCGAAGGTCTCACCGAGGCGATCACGCTGACCATTAGCGCTATCAGCACCATGGGACCGGGTTTCGGTGATGCGGGTGGCGTCGTTAGTGCCGCCGATCTCACACGCCCCGAACGAGCGGTACTGATGCCCGTCATGCTTACTGGCAGAGTCTTCTTGTACCCCGCGTTCCTCTCCGTTGGAGCTGGTGCGTCGGCGTTGTGCGCAGCCATGCGCTCAATAGGTGTTCGCCGATGACACGGGGGTCAAAATGAGATTGGGCATTCGGGCGGGCCGTTTCGACGATCGAGAGGGCTTCGTAACTCGGAGGGGTCGCCACGATTTTGTGGTCGCACCCACAATCCACCTAGTCGGTCTATCCATGTTGTTCCTCGCACCGGGGCTTCTGGTCGCACTCGCGATCGAATGGGGGTCAACAACTTCGGATGATGAATGGGCCCTTGTGCTGGCAGTGGTCGTGGCCGTGCTAGCGGGCGGAGTTCTCTGGTACCCGACATCGGTAGGCAATGGTCTGTCGGCTCGCAGCGTGTTCTCGTCGGTTGCCTTCAGCTGGATTGCGTGCTCGATCGTTGGAGCCATTCCGTATGCGGCCGGGTCGATGTTCAGCTGGGTGCGCTTTGATGATGCATTGTTCGAAGCTGTCAGCGGCTTCAGCGCAACGGGATCCACGGTGCTGAACGACGTTGAACGTAACGGCGCCGGCATCCTGATGTGGCGTCAAATTACACAGTTCTATGGCGGCATGGGCATGGTCGTGCTGGCCGTCACGGTGCTGCCAGTGCTGGGTGTAGGTGGTCTGTCGCTGATGTCTGCGGAAGCACCAGGCCTTTCCACCGACCGTCTCGCCCCTCGAGTGACCGAGACGGCTCGGACGTTGTGGAAGATCTATCTCGGTATCACCCTGGTCGTAACCTTGCTGCTGTGGCTCGTCCCGGGACCCAATCTGTACGACGCCGTGGCCCATGCAATGACGACGGCCTCCACGGGAGGGTTTTCGGTCTACAACTCGTCGATTGGACATTATGATTCGTGGCTCGTCGAGACCATTATCGTGTGTGGCCTGTTCGTTTGCGGCATCAATTTTACGCTGCATTATCGGGCGCTCCGGCGCGACTTCACGGGGTATTCCCGCTCGGCCGACACTCGCCTTTACGTGTACATCACGGTCGTAGCTATCGCCTTTACAACTGCCCTGAACTGGATACAGGACGTACGAGACACGCAAGGTAACATCATCGACACGGGCTTTACGGGTGCACTCCGGGACTCGACCTTTAATGTCGTGACGCTTGGTTCTAGCGGCGGTTTTAGCAATGCAAGGGGTCCAGACAGCCTCGGCAACTTTGTGCTGTGGAGCCCGCCGTTGCAGCTGGTTCTGTTGCTGCTCATGGTCGTTGGGGGAAGCGCCGGTTCGACGTCGGGTGGCGCGAAAGTTTTTCGAATCCAGGTGGCGTTCAACTACGCGGTCCGAAGCGTGAAGAAGGTCCGTCATCCGTCGGGCATAGTTCCGGTCAAGTTGGGCCAGGCGCCGGTGCCACCCGACAATGTGCACCGGATCATTGGCTTCCTGACGACATTTTTGGCGATCACGCTGTTAGGAACCTTACTCATTACCGCTACAGGCGCACCGTTCAAAGAGTCAATCAGTGGTGCAATATCGGCCATGTCGAACATGGGACCAGCGCTTGGCGACGCAGGCCCAACATCGAACTTCTTGTTCTTCGAATCTCGCCTTGCTCGCATGGTTCTGGTCGTGCTGATGCTCATAGGGCGGCTCGAACTTTTCGCTGTGCTCCTGATGTTTTCTACGCCAGCCGCTTCATTCCGAAAATTCCTGTCCCGGCGTTAGATACCGTCCCTCCGGGACCCAAGGCGCTGGGCCATCGGGGTAGCGAACTGAACGACTCCGGGTGCAGCAGCACCGGCCATCACGAGGCGATGCCGTTGGGGTGATCGGACTAGGTGGGCGAGGGCAGGCCGATAGCGCCACCAGGCTCGAAAGACAGACCGAGATGGTTGCGGCTTGGTCCCGTTGCTTGGCGCTGCAGGGCCGTAACCAGATAACGGGCGTCATCGCTCAGCGGGGGCCGGCAGCGAGTCGGTCCGTCGACAACGAAATATTGTCATCAAAGCAGCACAAGTTGACTCAGAGCAGAGTCCGTTTGCATCACAGAAGACAGATCAGGACAGGTTTCACGTTCGGCCGTCACCGAATGGGACAAATAGGACCAGGATTGGTTGACCCTTACCGCCCTATCGAACGTTGTCTCCGTTTATCCAGCAAGGGCGCTGGTGAGCGCAGCCTTGAACATCGCCGGATCCGCAGACCCGGTCATTTCGCGGATGGAGTGCATCGCCAGTTGCGGGGCCCCTACATCGACAGTGTCAAGCCCAGTGCGGGCCGCGGTGGTCGGCCCAACCGTGGAGCCACACGCCATGTCGGTGCGGCTCACAAAGACCTGATGGGGCACTTCGGCACGGTCGCAGGCCTGCGCGAACAACGCATGACCTAGTGGTGTGGTCGCATACCTTTCGTTGGCGTTGATTTTGATGACTGGCCCACCGTTCAACGCGATCTGGTGGTCTGGGTCATGGCGGTCGGGGTAGTTCGGGTGGGTTGCATGTGCGCAGTCAGCCGAGATGCACAGCGAGTCTGCGGTAGCGCCAGCCACGAGAGCATCAAGCACCGTGCCAAGCAACGCTGAATCGGCGCCGGTCGCGCTCGTGCTACCGACCTCTTCATGATCAAACAACGCCACAACCTGGGTACCGGGGGCATCTGAGTCGATGAGGGCCTGGATCCCGGCCCAGCACGATAATTGGTTATCGATGCGAGGTGAGGCAATCCACTCGTCGTTCCAGCCCCCGATGGCTGGTGGAACCACATCATGGGTCATCAGCTGAAACGCCAGCACGTCCTGTTCGGCGACATCGAGGTGACCCGCAAGGAGCTGAATCAGCCCTGTCTGCTCGTCCTCGTCACTAGCGAAGCCCCACATGGGCTTTAGATGGGTCTGCGGGTTGAGCTGCAGCCCCTTCGTGTTGATTTCGCGGTCGAGATGAATCGCCAATTGAGGGATACGCAAGACCGGACGGTCGATAGTGACGAGATGTGACACGACATCGGTGCTCTGTTCCTGCCGGGCTTTCTTGGGTTTGCGGCATACAACCTGGCCAGCGAGCCCTAGATCGCGGTCGAGCCAACTATTGACGAGTGCCCCGCCGTAGACCTCGACGCCGAACTGGCGCACTCCTGCCGACACACCATCGGGACGGGGCTTAATTCGCAGGTTTGGGCTATCGGTGTGTGCGGTAACGACACGAACTGGGCCCGGCTTTTTGCTGGTTCGCCAAGCGATTAGCGAGCCAGCACGGGCTCGGAACCCCGCTGCATCACGACCCGCAGTGGGTGTGGCATTGTTAAAGTTTGCGTCCTCGAGTCGTCGGACGGCTTCAGCAACGCAATGGTGCGGCGTCGGCGAAGCAGCGACAAAAGCTATGAAATCATTGGCGCCGGCACGGTGAGCAGGCGAGAGGCTGGTGGTGTAGTCCATCGGTGTCGATCGTAGTCGGCCTAACGCCAACCCCAGAGCTGTGCCCTCCGCTGGGCTTCTATGGCTGGGCTGAGGCGGATTTCACGCGGGACTACCTTGGGGACACTAGGGGTGATCCGGGTAAAGTGGTGGGCTTGCGGGCCCCAGCGTCGGGGCCCACCTCCTTTACTACGACACGGATTGCACTAGGTGACCAGTGTGCCAAACTCATGAGATTGTCTGGAAAACATGCTTGATCCTTCGCGTTCGTCATCGCAACACGGTCTTCCAGCCCCTCAGGGCCTCTATGACCCCGCGGCTGAACATGACGCATGTGGTGTCAACTTTGTTGTGAACCTCCGTGGTGAGCGAAGCCACGCGATCGTGCAGACCGGGCTGGGCGCTCTCTGCAAGCTCGAGCACCGTGGCGCCGTAGGCTCTGATCCAAAGTCAGGAGATGGTGCCGGTCTGTTGGTTCAGATCCCGGATCTTTTCTGCCGCTCTGTGGTCGATTTCGAGTTGCCGCCGGAAGGCTCATACGCGACAGGTATTGGCTTCCTTCCCCAAGACGAACCAGCAGCAGCTGAAGGCGAAGCCGAGATCGCACGTATCTGTGCCGAAGAATCCGTAACGGTCCTTGGGTGGCGCGACATTCCTGTCGTTCCTGTCATTCTCGGTGGCGCTTCTGCCCGCACGCTGCCTCGGTTCCGTCAGGTGTTCTTGACCGCAGTCGGCCAGGACGGCTCTGCTCTGACGGATATAGACCTTGAACGCAAGTGCTACATCGTGCGAAAGCGAATAGAGCACGATATCCATCTGACGGCAGGACCTGGCGAAGTCAACGAAGCCATGGGCGGGGCAAGCGAAGCTCACGATGGCGTGTACTTTGCCAGCCTTTCGGGCCGCACCATGGTCTACAAGGGAATGCTGACAACCCCGCAGCTTGGCGCTTTCTATCCTGATCTAGCAGATCCAAACTTCCAGAGCGCGATAGCTTTGGTCCACAGTCGGTTCTCGACCAACACATTCCCGTCATGGCCGTTGGCCCACCCATATCGCTACGTTGCCCACAATGGCGAGATCAACACGGTTAAGGGCAATGCCAACTGGATGCGGGCGCGCGAGGCTCTGCTAGCCAGCGAGGGTTTTGGCGACGACATCGAGAAACTCTTCCCCATTTGCACTCCGGGCAATAGCGACACAGCGTCATTCGACGAAGCGCTAGAGCTGTTGCACCTGGGTGGCTATTCGCTACCCGAAGCCGTGCTGATGATGATCCCAGAGCCATGGGAGAATCACGAGTCGATGCCCGAGGACATTCGGGACTATTACCGCTATCACGCCTCGATGATTGAACCATGGGACGGTCCAGCCTCGATTGCCTTCACCGATGGCACAGTAATAGGGGCTGTGCTCGACCGCAACGGACTCCGTCCGAGCCGGTACTGGGTAACCGACGACGACATGGTGATCATGGCCAGTGAGGTTGGCGTAGTCGACGTGCCAGCCAGCAAAATTATTGAGAAGGGCCGACTGCAGCCCGGCCGTATGTTCCTGATCGATACCGCTCAAGGGCGGATCATCCGTGACGACGAGATTAAGAGGGCCCTTGCCTCGGGTGCGCCGTATCGCGAGTGGCTGGATCTTCACCAGGCGTCGCTGTCAGATCTTCCTGACGGTGATATTCGGACCGACACCGAGTCATTGCGGCACCGCCAGCAGGCGTATGGCTACACCCACGAAGAACTCAAGCTGTTAGTTACACCTATGGCTAAGACGGCCAAGGAAGCTATTGGCTCTATGGGCACCGATACGCCCGTTGCTGTGCTCTCGAACCGATCCCGACTGTTGTTCGACTACTTCCAACAGTTGTTCGCGCAGGTAACAAACCCGCCGCTCGATGCGATGCGAGAAGAGATCATAACCGCAACGCTTTCGTGGATCGGTCCCGAGGGGAATCTGCTCGAGCGCACTCCGACGTCGTGCCAACAGATCGTTGTCGAACATCCAGTTCTGCAGAATTCTGAACTGGCACAGATTGCCGCCCTGAACGCCGGTCCGAACGATGGCGGTTTTAGGTCGACGGTTATCTCGACGCTGTACCGCCCAGGCGATGGTGCCGGCGGGATGCGGTCGACCCTTGACCGAGTCCGGGATGCGGTCGACAGTGCGATTGCAGACGGGACAAATATCATCATCTTGAGCGACCGTGGAACTGACACTGACAATGTTGGTGTGCCTGTCGCTATGGCGACCGGCGCAGTGCACCACCATCTGGTGCGCACCAAGTCACGTAGCCGAGTCGGCTTGGTTGTCGAGACCGCCGAAGCCCGCGAAGTACACCACATGGCCGTGCTGCTGGGCTACGGAGCTAATGCGGTCAACCCATACCTGGCATTCGAGTCGATCGACCAGTTGCTTGCCGAGAGCATGTACGGCATGCCGGCTGACTTGACACCCGAACAAGCCCACATCAACTATGTGAAGGCGTGCGATAAGGGTTTACTCAAGGTCATGTCGAAGATGGGCATCTCGACGGTCAAGAGCTACATCGGTGCTCAGATCTTTGAAGCCATTGGGATCGGCGAAGAAATTATGGACCAGTGTTTCACGGGTACCACGAGCCGTATCGGTGGCGTCACGTTTGAACAAATCGCAGCTGACGTCTCGGCCCGTCACAGTCTGGCGTACCCGCTTGAGCCGTCTCAGCGTGCGCACCGCGACCTTGAGGTTGGTGGAGAGTACCAATGGCGCAGCGAGGGTGAGCACCACCTGTTCAATCCTGAAACTGTGTTCCGTCTTCAGCACGCGACTCGTGAAGGCAAGTACGAAATTTTCAAGCAATACACCGCTGCAGTCAATGATGCATCGACCAACCTGGCCACATTGCGTGGGCTCTTCCGGTTCCGCACCGAAGCCGTCACGCCGATCCCGCTCAGCGAGGTTGAGTCGGCGGAACACATCGTGAAACGTTTTGCCACCGGCGCGATGTCGTACGGGTCGATCTCAGCCGAAGCTCACGAGACGCTCGCCATTGCGATGAATCGCATCGGCGGCAAGTCAAACACGGGTGAAGGTGGCGAAGCAGCTCACCGTTATGTGCCCGATGCCAATGGAGACTCGCGTCGTAGCGCTATCAAGCAAGCAGCGTCGGGACGCTTTGGCGTTACCAGCGAATACTTGGTGCAGGCCGAAGACATCCAGATCAAGATGGCCCAGGGTGCCAAGCCGGGCGAAGGTGGGCAGCTTCCTGGTCACAAGGTCTGGCCATGGATCGCCGAAGTGCGGCACTCGACTCCTGCTGTCGAGCTAATTTCACCACCGCCTCACCATGACATCTACAGCATCGAAGATTTGTCGCAACTCATTCACGACTTGAAGAACGCGAATCCGCGGGCTCGTATTCACGTCAAACTCGTCTCGGAGTTTGGCGTGGGGACAGTCGCAGCCGGTGTGTCCAAGTCACACGCCGACGTGGTTTTGATCTCAGGCCATGACGGCGGTACCGGCGCTACGCCGCTGACGTCCATGAAGCATGCTGGCACGCCATGGGAGCTTGGACTGGCAGAAACACAGCAGACTTTGCTCCTAAACGATCTTCGTGACCGCATCGTGGTCCAGGTCGATGGTCAGCTCAAGACTGGGCGAGATGTGATGATTGCCGCACTCCTTGGTGGCGAAGAGTTCGGCTTTGCGACCGCACCGCTCGTTGTAATGGGATGTGTGATGATGCGGGTCTGTCATCTCGACACCTGCCCCGTAGGAGTGGCCACCCAGAACAAGGAGCTTCGTAACAAGTTCACTGGCCGAGCTGACCACGTCGTGAACTTCATGATGTTCATGGCGGAGGAAGTCCGAGAGTTGCTTGCATCGCTGGGCCTGCGTTCGGTCCAAGAAGCTGTTGGACGGGTCGAGCTTCTGGACACTGCGGAGGCGTCAGATCATTGGCAGTCCACTGGTCTGGACCTGTCATCGATCTTGTATTTACCCGAGTTGGCTGAAGGCGCTGCACGGTCTTGCATCACCACCCAGGATCATGGGCTTGAGAAGGCTCTCGACATGACCATTATCGAGCAGGCTCAGCCGGCCATTCTGCGCGGCGAGGCGGTTGATATTCATCTGCCGGTCGGCAACGTGAATCGAACAGTCGGCACCTTGACTGGCTTCGAAGTAACGACACGGTGGGGAGGCAAGGGCCTTCCTGACGACACGATCAAAGTTACGTTGACCGGTTCGGCTGGCAACAGCATGGGTGCGTTCATGCCAAAGGGCATCACCTTGAACCTGACCGGCGACGCAAACGACTTCGTCGGCAAGGGGCTGTCCGGTGGCAAGATCATCGTGCAAGCCCCGGCCGACGCGGCCTTCGAGCCTGAAGATAATGTCATTGCTGGCAACGTATGTTTGTACGGTGCAACGAGTGGCGAGGCCTACTTCCAAGGCCATGTCGGCGAGCGCTTTTGCGTACGCAACTCTGGTGGCGTCGCCGTCGCCGAGGGAATCGGCGATCACGGCTGTGAGTACATGACTGGCGGTCGAGCGGTAATCCTGGGCTCGGCAGGGCGAAACTTCGGCGCTGGTATGTCAGGCGGTCGGGCGTTTGTCTATGACTCGAATAACACGTTCAGGACCCGAGTCAATATGGATATGGTCGATGTCGAACATCCGACCGAAGAAGAATTCGATCTGATCAAGGGCGACGTCGAACGACACGTCGCGTACACCAACAGCGACCGTGGGCGCCGCCTACTCGATGATTGGGATACCGAGCGTGTGAAGTTCCGCAAGGTGATCCCTCGCCAATACAAGCGAGTGCTCGAGGCGCTTGCTACCGCACAACGACTGGGCGTCGATCCGGACGCTGCTGTCATGGCAACCGCTCAATAAGGCTGAAGGGACAAGGACGAGACATGGGTGATCCAAAGGGTTTCATGCAGCACGGCCGCCGTTGGCCAAATCGACGGCCCGCCGACATTCGATTAGGGGATTGGCAAGAGGTTTACCTGTATCGAAACTTCGAAGACGCCGAACTTAAGGCGCAAGCGAGTCGCTGCATGGACTGCGGTATTCCGTTTTGCAATAACGGTTGCCCGCTCGGCAATCTAATTCCAGACTGGAACGATCTGGTCTACAGCGATAAGTGGGAAGAGGCGATTGATCGGTTGCATGCAACCAACAATTTCCCTGAGTTTACCGGCCGGCTGTGTCCTGCCCCATGCGAAGCAGCGTGTGTACTGGGCATCACTGATGACCCGGTGACGATCAAGCTTGTCGAGCTCACCATTGTTGAGCATGCTTGGGACAACGGTTGGATTGTGCCGATCGCGCCTACGAGCGAAACCGGCAAGAAGGTCGCGGTTGTGGGCTCGGGCCCTGCTGGTTTGGCTGCGGCCCAGCAGCTACGGCGGGCTGGCCACGCTGTTGTGTGCTTCGAACGTTCCGACCGCGCTGGTGGACTGCTTCGTTACGGGATTCCTGAGTTCAAGATGGAAAAGAAGTTCTTGGATCGACGGCTGGAGCAGATGGAAGCGGAGGGCGTCGAGTTCCGATGCAACACCGAAATCGGCATCGATGTCACGGCAGATCAGATGAACGACGAGTTCGATGCAATCGTTCTTGCTGCTGGTGCAACTCAGTGGCGCGACCTGCCGATCCCTGGGCGAGAGCTTTCGGGTATCTATCAGGCGATGGAGTTTCTGCCGCCATCAAATCAGGTCCTCGAAGGCGACATCGAAGAGCACCCGTTCTCGGCCCACGATAAGAACGTAGTCATTATCGGTGGTGGTGACACAGGTGCCGACTGTCTAGGCACGTCGCACCGTCATGGTGCTCGGTCGATTCACCAGTTCGAGATCATGCCGCGGCCGCCAGCCGATCGTGCCGACTCGACGCCATGGCCGACCTGGCCGCTGCAACACCGCACATCGTCGGCACACGAAGAAGGTGGCGATCGCGAGTTCGCGATCAACACCGTCGAATTCCTGGGGGATGAGGACGGGAACGTCCGTGCGCTCAAGACGGTCCGTGTCGAGCAGACCGTGATTGATGGACGAATGAGTTTCGAACCAGTCGAAGGTTCCGAAGAAGAGTTCGCCGCCGAAATCGTCATGCTGGCCATGGGTTTCACCGGGCCTGAGAAGTCCCCAATGCTTGAACAGTTCGGTGTCGAGCTGACTGACCGTGGCAATGTGGACCGCGACGAGAAGTGGGCTACCAATGTTGATCACGTTTATGTCTGTGGCGACATGGGCCGAGGTCAGAGTCTGATTGTCTGGGCAATCGCCGAGGGCAGGGCATGCGCCGCCGCCGTCGACGAAGCGCTCAGCGGGTCAACCCAACTCCCATCACCAGTCGCACCGTCTGCGCAACAACTTCGTTAGTTCGCACTAGGAAGCGGTTGGACGAAGCCGTTGGACGGTCCAACACGCTCAAGCCAAGGGCCGAGCACCGGATGACACGTCCTCGTATGGCGCAAGGCGCGTCTTGCACCGAACGTAGTAACGAGGCCTGTTCTTCTCTGGGTGTGCTTTCAGCAGGGCGCCTGTGCGACGACAGGAGTGGCGTTGACAGCGACGTTGGTGGTGTCGGCCGGGGCGAAGTCATTGCCTACGGAGCGGCCGTTTCAAATTCACTGTCGCTGGCGGCTCATTCGTGACCGCTGATGTGGTGGCTGCTGTTGTGCTCGAACCAAAGTGGGGCAGCGTTTGGGAAAGTGAAGGAATGTGGCGATCCCTTCAACTAGCTCGATTCGAAGGTGGTCGTGTCGCT